>Ga0137418_10001162_pt1 | contig 24213 bp, 26 predicted proteins | sample CZODoug3_1_2_16f_FD_122242 | JGI IMG/M metagenome (GOLD analysis project Ga0137418, IMG submission 122242) | Vadose zone soil fungal communities from Angelo Coast Range Reserve, California, USA - CZODoug3_1_2_16fungal (Hybrid Assembly) | ecosystem: Environmental > Terrestrial > Soil > Vadose...
CCCCACATCGGCACCACCGTGCCATCGGGCATGGTTGTGGTTGTGGGCGCCGCAGTCAGATTGACTGTCTGCTGGCCAAACGCTACAGCCGCCGCGAAGGGAAGAATAATCGCTACTCGCAACGCGGCCTTCAGGATAGCTTTGAAATGGTTCGTTCGCATTGTCTCATTCCTCGTGGTCAGTTAGACTCGTCGATCACAAATTCCCGGGAATCAACCAGCATCATCATCAGCATTCCGCCGGGGAAAACGTTGTTGGTAGTGATTTCGCGTTCGTTGTGGGAGTGCCACATGAACGCGAAGCCGCGCTCGTTGGCTGGGTTGGCTTGCGTATTGGAAGGCTGCTGATTATCGTTGGGCCCGGCGGAGCGCGTCGTTGCATCCGGACCGAGATAGGGTGTACCGCCATACCAGGCGCCGTTGGTGAAAATGTTGGGACTGGGCAGAGTAGCCGGGCCGCCGCTCCCGATATCGCCCAACGCCGCAACTTCGAGTGGCTTGTTGTGGTCCTGACACCATTCATAATAGTTGATCGCAGTGGTCGGTGCCCCGCTGGCCGTGCTGTAATACCCGTTGGCATCCGGAACGCAGGGCTCCTCGTCATTGAGAGTTGCGGTAAAGGTATTCCCATTCGGATTGCTCGGAGGCAGAGCCGGAAATGGGGCGTGGTGACCGTAGGGGTCCCAATTCAGACCCCTGCCGGACCAGTAGAAAATCCCGTCGAAAGCCTGGCCCGGAGTCGTGTCGGTGTTGAACATCAAAAGTCCGGCGAGACTGTTCGGATCAGGGGTGCCCGATGTCGCTCCGAGAATCAAGTTCCCGTCGCGCGCCAGGATGCGCACATGGTTGCCGTGCTCGTGGAACGGATGTTGCCAACGGCCCTGGCCTATGGTGCGAACCAGGACCTGCTCGCCGGGATGCATATGAGGATTGCCGTTATAGGGCTGGTGCGGATATTCGGCCCCAAAGTTGGCGTCCATGAGGTCGGGCATCGAACGGCCGTTAATCAGGAAGTAACCGGGATGGTAAGGCTCAGTCGGGACCTCGAGACTGCAACCTGGAGTCCCGGCTACGCAGCCCGCCTTTGCTGTCACCTGCGCCAACGCCTGGCGGTGAATATTGCTGTCCATTTCTGCCCACTGAAACAGGTATTCCCGGTCGTAGCACGTCTTGGCGTTGTCGTAGGCAGCCTTCGCCAGCCGGAAATCATGCTCCACCGCCCCAGCGGGGGCGGCAGTAGGCCGTTCATAGAAGCCTGTAACAGCAGAACTGCACGCAGTCGGCACACTTGACGGCAGCACAATAATCGCCCCGTACAGGCCCATCTCAATTTGCAGGTCGCCTTGCGTTCCGCTGTAATAGGCGTGAGTGCCCGGCGTCGAGGCAATAAACGTGTAGGTCACCGAGCCGCCTGGTACTGCTTCCTGCGCCAGCAGGCCTGGTACACTGCCCGCCCCCGACCCTGTCACCTGAAAGCCGGGAAAGAGAATCGATGTGTTGCCGGCCGCGGTGGGGAGATTGTTCGTCAGCGTTACCGTGACTGGCGCCCCTTCCGTAACGATCAGCGTCGGACCAGGAACTTGCATCGTGGGGCAATTCTGGTTTGGCATCGTCGGAGCGAAGGCCGGTGTGAAGCTGGCTGCACAGCCGTACCCCCACGAGTAAACCGCTGCCCCGTCCGGCTGGTTGAGGAACGCCGTTTGCGCCGTTAGGCTAAAGCTCGTGCCGGTAATGCCGGGTGACGCAGCGTGCACCGAAGATGTGAACAACAAGGCCAGCGCCAGCATCACAACCGGAAGTAGATTGGATTTCGAGATCGCTTTTTTCATTTTCGTCGCCCTCATTGCCTCTCTCTTAAGACTCATTGCCGCTCCCCTACCTAATTGATATGAACTTCGGTCATGAGCCCACCGAAATTCTCTTGATCGTTAGACAAGTGGTCGAGATTGGGAGTGAAGAGATAGAACACGCTGCCCGATGGATAAAGGGTTGCCGCACAGCCGACGGACCCGCACCCTGCATCGCTGGCGTCCAGAACCACATCCAGCGACTCGCCACCACCCAGTGTAATCGAGTTGGTGTAATACTCGAGGTTGTTCCCCGCTTGATCCCGCAGCAGCTTGGCGTTGAAGCCAATAACGTGCATTGGGACTCCCAAGGTCGCCAATGTCTGATACTCAGAAACGTCTAGGTCGGCAATGCGCAGGAGGGCTTTTCCTCCCGCCGGAATGTTGATGATCGAGGGAAGTGGCTGCGAGTAGTGCACCCTGCCATCCGATGACTGCGTGGCCATTGGACCCGGTTGCACTGTGTCCGGATAGCTCCGGCCGCTCAGCAGAAAGAACTTGTCCTTCATATCTGCAAAAGCTTCCGGGTTAAACGTCATGCCAACAAAATGGAAATTGGGATCGAAGCCGTGGATCTGAAGGGCGTATTCGGTGTCATAAGCCGTTGAGCCATCGCCGTCGTTATAGGCGTACTTTTGCGGGTTACCTAGCTTGTCGCTGCCTTGGTTGACGAGCGTGTTGATGGCCGGGAGCGGATTAGCACACAGAATGTCGGGGGCTGTTGCTACGGCCGGTGCGGTTATAGCCGCTGACAACGTGTTATCCCCGGGCCGCCTGCAGGCCGTGCGCAAGTCGTTCTGCTGTTGCGCAAGCGAGCTGAAGAGGCTAGTGCTGGTCGGGACACGATTCTGCCGCGGGCGCACATAAAGTTGTCCGACCATGCCCATCTGCAAGTGTTCTGGCGGCGTGATATGGCAGTGCCAGAAGTAGGTGCCGGCATCCGGCGCTAGGTAGTAATAGGTGAAGCTGCCGCCGATGTTGATGGCCACCGAGGCGTCCGGGACGCCGTCATAGACCGACGAAGCGTTGGGATACCCGTGAAAGTGAATGGTGTGCTGTTCGAACAGGTCCGGGCGCATGATCATGCCCACGTTGGTAAGGGTGAGAAACATTTCGTCATCCTCATCGAATGCAACCAATGGCGCGGGGATATTGCCGTTCATCACTCCGACATCCTCGATTTGGCGGGGATCTACGTGGCCGTCATAACAAGGGGCGGTGCAAGTTCCGTTGGCTATGGCATCCAGGTCGGGAACCAATCCCACGGCGCCGTTATATGTAAAAGCCGCCCCCGGCAGCGAAGCGTTGCCCGGGACGTATGAGGAGCCACTGTCACTCGCCCCATCCGTCGTGGCAGGATCGCCTGGCAGAATAGTTCCCATATATTGGGTATTGAAGACGCTCGGGAACTCTGTGCCGGGCTGGCCATTCGCGATATCCGCGAGCCCTGACAGCGGGCCGAAGGAGAACATGTACGTCTGAGTGCCGTTAGCCATCGTCGCGTAGCCGTCGCCACCCGAGACCTGCTGGCATTTGATCGCGCCGTTCACGTTCGCAGTCGGCATCAGAAACCCATTAGCGCCGGGCGACTGTGCCGTCGGACCGATGTAGGCAGGTTCCGCATTATTGTCGACCGGCAAACTCCGGTGATTTGCGTCCTGGATCGGGTGAGTGATTGTGCTGGTGGGACATTGAACCCGGAAAGACTGGGCTCTTGCGACCGCCGGAACAAAACAGACTACAAGTATGGGCAAAATAATCTGGTACGGGTTTCTCATGCGTGTCCTCCCGTGGCTGCGTCCACTTCTTGCTTACCGCCAGGAACCACTGGCCTGCAGTGGTCACGAGAATAAGGGCACGGCTACATTACCTCGTTGCTATAGAGCAAAATAACCCACAATATAACAGTAAGTTACAAGTAATTCACATGTAGACAGCGAGAGGACGGAAACTTGCACGTAAGGCGTCGGCATTGCATTGTGCGCGCATAAGAATATATTTGTGAAGAGTACTTACATTTATGGAAATCAATTTACATCTGACAGACTCAAGTCTGAGCGTCCGACCAAGGCAACTGTTCGAGGTTCGAGGTGCGGTGCTGAAGTTAGGGGATGAACGGGGAACAGGAAGTATGGGAATTGCCGAGGCCGCGTCGGCGAGGGGAGATCGAGGCTGGGCTTGGCTAGGTCATTTCTGACTTAATCCCACGAACTTGTAGCCGACTCCTGGGATCGTAAGAATAAGCTCCGGCCGTCTGGCATTCTCCTCCAACTTTTGACGCAGGCTGGCCACGTGCGTATCGACTGTACGAGTGAACGCACCGGCCTCATAGCCCCAGAGCGACCGCAACAGTTCGGTTCTAGGGACAGTACTTCCCGTGCGTTCTATCAAGTAGCAAAGAAGCTGGAACTCGCGAGCGGTAAGATAAATATGCTTTCCGTCTCGAGTAACTTCTGCTCGCCGGACGTCTACGCGGATCGAACCGAATTGGTGAACACCTTGTCCGGTATGGATTGGTACGCGTCGTAATAGGGCCTGGATACGCGCAATGAGTTCCGCGGCCTCGAAGGGTTTCGTCATGTAGTCGTCGGCACCGAGGTTGAGTCCCACCACCTTATCAACGACTTGATCGCGGACAGTCAATATCAGAATGGGAGTCGCCAGCCCCTGTTGCCGAACGTCGCGACAGACGTCGAATCCGTTGCGATATGGCAGCATGACATCGAGGATAATCAAGTCGAAGGGTAGATTGGTTGCCTTCTGCAGCCCCTCCAGGCCATCCCCGGCAGTATCAACAACGTAGCCTTCCGCGCGAAGGCGAAGTTCGAGTGCAGTCCTTAATGCCTGTTCATCTTCCACCAACAAAATATTCTCATTCATTTCTGCACTTCAAGTACCAAGAGTCTGGGTCCAAACGCCCTCCGAGAGCGGTTTCATGCTCCCCATTTAACCACTGTGGCTTAACTTGATCGGGGTTCGATTCACCACGACTCATTGTTGAATCATGTCAGGCTTCGGTCAGGGAGATGTTAAGAGATAAAAGATGCGAACGACTAAGGCCACCGATCCGATACCGGCCAAAACCACCATAACCAGAATGATCTTCTCCGCTTCTTGGCGAGAATCCGCTGCCGTGTAAAGCCGTTGTTTTGCATTGCCCAGTTTGGGCTTCATGTTCGGCTTACGTAGAGAGTCGGTGCATTGCTTTACTTGCTTTGGAGCAATACCTGCCGCTCGGAAAGATGGAAACCAGAGCTAAAAGTAGACTCGATGCTGGCGGCGCCAGTTCCGCGGGCTCGCTTGGAGATCGAACACCAACTACACTGAGTTCAGGAATAGTCAACTCCATCCCGACAAGCAGTGTTCGGAGCCAGGAGATTATGCAACCTTACATAAACTCAAGAGAGGTAAGAAACTGTGAATCTCAATAGCTTCCCTTCGAACTCTCAACATGCCCTGATTTTCCCAGTTGGTGAGTAGCCGGCTCACGGTGAAAGTGGTCATCGCTGTCAACTGGGCCAGCGCCTCCTGCGAGACGTTGATTTCGACATGCCCGTTCACCTTGTGACCTATTTGATCAATTAAACGAACTAAAGTGTGAGCCAGGCGTGGGGAGGCCATTTGAACGGATACCTCACAATAGCGGCTTTCTAGCTCATTTAGGCGCCGTTGAAGGATGCGTTTTGCATTGCGTCGAAGGATAGGAAAGCGGTCTAAGGCCGCCTCGAAGTTCCCTGCGTCCCAGACAAGCACCTTACATGCATCCAGTGCTTGTGCTGTTGAGGAGTGTCTTCTGCCAGGCACCAAACCAAGCTCGCCAATCACCTCACCCGGTGCGGTCAGTCGAAGAATAACTTCGGTGCCACTCTGACCAAGCTGCGATGTCTTTGCACGACCGTCAGTTAGCAAGAGTGTTTCCTTTATCGGGTCGCCTGCGATAAACATCATCTGGCGGCACAGGTAGTTTCTTGGACGAGCCACGGATACCATATCCGTGCGGACAGAACTAGGAAGATCCGCAAATAGATCGGACATTTCCAACAACGAACTTTGCTGCGTCGTCTCGGTCATAACAGGCCTCCAAGCACTGGCTGGAATAGTTCGCGCGGACCTCCAGCCAAATTCTTACCGTCACGAACCACCGGGCTGCAGTGGTCACGAGATTAAGGACCCGGCTACATTACTTCGTTGCGACAGAACAACATTAACAGCGAGATGACGGTAATTCACAAATACTTCACATGCCACCAGCGAGAAGGCGGTAATTTACAAGTAATTCTATGGCTCTACATTTGGATAGTCTTAGAAAATACATGTAACGTTTGCTTACAACTCTACGAATAACCTTGCGTCCGGCAGGCTCGACTGTGAGCGCCCGACCAAGGCGCCTGCTTGGGGAGTGGAGTGTGTGCTGAAGTTAAGGGATGAACGGGGAACAGGAAGTATGGGAATTGCCGAGGCCGCGTCGGCGAGGGGAGATCGAGGCTGGGCTTGGCTAGGTCATTTCTGACTTAATCCCACGAACTTGTAGCCGACTCCTGGGATCGTAAGAATAAGCTCCGGCCGTCTGGCATTCTCCTCCAACTTTTGACGCAGGCTGGCCACGTGCGTATCGACTGTACGAGTGAACGCACCGGCCTCATAGCCCCAGAGCGACCGCAACAGTTCGGTTCTAGGGACAGTACTTCCCGTGCGTTCTATCAAGTAGCAAAGAAGCTGGAACTCGCGAGCGGTAAGATAAATATGCTTTCCGTCTCGAGTAACTTCTGCTCGCCGGACGTCTACGCGGATCGAACCGAATTGGTGAACACCTTGTCCGGTATGGATTGGTACGCGTCGTAATAGGGCCTGGATACGCGCAATGAGTTCCGCGGCCTCGAAGGGTTTCGTCATGTAGTCGTCGGCACCGAGGTTGAGTCCCACCACCTTATCAACGACTTGATCGCGGACAGTCAATATCAGAATGGGAGTCGCCAGCCCCTGTTGCCGAACGTCGCGACAGACGTCGAATCCGTTGCGATATGGCAGCATGACATCGAGGATAATCAAGTCGAAGGGTAGATTGGTTGCCTTCTGCAGCCCCTCCAGGCCATCCCCGGCAGTATCAACAACGTAGCCTTCCGCGCGAAGGCGAAGTTCGAGTGCAGTCCTTAATGCCTGTTCATCTTCCACCAACAAAATATTCTCATTCATTTCTGCACCCCTAAGTCGATTCCGGAACAAACAATGCCATCTCGGCATCCGACTTCCGCGGGACCGGTAAGTGCAGCGTAAAAGTACTCCCCACGCCCACTTCACTCGTTACAGACAGCCTTCCTCCCATTGCTTCCGCAATACGCTTTGCTACGGCCAGTCCTAAACCAGTTCCGTGAATCTGGGCATCCATAACCTTTGGACTACGATAAAACGGTTCGAAAATATGAGGTAACTCTGAACTGCTAATGCCAGAGCCATGATCCTGCACGCTGATGCGGACTTCTTTTTGATGATTTTCCGCCTCATGAACCAAGGCTGAGATACCTATCCAGCGATTTCTACCACTATACTTAACTGCATTCACGATCAAATTCTGCAGGCAGTGTGAAAGCGCGGACAGATCACCCATGACGTACGGCAGTCCTGCCTGTACCTGCTGCTCAACATTGAATCCAGCTCCTTCAACCAGCGCTGTAACGTCTTTGCGAACGCATTGAAGTATTCCCAAAACTTGCAACGGGCGCAAGGTATAGCGATTCGTGCCGTTTTCTGTGGAAGCAAATAGCAGGATTTGTTTTACCAGATCTATGAGTTGACGGGCTTGGCTGGTGATGATCGACCCGTGTGCGATCGAATCGGTTTTTGTCTCTACAAGACCGTCCATGACATTCTGACCCGTACAATAAATAGCAGCCAGCGGCGTGAGTAATTCATGTGAAATCGATGCAACGAAGTCCAGCTGCAGCTTCGCCAATTTTTGCGCTCGCCGACTGGCGATGATGATCAAACTCATGTCAGCAGTGAGCAACAGGAGCACAATGCTGCCCGTCATTAGGTTCCTGCGCCAGATGCTCGTCGCAATCGCTTCGAGTGGTCCCGTGCGATGTTGTACGAGTAGCATCCACGGCTCGTCGTGAGACGCGTATTGGATTACGGGAAACCAAACCGGCGCTGAAAAGCTGCGCCACTCCTCATGTCGTAAGGATTCGCTATTCTTAATAGCCTGCCAATAGTCGCCCTCTACGCTCTCCGGTGGGGGGCCAAAGATATTCATTCTAGAATCGAAGGGACCTTGATTGCTACTTGGGAATTCAAGGTCAGAAGAGTAGATCAGTCGAGGTGTTCTCCCTGTATCGATAACCGCCAGCTTGTATTCGAGCCCTTCTCGACTGCTGAAGTCTCGTTTCGTAAGGTTGGGGAGGATCGTTCTCTGAATGTAATCAAGATTGAGGACAACTAGGATCCAATTCACTGGATTTTGGCTGTTGGGGGGCTGTGTGGGGGGCCGCAGCGAATGGCGACCACTGTCCACGATTGGGTGAACGATTGCCGGAATGTTCTTATCAAACTGCCATCCAGTCGTTATATCGGATCGCTGCAGAGCTAAGGGCGAGAGCCGGTCGTTGCCTCTGGAGCGTTCTTCGGCTGATGAGTCGGGGAATTCCCAAGCACGTAAACCCACAGAAAGACTTGACGATTTTGCTCGCAGACGAGCTAGCAGAGGTTGCAAATCTTGAGGTACGCTGGAAATCTCAATTTTCGCAGTATCGGCATTGAGACGGAACAACCGAGGCATCGCACTGTCGCTCGTTTCCCAGATGTAAATGTTCTTTATCAAGCCTGGATTCGCATAGATGTTCTCCACCGTCTCGCGATTCATCGCCGAGTGGTTCCAGTCCGCGTAGCGGCGAAGATAGTCATTCCAATTCTCGCGTGCGCCCGAATCGGGACCGACCTGCAACGTAACGCAGATCGCTGACAACTCACCATAAAAATCAAGATGCCACCCGATCATTAATGGCTGTAGAGTGCTTCCAATGCGAGCTTCGGCGGCCGCACTCAGCTGCTTAGTCCAGCGGTATTGAAGAACTGCAACCATGATCAAGAGTGAGGCCATACCAGATAGGACAGCAATCCAAAAGAGGGATAATCCTTTGGTCCACCGATCGCCGATGCTTTTAGTTCTGGAGGTGGATGAATGTTGCATAATTGACCTTACGCAGCTTACCAGGTAGGCCGCGACACACGCGGCTAGCAAGCATCGGCTCGGTGAACAGGAGTGCCCGCCAGTACGAGTCAATGCTCGCGGCCAAAAAACTTTTTTGGCTTTCAAAATCTGCGAAGTTCGTTGCTATAACCGAGGCGCTGGAGCGCACCACTGCTTTCATAAACCCAGACAGACGCCAGTCGAATGGCGCCGCAAATCGTTTTGGCTGAGCTGCCACGATACAGAGGGCGCGAGATGCTGCCGACAGTTGCTGGTCCAAACTGCCTGGCCTCGCCGACTCACAGAGAGGAACGGGCGAGAGGCCGCCGGTTTGTACAGAACAGGCCGAACTTCAGGCGGGGAAGGGTTTAGGAGGTGCGCGCCCGGGAGCGACACTAACAGGCCACTGAGGAAGGATACAGAGTTCGCTCGTGTAATGGAGCCCGCCGCCGGGCTAGGATGTAAGAGGTACCGCGATCCTGAAAAATCTTCGATAGGTGACTGCGGGCGTATTGCAAAACTGTCCGTCTGGGGAGGCAAGTTATCATTCAGAGTCTTCTCAGACCCACCGAATACTCTCGGAATGGAGGCTGGATCGGCCAATGAAAAAGCACCGCGACCGTCATTGAGAAATACGGCAAAGGACTCTTCTCGCCAAACTGAACTGACGATAATGTCAGAAGTGTCGTCGCCGTTCACATCGCGTGTGACAATTCGACCCCCCCCCGTAGGCCCGACCAAATGAATGGATTGCAGCACGCCGGCGCTGAACTCCAATTGAACCTTGTAAATCGTATTTGAGGAATTATTGGACACCCGCTGAACAGTCGCTACATCCGGGCGAAGATCCCCGTCAAAATCGTCAATTGCAAAGGGCAATCTAGACCCAGTGGCCAGCAAACTTACATTGCTTGCTTGTGCTGGAATACAAGCTAAGAAGGAACCGAATAGAACAAGCAAGAAAACCCGCAGCGACCCGGGTCGTGGGTTGATCCGTCTAGCCAATTTGGTCCGCCAAGGCACGCCTGATAGCAAAAACCTCAAATTATTGCCCACGGTCTCTCAAGTGCACGGCAGGTTCAGCCTTTTCCGTATCTTTAACTTTGGGCACGTCCCCCGCCAATCGGCTTTGGGGCCGCAAGTTGTTGAATCGAAAAGGCATTCGCCGAGATTTTGCATTGCCGCACACGTGAATCACTTTGCACGAATATAGCAAATTTCTCCACCTTTACTGAACCATTTTGAGACTCTTTCTTTCCCGTAGGTTCTAGCTGGTCACCAGCTTTTTGAGGATTACTGGCCAGCGCGGTTGCGATCACCCCGATTGTATCGCACCTCAATTTTGAAAGTTTGTCAGGTAGGACATTGTGTCTCGGATCTGACGAGTGGCTTTCCTCAGAATTTCATCCTCAAGCCAACTCCGCTCCTTTTCAGGCGTGCTTCGAGGCATGCTTCTTCCGGTTCTGATAAACGGCTTCGAAGGCATCTAGCAACCTAAGGTATGACTCCCTGGATGGAATCGCGGGCCAAAGCAGCGGCGGCTCTTCGACTCCTTGCTCTGCGCAAATCTGCACGTACTGCGCGAGAACATCCCACTCGGCGGCAGACAGAGTATGCTGTGATTCCCACTTCTTGCAAACGTAATAAAGAGAAGAGGTCGGCGTGAGGAGCATTTCGCGTCTGCAATCCGTTCCATTATTTCATAGCCTCCACGAGGGGCCGCCACCGGATCGTGGCGACACCCAATATTCCCGCGCCCATTTTCAGCCTCATTGGCGATCTGAGCCGACCGATCTCGAAGATTTGATTTTTGTCAAATAACGCCATTCATCGAAGACGATAAGTGAGATTCCGGCAATCGCGGCTAAGTCCCAGATGCAGAACTTTCTTAACTTGTAAAACAGCAGATATCGCCACAGCCCGTGCCGATCGACAACTAACTCCTCGAACAAAACGAAACTATTATAAAAAGTCACGACCGCTGCAATTTTCAGCAAAATCGGCAGACGAGGTTTTACGTCCAGTGTCATTTCAGTTCCTCCTCAGGTCCAAACTTCTCCATCGCGACGCAGATGTCACGTCCTTCCCCGCACTTACAGGAGTTTAGAATGCGTAAAAGCGCGGTTCGACCAGAGCGCAAGCTTCGGATCTTCTGATCGAGTTCACAAACCTTAGCTTTCGCCGCTGCGCGAATTTCCTTAGCGGCTTTTAAGTCTTTGCTAGAGATCTGCGTCATTTTCTGGATTTCAAATAGCGTGAACCCCATGCTCTGTGCGCCTCTAATTGCCCCTACGAGTTCAACTGCTCGTCTCGAATAGTTTCGATAATTTGAAGATGATCTCGGCGGTTCTGGGAGGAGTTTTCGTCGTTGATAAAAGCGCACTGTGTAGATGGATGCGCCAGCTTCTCTTGCGACCTCTGAGATTTGAGAGAGTCACAACATGTGAAGAACCTTACTCATGAGGCCGAAAACCGCTCCAATCAGCACGAGCCAGGCTGAGTTCAAGCGCAGCCTCATCAGGGCCACCACTGAGGCCACGGCCAAAACTATTGCCGCCACATCAATAAGTGACGCTCGGCCAAGTTGCCAGGTGACTTCAGTCATCAACGCGAGCGATCCGACATTTACACCGTCAAGGAAAGCGCCCGCAATTTTCGATTTTCGAATTCGCGGCACCAGTGGACCGCTTGCCGCGACAAGCAGAAACGCAGGGAGGAAGATGCCGACTGTGGCGACCACCGCGCCTCGAATGCCCCCCAGGGGATAACCAATAAAAGTGGCGGTCGTAAATACTGGTCCAGGGGTCACCTGCCCCACAGCGACAGCATCAACAAGTTGCAAGTCTGTCAGCCAACCTCGATGCACAACGAGGTCCGCACGAAGGAATGCCAGCAAAACGTAACCACTTCCGAATACGACGGCCCCCACTTTTAAGAAAACCAGAAAGAGCGAACCCAAACTGAATGAAGTTGCCGCGCCGGCCAAAACCGCCGTCGGAGCAGCAGCAAGAGGAATCGAAGCAACCGACAAGCGCGATTTTCTTAGACTCGTCAGGCAAACGGCACTACCTGCCAGTAACAGCACCAGAAGAGGATGCAAACCCAAGAAAGCGAGAAGCACGGATAACCCACCCACAATTCCAAGAAGCGTTGTCTTCACGGCCATTCGTCCCAATCCCAAGAGAGCCTGGAGAATGACTGCAATCACGACTGGCTTGACTCCGTAGAGAATCGCAGAAAGCTCAGGAAGCTTGCCGAAATGCACATAAGCCCAGGCCGGGGCCGCTACCATAATTGCTGCTGGAAGAATGAAGCAAGTTCCGGCGACAAGCGGCCCTGCCCAACCGGCGAGCAAATAGCCGATGTGAATGGCCAATTCGCTTGAGCTTGGGCCTGGAATGAGATTGCTTGCGCCGAGCAGGTCGAGAAACTTCTCACGGGAAAGCCATTGTCGCCGACGAACAAGCTCGTCCTCCATCATGGCGATGTGTGCCGCAGGCCTCCGAAGGCGGTTGTGCCAAGCCGGAGGAAAAACAGGGCAAGATCGCGCAGAGAAACTTGCTTTTTCGTAGGAATTGAGACCGAGCCGCAAGACGCTACCTGCTCAGCCATGGCTGCTGTCACGCCTTCCAGCGAAACATGTCTCCAGCGACCATACACCGCTGCCGACGAGCAGCAGAAAGACCAAACCAAGGAGCGTGCTCACATCGTGCGGGCTTCATGTAGGGTGCCCCAAAACCCATTCTTCGCGAACGTGACGATTTTGGTTGAATACAACGCGACGGCAATGTCGATGAGGAGCGGTACCGTTGCGAGCCGAGTAAGAACACGGATCAATAGCTTAGTCCCGTACACAATCTCGGCTACGCCCACGAATGGAGCCATGAACTGTGGCCATGGAATGCCGATTTTTACAAAGCGCCCCACACCCAGAGAATCCGGGAACAGAAACTTCTGGACCCCTTCCGACAGGAACACCCGGCCGACGAGTACGTGGATTAGCAAGACCGCCTTGCGGTGCGGTTCGCCCAGGATACGTCGATGTTCAATGCCATCGCATTGTCTCCTCACGAGATCCAGGATATGAGCGCGAACTCAACAGGTTCGTTTAGACGTAGTCGAACAGGGTCATGAAGCCAAAATCCATGTGCAGTTGCTGGTGGCAGTGGAACAATGTGAGGCCGGGGTTGTCCGCGGTAAAGTCGATTTCCACTTCCTGATAGCCGCCCACCATGACCACGCCCTTCATCACACCCGCAGTCGGTATTCCCGCGCGTGGTGAGTTCGAAGGTGTGCCGGTGCAAATGGATCGGATGAATGTCGTCGCTCGCGTTGCGCATGCGGAGCCGATAGCGCTTCCCTTGCTTCAAGTGAAATGACGCCGGGACGATTCCTCGCGTCATCGGGTAAGCCGCTCCGTTGATCGTCCGACGGTTGAATCCGTCTTCAGCGGCGTTGTCTTTCGCAAACATCATCTCGAAGGTCTCGTCTGGTGAAGTGGCAGTCGCACCGCCTTTCGCGAAACGCGCATAATTCCAACGGAACGGCTTTGGGGGCATCCAGAGCGGTTTTGCCTTGTGCCCCGCATACTCCACGACAATGCCCATGCCGTGACCGCGATCATCGTCTGCAAGGTCGCCTTTCATCCACGCGCCCGGATGATTCATCTCGACCATGGCCGAAATGCGTTCAGCCGTTCCGAGCCAGAGCACTGGGACTTCGGCAGGCGTCGGAACCGCATTGCCGTCTAGTGCGACAACTTTGAAAGAATGGCCCGGCAACGTCAGGCTGCGAATTTCGGTCGCACTGCCATTCAGAACGTGAAATAGGACGCGCTCGCCTCGCTTCACCCTCACCGGCTCGCCGTGCCCCAGCATTCGCCCGTTGATGGTGAAATACCGATAGCCCACTTCGTAGCCGTGCGGCATGCCCTTTGCGAGCGAGGCTTTCATTGCGGACTCCCCTGCCGTTTCGAGTTCTTTGACGCGCTCGGCGGGGGTCAGAAAATCCTGGGCCATGTCGCCGCCTTGACTGAAAGACGGTTCGAACTCTTTGAGGACGAGAAAGACTTCTCGGTCGTAGTCTCCCGGCTCATGCTTGGGCTCTATGTAAACCGGTCCGACTTGGCCGCTGTACTGTCCCGCGTGTAGATCAGCACCCGCCCGATTATGCGTGTGGTAAAAACGAAAGCCCGCGGGCCGCGGAGTAAACACAATCCGGCGCATTCCGTGCGCGGGGATGAAAGGCGTCCCTTCTTCCGCTGCTCCGTCCATATCCGGCGAAACGAACTGTCCATGCCAATGCAGTTGCTCCCGTGTATCCGTGTCGTTATGCACTTCGACCGTCACCGCCTGACCCTCTTTGAAACGCAACAGGGGACCCGGGAATTGACCGTTGTAGATGATCGCCGAAACGATGCGCTTTGGCGCGATCTCAATCGCACTCGCTTCGATACGCATGGTATAGTCTGCCGGGCCAGTTTCGGACTGCATAGGAGGCGGTACGAAAGATCGTGGAGCGAGTGTCGCCGCCAACCTGAGCGAAGTTCCGGACTCCAACAACCCAGCGCCTGCTGCCCCTGCCATCTTGAGAAAGCACCGACGAGATGTAAGTTACTCATGAAGCCCTTCTCGGTGCGCGTAAATTGCTCATTCTATGAACTGACGCTACGCCGATACGCCACTTCAGCAACTTTGGTCCTTACACTAATTTTCTTCGGTTGTCATGCATCTTAACGTCTTAACGCCCAAATGCTTTTCGTGCTCGTTGTGGGGAGTTTGGAGGTTGCAACGGTCCTTAGGGCACATTCTCATCCACCCAATTCTCGATTCGCAAGTAAGCCGGTGTTGCAGACCGTGGTATGCCGCGCTCCAAGGAAATCGAAAACAATCGGCGTGAGAGAGTATTCGGCACACGTGGCGCCGAGGATAGTTAGCAGGCGATGTGGGACGCCTTCGGAACGTTAGTTTCTGAACGCCCAATGGAATTGCTCGAGCGCAAGTAAAGCGAGGCCGAACACGCTCAGCGCGACCGTGAGAACCGTGAGGCGTCGGGAGAGAGCCGGGTTTTTTGCATTCCGGTGGATGATTGGCAGATTCACGAGAGCGCTCGTCACAGACGCCAGGACGACGCCCGCGCCGGCCAGCCCCGGCTGCACGTGTCCGTGACCCACCATGTTTGCGGCAGCAGCGGACGTACTCGCACTGCTGACTAAGCCGCCCAGCACGCTGATTCCCAGGAACCCAAGCTTGCCGAGGTAGCGTTCGCCGAGTGTAGAGACAATTTGAATCAAGAGGAAGAGTGCGGCGAAATTAAGCACGCGCTTGATTGACACGGGTGATTCGAGATGAATCTCGGTGGGGACATCGTCGCGTGCCCCAACTCGGCGGACGAAGAACAGTGCCACTAAGGCCATTGCGAGGAGAGGTCCAGCTGCTGCGGGTACTGCAGATGGAGAGAAAAGCGCCAGGATAATTAGATTGCGCGTAAACATCGCCACTATGGTCAGTAGGAGTGAAGCAACCGCCACGCCGGATGAGTTGCTGCCGGCGCCCAGTGGCTTGGAGAGCTCAACAGCAGCTGCACTGCTGTTAACAAACCCGCCAAGAAAACCGCTCAGGTAGACACCTTGGGCGCCGTACACTTTCAGTAGGACGTAGTTTACGAATCCAATACCCGCAATGACGATGACCGTTATCCAGGCCTGCCTGGGGTTGATCAGTTCCCACCGATCGATGAAACGGTCAGGCAGAATGGGATAGACCACAAGGCCCAAGAGTCCGAGCAGGACGGCGCTGCGGATTTCTGCCGTTTGTAATCCGCCGGCAAATCGATGCAACTCAACTTTCCAGGCAAGCAGCATCGTCGTCAGGATGGCTGCCGCAACGGGTGTAAACAGGTGACCCCGACCGACCAGAGCGCCGAGGACAAAGATCACGAGCAACGCCGCCGATGTAGTTGTTTCGAGAGATCGGTCAACCAACAGGCTACGAGCGTTCGCAAAAATAATGATCAGGAAGACGCCCACCAACGACATTGTCGCCATTGATTGCTCAAAGAGAGCGGCAATGGTCCCGAAGAGGGCGGTAAGTGCGAATGTCCGGATACCGAGGTCTTTATTCGACCACTCTCTTTCGATTCCGACAAGTAGCCCGATGCCGAGCGACACTGCAATCTTCGCCGCAACTTCCGATGGCGGAAAATGAGTCTCAAGCATAGAGGCGTGCCCTCTCGCCGCTCCTGCAAGGTAATATACGCGCGAACGCGGAAAGAAAGCCGGGAACTTCACGCTCAAAACGCGTCGAGCCATGGTTGAGTTTTGTGACTACCAATGCTCCCCTAGCTTGTGTCCACCGAGCATGGTTGAGACTGCGTTCCCGTATCAGCTGGCGTCTCAAGGAGAAGTTGTTTGATTCCTGCCCCGAGGTCTTCTGGCGCTCTGACCGAGAGTATTGTCAGCAGTGTTCCTGCTTTACTGCATACCAAGGCCGAACCTGCCGACCGCACGGAAAGGGATTCGCAAGCCGTTAATGCTATATTTAGCTGGGCCTAGGTAACTTCCCATCATCTAGAACCCATGCGGCTTCCAACTACGTACAGGACCCACGCTCCGCCTAGGAGGAATAAATTGCGACAATTGCTCAAGATTTGCACGATGATGGTGGCTTTGTGCGCGCTGACGGTGAAGGCGCAGGAGAAGCTACCACTGAAGTTGATCACAACCACCCCTATGCCTGGTTTCACAGGTGATTTCGACCATTTCGGGTTAGACCTCAAGGGTAACCGTCTGTTTCTCGCGGCTGAGGAACACAAGACAGTCGAGGTGTTCGACCTCCGGACGGGGGAACGGATTCATAGTATTCAGGGCTTCGGACAACCCCTAATGATGGTTTATCTACCGGATTCCAATCACTTAGTCGTCACGGACGGGGGTGATAGTGCGGTTCAACTCGTCGATTGTAAAGAGTACACGATTATCAAGACCATTAAATTAGGCCAGGGCGTAGATCACGGTGTGCTTAGTCCCGTGAATAAATATTACTATGTGGAGAGTGGAGGCGGTTCCAGTGCACCGACACATGTTCTCAGCATAATCGATACGAAGTCCTTTAAACACGTCGGCGACGTCGCGGGACTGCCCGGAAGTTCCAATGAGGGGATGGTCATCGACCGCGCGGGCGGAAAGCTGTATGTAAACCTCACGAGCACAGACGAGGTTGGGGTCGTAGATCTAGCCACTCGCCAACTCGTTGCCAAGTGGCCTTTGCCGGACGCGCACGTAGCCCCTGCGATGGTGCTTGATGAGCCCAACCATCGAATATTTATCGCCACCCGTCAGCCGGCACAGTTCATTGTTTTTAATACTGACACAGGTAAAGTGGTGACTTCTCTCCCGTGTGTCGGTGTCAACAGCGACATGTCGTTTGATGTCTCACGTAAGCGAATTTACGTGACTGGAAGTGAGGCGGCGTCTGTTTTTGAACAGTGCGATGCGGACCATTACGAGCACATCGCCGAAGTGCCAACGGCATACCGTGCCAAATCGTCAATTTTTGTGCCCGAACTGAAACGACTCTATGTCGCCGTTTCAGGGAAAGGCAAGTCGGATGCGAAATTGGAGCTGCAAATTTACGAAGTTCAATGAACTGGAGCAAGTTCATTGGCCGATGGAAAGAAGCATGGGAATCGGCAAAAATTCGCGCGGGCGTTTCCTGTCGAATCCAAAGCCCACAAGGGAAATGCTCCCAGCAATCACATCCATAGCGACAGCCACAAGACCTTCGATGGCATTCCACGCGACTGTGAAATATTCGAGCCTTCGTTCATGGCGCACGACAACAGTACGTTCCAATATGGCGGTTTCAGCCATGTCCCCAACCTACAATGCGCCCAGCCGAACTCGGACTAAGACCTGCCACGCTCTCAAAACAGTGCTTGACCCCGTACTGTAGTCCGGGGGTTAACTGTACTCAGAAAGCGGGCACGGAAATGAAGTCACTCACAATCGGTCACTTCATCTTCCCTAATGTTGTGAACCTTCTCCCCGGTCGTCGCGTGAACTTCTGGACCTACGATCCTAAGATCAAAGGCGGTTGGTTTATCTATGGCCAGGGCACGGTAACGACCGATGGCAAGCAGATTGTGCCCGAACCCGGTGTTGTCAAGAAGGGGCAGATTAGGCGAATGACCCGGTTCTGTTTTTCAGCGGCGCAGGTGACAGACCTACGGCAGAAGCCTCGCTCTAGGACTTGGAGACTAGTGAAGATTGCAACTGCTAGTATCTTCCCGAACACCTAACATCATGTAGAACAGCTCACTGCCTTCGGATCAACCAGCCCAAACCCGTTCTTGCCGGCAGAAAAGACCCTGCCGACCTCCTCTTGCATTCCATTGACAATGCATCGCGTCACTCGCGCTTCACCCATGATGTCTTCCTCCGAGATGTCTGCGACCGGCTGAATGTTGGGACGAAAATTTGGCTTTGGCGGAGGTTCCCCTGCACAGGGGCAACCATCTGGAGCAGCTCCGTTCCAACTTCATCAAATCGTTTTGCAGCCTCGGGATGAAAATCCATATGCGTTGAAGGATAACATTCCATTTCGCCCCTCATTTGTCACGAAGATGTTCTCCGACAATTTTGAACTAGCCGGAGGTCGCCGAAATAGACCGACTGACCTCGCCGATACACAGATCGAGGATTTCAGATTTACGGGCCGTGGGGTGCTTGTCCACTTCTCTAAGCAGCTCGCGTTCTAATTGGCTTAGCCTGTTTGGCTTCACAAATATCTTGCCGACAAAGCCTTAACTACCACTGTCATTAAATTTTTTAATTGCCCGTGGGGTTCGACTGCCACGCTGGCAACTCATCCTTGGGCAGCCGCCCGAACCTAACAGTCTGCAGCCGGTTCTCGAGATTGTCGATTCCACGGGTACACGCTACCAAACCTGCGGTTATTATGGGCTTTTGCCCGGACAGGCGAACAACCTTCCCTGCATCAACCATCTTCCCGGCAACCAATATTTGTCCAACGACTACTACGCTTTCCAGGTTCCCGGCTCTGGCACTTCGCCTGTCACCTTCTTTATCCGGGTATTGGACGCACGCGGAGACGCACGCCCGGACTTCATCTACACTTTTACAGTGTACGGCGTGAATTGAAGAACAAACACTCCGACGGGCAAAGAAGGCCCACGGCAGCCCAGAATACTCGCAAAGGCGGTCGGTCTCCAAGTCCAAGAAAACCCGGTGGATAATTGAATGGTGCAGACCGGCTGGATCGATAGTGGTGTCTCCCAAAGATTTTTTTGATTTTCTTGTTGATGTTTTCCTTTTTCGAGGCCTCTGAGTATATAGAGGGGAATCCTCTGTGGATTATCCCCGCGGGCTGGGTGGAGCCGTCCCACTTCAGTCAGCCACCTAGCTTGATTGCGTGCCGCTCAATGGTCCCGGGCCGGACGCGAAGGTAGAACCCTGCCATTGGAGCCCATGCTCGACGTGTGCCTTGAGGCAGATCAAAGGCGCAATCACCTATTTCCGGGGGCCGAGTGCTTGATAAACGCGAAATTAGCCAAGGAGTTCTTCTCTCTATGAAAATCAAACCGTCGAACGTCGATGCCCTGAAAGCCCTCGGTTACACAGAATCCGAAGCTCGATTTCTCTACATTGTGGCCACTCATTCTGGTTACTTCGTGGCACGTCAATTCCTCGCTTTCACCTGTGGCCATTGGGGTAAGCGCACCACCACCTTCTGGAGCAAACTTCATACCAAGAAACACGCGCGCACCGAATACTTCCCAACCAGCGGGAAGCACTACCACCTCTTTTCCCGCAAGCTATACCGCCAGATCGGTCGGGAGAACCTTCGCAACCGCCGGGAACACGAATTCGAATACATTCAGCGGCGCATCGGAATCCTCGATTTTGCCCTCTCCCATCCCCAGTGGGAATACCTTGAAACCGAGTCGGAAAAGGTGACGTATTTTTGCGATCAATTGAAGGTGCCGATCCACTGCCTTCCCGCAAAGATTTACTACGGACAGAAAACCTCCCAACCCACCGTTCGCTACTTCGTCGACAAGTTCCCAATGTTCTTCGGTAGTGACGCTTCTTCTGCCTTGCCTGTAGTGACGTTTACCTACGTCCAAGGGCCCGAGGCAAGCCTCACTGAATTTGTCCATCATCTGAGAGTTTACCTCCCTGTGTGTCGGCAGCTCTCCGAGTTCCGATTTCTCTACCTGGCGAGAGTGGATTCTCACTTCGAAAAGGCCAAAGAACTATTCAATTCCGTTGTGGCTATTCCGCTAGGCTCTGACGTATCAGCGGAGCTCTGCCGCTACTTCCAAATCCGCAAGGCATGGGACCTCAAGCGGTACACATCTGTGACCGAAGGTGAGCTGATCTTCCGCAATCAAGCAAAAGCCCGATTCGTCGGGGAACGGTTCGAACATCTGTATCGCGGATGGAAAGCGGGCCGAGTGGCCGAGGCCGACATTCGCGGGGAGTTTGGCGGGGCCAACCATCCCGTCACCGTGCATTTCGGGACGGAATTGCTCCGTCGAGTTGGTGCTCATGATCGAGAGGCTGAGAAAGAAGGGTGAAGAAGGTAAGGATTACAGCCTCCACCTCCTTCTTCTCCAGTTTCATCACCCTGTGGCGCGAGCAATTTCTTGGACACGCAGGAGATAGGGAACGAAATGCAAGGAAAGGTCACCGTGGAAAAAAGACTGAAACGGGCGGGAGCGACCCCACTTTTTTGCGGCCAAGCCGCCCAAAAGTTGGGTGGGGTCGCTCCCGCCCTCCGGCACACAAACCAGTGCCGTTCCTTTTTTCCACGGTGACGCGGACTTTGGACACTTAGGTCCACGGAGCAACGAGCCATAAGGAAAGACTGTAGGAACGGATAAAGCGAGCAATGCGGATCGTCTCCCATGTCTGATCGCTCGACGCAAACGGTCTTGAGCGAGGCACCGAAAGATGTCGGCGCCGAGGTGAGCGCCCTGCCGACAGCTGATGCTACAATCATTACCGCAACGCTTTTAGAGGGCACAGGCCGGAAAAGAGGCCCAGTGCCTAAGAGGCGGTTTCAAAAGGGTAGTTTTCAAGTGCAGAACAGCAGGGCGTACACGTTGTTTTACGAAGATGTTGAGCGGCCAGACGGAACGATCACAACCCAACGTGCCCGTCATCTGATTGGCGATCTCAGCATCATGTCCGAGCGTGCCGCTCGCCGCGAACACGATTTGTTCATGGCGGAGGTCAATAGACGTCGCGGCAGCGTTCCCGTCCCAATAAAAGGCGAGACGTTCCAAGATGCAGTTGATGCATGGAAAAAGGATGTGGCTCCCCAGCTATCGCCGGCGACAGTAAGGCAGCGGGAAAGCTACCTCCGAACCCATGCCCTTCCAGCCTTCGCAAAGGAAGCTCCGCATGCTCTGGACGTCCGGGCCTTACAACGATTCGCTACCACGCTACAAAACGACTTGTCTCCGAAGACAGTGATCAACATCTTGGAGACGATCTTTGCAGTGCTGCGCTATGCGAAAAAGTGCGGGACCAGGACGAGTCCGGTTTCTTTTTCGGACCTGACGATCCGGAACGCGGGAAGTCCCGAGCGTCCGTTCTTCACAGCTGAACAGGTTGCTCAGATCGTTCGTGCTGCTAAGGAGCCCTACAAAACCATGTTTGCTCTTGCGTTAGTAACGGGTGCTCGAGCAGGTGAGTTGATGGCCCTTACGGTTCCTGATCTGGACTTCCGTCGAAAGACAATTCGTGTGAACAAATCTGTAGATGATCTGACTGGAGAGGTCCGTCAACCGAAGACCAGGAAATCTGTAGCTTTGCTTCCAATGCCTTCCTATTTGGAGACAATGCTGGGTGATTACCTGAAGCGGCACTGGAAACAGAACTCGAATCAACTTCTCTTTCCAGCTCCACGGAAGCACGGATTCGCCAGATCAAGAAACAACGTGGTTCGCTCGGGATTGAAGCCGATTCTCCGAAGGCTTGGGATTCCTGCCGAAAATGTGGGCCTACACGCTTTTCGGCATGGCCTGGCAACGGAGTTGGCGCAGAGTGAACCCATAACCGTGTTGCAGACCCAGATGCGACACACCGACGTCAGAACGACGTTGAAGGTCTACGCTCATGTTATTCCGCAGTCGCAGCGTGACTCCATGGAACGCATCGCGAAGCGGTCAATTGGAACAAATGTTCCAATTGGAACAGGCGTTGTCACCTAACGTCTTGATATGACACAAGGATGGTAGGGGCGGTGGGGATCGAATTGTTAATTCAATTCACTAAGTCCCATGCTGTCACGGTGCTACCCACTGCCAACCAAATGAATTGGAGCCAAATGGAGCTAAGTTGGTTTGGGACACTCGAACTCACCTACCGGACACCTTGAAAGCACTTGTCCGATTAGGCGACTTACCAGGAGTTAGCAAGGTGTCCAGTGGTCCTTTTAGCCAGAAAGCTTTCAGTTGTGGAATTGAGCGTACGAGCCGACCGGACATGCTGGCCGTTTGAACACCACCGTGGCACGGCTCTCTCTCTCGGGCTTCAGGGGGACGCACATGTCCGAGGCGTGGGCAATCCAAACATTCTCATACTCCTCGACGCGCTCTTCGGCGCAACCCATCGATTCCAGTAGTGTATTGACTTCACGTCCACGACTCGACCGCGGCACAATCTCATCGACAAGCTCGCCCACCGCTTCAGGTGACATATAGGTGAGTGCTTGTTCGCTATGAAGAAGCGGCTGTTTCCTCTCGATAACCATCTCGCAGGCCAGACCGTCAGAACCGTACTCGACCGTCAATCCAATATCGCCTGCTACGGTAAACCGCTCGATGTCAGGTTCACCGTAGCGAACGCGCAGCTTTTGTGAAGTCTGTGCTACGGGCAAGCTGGTAGCTACGATAAGCAAACAGGCAACGAGAATTCGCATTGTGCCACCGTCCTAGAGTTCGGGCTAATCGCTTTCGATCCTGTAAGGACATGATAGAACATCAAATGAATTCCATATGTCCGGTAAGCCGACTAATCGGGACTAGCGCAGATTGACCACTAGAACCGCGCGTATAATCCCTGCTGAGAGGGCGCATTGAGAATAATCGGGGCTGTCCTATTGGTAGTAATGCTGTTGTGTCCAACGTCGTCTGCTGAACCCGCGATCGGATCGGTTTGTGTGGCCCCTGTACCTCCGAAACCGTCTCCCTACAGTGCTCCTCCGGGCTTCCTTTGCGACTCCGCTAAACTGTCGCTAAAAATCGATGCTCTGAAGCCGATAGCTTGGCCAGTTGGAGAAAGCGTGAAGATTGACGCTTTGGATGCGGCGGCAGCTCATCGCGTCGTGATATCTTGCAATGGCAAGCCACAACAATCCTTCAGGTTTCGTTTTTCTGATTTCAAGACGAGAGAGCTATGCCTCTTCATCAACGATTTCTGCAAGACAGCCCAATTGTGGGAGTCGAAGGGCACCCCCTGGTGCAAGTGCAAATATTCCTAGTTGCTCTCTCAATGCAATCTAATTAACGCGGTTATCGTGTGAAATCACTGGATGAGAGGGCGACTAGCGTAAAGCGTGTACCGTTTGATGGCGGAGGCCCAGAATGAAAACGAAACTGCTGACGCTGCTCGTCCTTGGCTGCGCAGGTTTGGTGGCAGGCTGCGCAGCGAGGCGCGTGAGCCACGATTACATATTTGATGTAACTGGCGTGGTGACCTCTGAAGACGGTGAGCCAGTCCAGGACGCAGACGTAACTCTTGACGTGAACGGCCCGGTCTACGAGGGCGTCACACCTGTGAAGAGTGTGAAGCGTCTGACCAACAGCACGGGTGGATTCGTCTTCGGATACATCAGCGGCGAGAGCGGTGTGAAATACATGCTACGGTACGCAAGGAAGGCTTCGAACAGGAGACTGTTTCTGGTAGCGCCCTCCTCCGGGGCACCACACGATTCGTCTGAAGAGGGCCGGTGCTTGCAAGTAAGCAGGATAGATCACATATAGTAAGTGCCGCATCTGGTGTCGCTTACACATAAACGCGCGGTGCAACCACCCTCTCGAATTGGACTGACGTTGGACCGAAACATTGCCTCAGGTCTTTGGGGCAACGCCGTTGTGAGCACTGTGTGGCTTCTCATCGTCGGGATGTCCAGGCAGTACTCGAGCCTGGAGCCCC
>Ga0137418_10001163_pt1 | contig 24171 bp, 24 predicted proteins | sample CZODoug3_1_2_16f_FD_122242 | JGI IMG/M metagenome (GOLD analysis project Ga0137418, IMG submission 122242) | Vadose zone soil fungal communities from Angelo Coast Range Reserve, California, USA - CZODoug3_1_2_16fungal (Hybrid Assembly) | ecosystem: Environmental > Terrestrial > Soil > Vadose...
GAAGAAGATCGCGTGATCCCTAACACGACAAATCAATTATTAACGCGTTACAAGCGACCGGACGCTTGGTAAAATGAAAAGCGTGGACGTAAAGAAGACCATCCAGGTATTTAACAGCCTTCAAAAAGCTGAGGAAGCCGACAAGGAGTACTATCGCTCTCTTTCTCCTGCCGAACGAATTGAGCGCCTACTGATACTGAGGGATCAGTTTCGACCGTATCCTGATGAAGTTACAGAAGGATTTACGAGAGTTTATCGCGTTATTAAGCACTCTTGAGGTGCGCTTCCTAGTGGTCGGCGCCTTTGCCGTGGCCTACCACGGTTATTTTCGCTATACCAAAGACATCGACGTTTTTATTGAGCAGTCCAATGAAAACGCACAACGCCTCGTAGAGGCAATCAAAAGGTTCGGCTTCGCTGACCTGAGATTAACTCGCGAAGATTTCCTGCAAGCCAATCAGGTTATCCAACTTGGTATTGAACCCAATCGAGTCGACGTTTTGACGTCTCTCAGCGGCATCAAATTTGACGAGGCTTGGGCGTCACGCGAACACGGCGAGATAGATGGCATACCCGTCTCTTTCATATCAAGAGAAATGCTTAAACGGAATAAAGCTGCTTCAGGCCGGCTTCAGGACTTAGCAGACTTGGAATACTTGTGACTTTGGGGCGCGTGATTAATGCCATCAAGCTACGACGACTTAAAAGCATTGGGCCTCGAAAAAGTAAGTACCTATCCGCTTGCTTCCCGTCCCAGCAAAGTTTCGCTTGACGACTTTGCGAAACCGATTGCAGAAGATTCGTCGCTCAAAGACTTTCTCCAGAGTCTTCCTAACATTCTCGCGGTTCAAAGTTTGAGAGGTCTGGCCGCGCGCATGAATCGCGCGCGTGAGTTACAAAAACCAATCATCTGGGGCATTGGCGGCCACGTGATCAAGACCGGCCTGGCGCCAATCATCATTGATCTCATGAAGCGTGGGTTTGTCACCGCCATTGCGGCGAACGGCTCAGTGCTGGTTCATGACGCAGAAATCGCGATGGTCGGCTCAACTTCCGAAGACGTTGACGCGACGCTCGGCGAAGGCGCATTCGGCGGCGCAGATGAAACTGGAAAACTACTAAACCGGGCAGCGCAGGAAGGGGCACGCGACAACATTGGCCTGGGCGAAGCAATGGGCCGTGCATTAATAGATCTGACGCCGAAGCATAGAAGCCATTCGCTGCTATGCGCGGCTTATGATTCGCGCGTTCCCTTCACGGCCCACGTCACCATCGGCGGAGACATTGCGCATTTTCATCCAGAAGCTGACGGGGCATCACTGGGCGCTACCACGCACACGGATTTTCGTTTGCTCGCCGAACTGGTGAGGCGCATGAATGGCGGTGGCGTTTACCTGAATATCGGATCGGCAGTAGTGCTGCCGGAAGTTTTTCTGAAGTGCGTAACGCTGGTAAGAAATTTGGAGCACGAACTGAACGACATAACGACCGCCAACTTCGACTTCATCCAATCCTATCGTCCATTAACAAATGTTGTGCGCCGGCCCACGGCTGACGGCGCCGGGCAAGGCTATTCGATCACGGGCCATCACGAACTCACCATTCCTTTGCTGGCCGCCGAACTCATTTGTGGCCCTGCAGCGCAGTGAATCCAATTTCTCAACTATTAGTTCGCTTCAGAATCTCAGCGTGTAGTTTAGTCGCAGGTTGCGGCCAATCTCCGGCGCAATATCCTTGATGAACGACAAGTGATTGCGATACAGCTGATCCGTCAAGTTGTAGCCGCTGAGCGTAAAGACGTGAGCGGTCCGTGAGTTCACGATCGTATAGGAAGCGTTGAGATTAACAACCGCGTAGCCTGCAGTTGGCGATTCATTGCTGAATACGCGGTCCTGCCTCCGCGCCAAAACCAATTCCGGTCGAACACTGAACGCATTGAAACGCCAGTCAACGCCCAGCGTGCTGCGAAGCGGCGGAATGCGTGGTAAAGGCTGACGCAGTTCAGTTAGATCTGCACGCACATAATCGACCTTGCCATTCAACCACACGTTTGGAACAAGACGCGCTTCCACACTTGCCTCAGCGCCAACATATCTGCTTCTGCTTTGTGCGTAATCAACAATCGGCAGATGCGAGGCCGGATCGGTCACACCAGTAAAGGAAGTAAAAACAAAGTTGATGAAGTTGTAGTAATAGACACTGCTCTCCAATCGCAGACGTTGGCTGTTATGGCGTAGCGAAAAATCAATTCCGTCTCCTTGCTCGGCCTTCAAGTTCGGATTGCCAATATCAAAAACCAGAATGCCGGGATGCGGTCCGTTGTTATAAAGCTCCTCGAGCGCGGGAGCGCGAAACGAGTGCTGATAATTGGCCACAAACGAGCCGCCGTTCCAAAGGGTGAGGCGCATCCCGGCGCTGCCGGAGAAACCCAAAAAGTTGCGCTGGCGAAAATTTCCTTCCGGACTATAGCCATTCTGCTCAACGCGTCCGCCGAACTGAAAACCAATGCGTTCAAAATCGACTCGCTCTAAACCGTAAACAGCAAAAGATCGCTGTTTGGTGTGCGGCGCAGGCGCTTCTGCTCCAACTGATTCGTAATCACGCGTAAAACCCGAAAATCCAAAGGTGCCTGATACATTCCCATGCCGGCGGTGATTTAAGTTGGCGCGGTAATTTAAGTTTTTGTTAGTTGCAATTGAATCGAGTTCAGTTACATTTTCATCCGATTCAAACTCAAACTCGCGATTCAGATAATCGTTGTCGCTGAGGGCAAAGTCGCCACTTTCCAGGAGGCCATCCAGTTCGCGAAAACCGCCTTTGAACTCATAGCTGTGGCGGCGCATTCTCAAATACTCAAGATCGATTTCATCAGCGGCGACCGGAATGCCATAACGGCGGCGATCGTAAGCGTAACTAAACGACAGCCAGCCTTTGCGAGGGAACCATCCGACACCGCCGCTAAAATTGCTGCTGCGCGCATAGGAATTCAAAACGGTACCCAGCGGCGTGCGATAGTCGTTGGCTTTCTGTGCTCCGCCGCTGCCGAAAATCAAAAAGTTTTTGAATCCAAATTTGAATCCGGCGCTGCCGCCCGCTTGCCAGTTGTTCGTTCCCCCAAACGTGGTCAAATAACCCGATAGCCCTGGTTGATAAACGTCATTTGTAGAAATCCCGTTTACCACTCCGCCAATTGCGTTACTGCCGTAGAGTAGTGTTGCGGGACCCTTAACGATTTCGACGCGGTCAAGAGACAGCACATCTATTGGTTCAACTTCATCGCCGGATTGCGAAGCGATGCCGCCCACGCGCAAGCCGTTTTGCAGCACCAGGACGCGATCACCATCGAAGCCACGAATCACCGGACGGCCAGAACCGGGACCAAAGCTGCGCTTGGCAACGCCGAGTTGATATTCCAGCGCTTCGCCAATGGATGCAGGATTTCTTTGCGCCAGCTCCAGGGCGCCTACCGAAGTGACTGCCTGGTACGAAGAATTGACGGCTTCGGCGGAACCTGTTGCCGTGACTGTTACCTGTTCGCTTACCGGCGCGAGCGTCAAGGTGAAATTAATTGTCTGCTCACCACTAGTCACCTCAACTTGCCTGACAACGTCGGCCACGCGATCAAGATGCGCGATGATTTGGTACTTACCCGCAGTGACGTTATTGAAGAGGAAAGCGCCATGCTCGTCAGTCGCCACCGATCGTTTTAACTCGGCGATGGTGATTATGGCGTTGCGCGCCGCGACACCTGACGGCTCGAGCAAGACAGTTCCACGAATAGTACCGACACTGCCAGACGTTTGGGCTGTGGTTACCGCTTGAGCAAAAGCGCCGCTCACGCTAATAACAAAGCAATAAATAAAAGCCGGAATCGATCGTGCAAACATATAAGTATCCTGAGGTGAAAGCCTGTCTTTCTAGCTGAAATTGAAAATCGTTTTCAGTTTCATTAAGACTCTTTGATTTGTCAAGCATTGATTGAGGTCTCTTGATTGAGAACCCGGGGCAAAGATGGTTTAGAACTGAAGATGCGCCGTTGCTGTTGGGCCGTTGAACACGTCCCAGCAAACATCTTTTAGACCGACGACGCCGGATGGTCCGATAATTTGTGGGCCGTAAAAATGCGTAAGCAAAATTCAATTCACGACCAAATCGACTCTCTTAAATTGGCCTTTCTGAGTAGGTCATTGATCGAGTTAGGTGCATTACGATAAACAAAGTCCTTAAGTTATAATCCGGGACTCCAGGAACCGAGAGAGACGTCAAGCAAGGGGAACCATGCAGCCTGAGAAACTAGCTCGCTTCAAAACAATATTGCTCGCCGCACTGCAACAGCACACGGAACACGTGCGCGATGATCAAGCCGCGGCGCTCGAACTATCCGATGATGGCGTGAAGGACACCGTCGATCTTTCATTGATGGATGTGAATAAAGAAATGGCGCTGCGTTTGGGAGAACGTGAGTCTCAAATGATCGCTGATATCGATCAAGCGCTGTTGAGAATTGAAGAGGGTTCTTATGGTAAGTGTGCTCGCTGCGGTAAATTGATCGACGAGCGTCGCCTCGAAGCCCTGCCTACTGCCCGCTATGACGCCGCCTGCCAGGAAGCAATTGAACGCGCCAACGGTGAAGACGGACATTCAACTCTTTAAGAAAATGTCCACCGTCCAATGTCCAATGTCCGGAGTCTTTGTTTGAAGACTAAGAGCTTTCGGCAGCACATTGTTTTCTTGGCACCACCGGTCCTGTAGTTCCCTAAGCCGAGTACTGGGAGCGATTCGGTTCGCCGTAAGAGTAAGGAGAGCGGCTGATTATTGAGCCGCCAGTCCGACGCGGCGCAGCAAATCCTGGAAATGCGGGTCGCTGCGCAGCGGGTCGTAGATTGGATCCACTTTCAGGCTGGTCAGAACATTGGAATGCTGTGAGTACGCCTTTTCCAACCAGGCGAAGGCTTCGTCCTTATCGCCAATGCCAACGTACGCGATAAGAATGGGTGCCGGATCAATTTGGTTATGCCGGTCCAACTGTTCCAACTTCTCAACCGCACGCCGAGCTTCTGCCACCCGGCCGGAGCGGCCAAAGATATAAGCGGATTGCGCTAAACTCCACGGGCTATCGTCTACTCGACGCAATTTTTCCAGATCCGCCTGGGCGTCCGCGAACATTCCCTTCTGCACATAGACGTACTCCAATATGTGAGCGTGCGTGAAGTTCGGGTCCACCTCAAGCACAGCGTGCAGTTTTTCGATGGCGCGGTCATACTGCCGCGAAAAGTAAAGGATTGCGCCATTATCGGTGGCAATGATTAGCGACAGTGGATCGAGCTCGCGCGCTCGCTCGCTCTCGCGAAGCGCTTCATCAAAATGCCCGAGCAGTGCCAGATGCTCGGCGTACCAATGATGAGCGGTGGCGTAGTTCGGGTTCAACTCGATCGCGCGCCGGTATTCTTTCTCTGCGGTTTCCCAGTCCCAATCGTAATTTTGCACAATCAAAGCCAGCGCAGTGTGAGCTTCTGCGAGGTTCGCATCAAGCTCAAGCGCCTGTAGCGCCGCGCTCCGCGCCTTCGAAATGAACTCGGCTTGTGGCTCTCCCGTATAGCCGCCCATCAAGGCGTAGGAATTCGCCAGGCCCGCATAGGCGCGGGCATAACCCGGTTCTTTAGCCGCGGCTTGCTGAAAATAATCGATGGCTTGACGAAAATCCTGAGGCGTCCGCCTGTTCCAGAAGTACTGGCCTTTGAGATAGAGGTCGTATGCTTCGTACGTTTTGGGAGCGGAGGTTTTGGCGGCGGACTCGGTCCGACTCTGGTCACCGAGCGTGAGCTGAATTCCACCCGCGACCTCCTGGGCGATCTCGCTTTGCAGAGGCAACAGATGAATTGTTTCGCGGTCATACTCTCGCGCCCAGAGGTGGGTCTGGTCTTTTATTTGAATGAGCTGGGCCGTGATTCGCACTTTGTCTGACTCGCGCCGCACGCTGCCCTCCAGCACGTACTGGACCCCAAGTTCACGGCCGATCTGGTCCAATGGTTGTTGCGTGTTCTTATAGTGCATGACAGAAGTGCGTGCGATTACTCCGACGTGATCGGGATCAAGGTTTCCCAATTGGGTGATCATCTCTTCTGTGAGGCCGTCACTGAAGTAATCCTGGGTCGCGTCGCCAGTAAGGTTTTGGAAGGGCAGGACCGCCAACATGACCCGCCTGTTGGATGGTTGGGGCTGAGGCGCGGAGCGTGACCACAGCGTCCAACCACCAATGGCCACGATGAGAATGATGGCAGTCGCAAGAAAGGCTGGCCACCAGCGGTACGCCGGATGTGCCAGGTCAGCCGTTGTTACTCTTCCTTGTGTGAGCCCCGAGGATCTTGCCTGTACTAAACCGGGGTTTGCACCTTGCCTGGTTCGAGTGAGCTCATCCGCCACCACTGGCGCGATGAAGCGATAGCCACGGCGGGCTACGGTTTCAATGTACGTTGGCTGGTGAGCATTATCGCCCAGTGACTTTCTGAGCTGTAGAATGTTGGAAGTTAAGTTTGCTTCCTCAACAAAACTGTCGGGCCAGAGCCGATTCATCAGCTCTTCTTTCTTGACTATGCGCCCGCTGTTCTCCACCAGGATTAGGAGCGTGTCAAAAACCTTCGGCGTAATAGCCATTGGCATGCCGTTGCGCAGCAGCACCTTCTGGTCGGCATCAACCGTGAAGTCTCCGAAGCAATAGAAATGCTTAACTGCCAAAGACATATTGTCTTTCAGAACTCTTTTAGAACTTTCCTATAGGTTTTTCAGGACTTTCCAAACCTTCGCGGGTAACTTCGCTGAAAACTCGGAGTTCTCGGAGAATTCTCGGAGTTGGAGACTGGGCTGATTCTAGCAGCGTCCTTCGGGGACAGCAATGCAACCACTTTGTGGGATGGTGTGTGTTCAAGCCTGTCAAGTTCTATAACCGAAGTTAAACGTTTTTCTGCGAAATGTCTTATTCATGCGAAGGAGTAAGATCATGAGAAGGGGACTCTTTCTGATCCTGTCGTTTTCGATCCTCGCAGCACTCAGCTTTCAAATCGCTTTGGGACAGTTTCCGAAGATTAAAATCCCAAAGCCGAAACCGCATCCGACTTCGACTGAAACCGGACAGCCGGCGTCGAGCGGTGACACACATCGGACGCAGCCTGACACTGAAAGGGCGAACCCTGGAGCGTCACCGGGAAACTCAGCTGCACAAGAAGACCAGCCAACCATCGCCAAAGACTCTGTCCAAGTCCTCACTGCGAATATTAGCGGGAGTTTAGACGCCCCGAAGGACAAGCAGCTCCAATGGAAGCCCGGCATCTCGTTCCGAGTGAACGGGCCCATCGCCAGCGGCAGCCAGCTATGGGTGGAATTCGGTTATCCGGGCCGCAAGGACTGGGCAAAGTACGACTGCAGGACCCGCGAAGCTGCTGCAGGCGAGGCGTTAGAGGTCAGCGAGTGCCTCGCGTCGGACAAGTTGACCACGCCCTACGTGGGACCGGTGGATTTCTCCATTCACCTGCGTAATGAGCTGCAGGGTACGACTCTGACGCTATTCACAGGTAAGGCGAAAGCGGCGAAGTTTATCGGTCCGGCTGGACCGCAGTACCCGGAGTTTTACGTGGACGAGGACTGGCGGATCCCGATTGGCTACGTCTTCTACGAATTTAGCAGCGGTCACCGAGCAACGTTCCTGAACGTTGGGTTTTGGTATCGCGGCAATACGGCAACCGTAGAAGCGCACTTGTTTTACAAGGGCAAGGAGATCGCGAAATCCGAGATCGCCGGCAATGAGGGATCCGATTGGAATCCGGCGAAGCACCAGTGGGGCTTTGCAAATTGTCAGTTTGTGGGCGTGTACAAGGATGACCCGGGAGAGGAGGGCTACGATCCGCGTTTCGCGGTGGCCGGGAACCCTGGCGAGTACGAAGTCAAGGTTCTGGTCGCGCATCATCTGGCGCGCTCGATCAAGTTCACGGTGAATGCCAATGGAAGCTTTGATAATGGCATCGCCAGCGCTAATAAGTTGGGCAGCGACCGCGTGATTGTTCCCGTCCAGGTCATCGGAGACGTCCCCTGGGATCGAAATGCGTGGAAGACGGACGCGTTCTACGGAAATCCTTTGACGGGTTTTAGCGCGCCGTAGGCTTTCAGCGAGTGCGAGGAAGAAAGTCGGCGCGTTCGGAGTAACAACGGAGGAAGATGATGATGAAAAGAAATCGGAATCTGCACCGCGAAGCGCAGTTGGACTCAATGAAAATGAACATGAAGACGAATCAAAGCGTTTGCAGCGCGCTCATAGCGGGACTCTTCTTGCTGGGAATTGTTCTGGCGTGCAGCGTCGGATATGAGACTGAAAAGGCCAATAAACTCGTTGCTGAAGGGAACGCGGCGATCGATGAGGGCAAAAAGTATTTCGCCGACGCCGAGGAGAAGAAGACCAGGATGCTTCAAACAGATGTATCCCACTTAGCTGATGCCCGAGCTATCGCTCGCGAGGCCATAAGGGAGTATGAAGAGGCCGAGCAAAAGGCCAAAGAAGCTGCCGGCAAGTTTGAAGAAGCCAGTAAGCTGAAGCTCAGCGATAACTTCAAGCAATACCTGGCGCTCAAAGTAAAGGAATACAACAAGCGTGCGGAATCAATCGAAGCCGTGAAGGGCACACCGCAGGCTTTGATTGATAGTCAGAGTCGATCTGCTTTTATGAGCAGCGCAAGCGCAGCCAACGAGAAAGCCGAGAGGCTGCATAAAGAAGCCGAGGACCTTGCTGCCCAGGCAGACAAGCTACAAAAGGACAACCCGGATGCTTTTAAATAATGACACGCACGATCATTCGCTACAACGTATCACTTGTTCGGGCGAAAGAGGAGCAAGCGATGAAAATCAAAATGAATTTGTCAATTAGTATTAATGACAAGTGTTATTGCCCTTGCTGCCTGTGGTTGGAAGCCCTCTTGTCCAGCGACGACACTCACCGCCCCTTGGGAAAAGATGAATTTGCCGGTGCAGCAAGATGCCTTTCATCGCCGAGTTTGTACAGCGCTCGCGGTTTACCAGTGCGTTCCCGCTATCGATGACGGCAGCTCAATTTGTAGACACACTGAATGCCAATGCCGGCAATCCATTGTCTCAGTCCGAGCGCGATCAGTTGGTCAATGGTTTGGCTTCCGGAATGTTGACGCGAGCTCAAGTGTTGCGGACCGTGGCCGAAGATCCTGACTTAAATACCGCCGAGTTCAATCGAGCGTTTGTGTTGATGCAATACTTTGGCTATTTGCGGCGCAACCCAAACGACCCACAGGACTCGGATTATACCGGTTACGATTTCTGGCTGGGTAAGTTGAACCAGTTCAACGGCAACTTTGTGAACGCCGAGATGGTAAAGGCGTTCATAGTCTCGGCGGAGTACAGGCAGCGGTTCGGTCCGTGACGAGTTCCCGCATGTCGCTAACTTTTCTCGGCCTTGAAGTTTGAATTTGGACTTCGGATCCAAAAAGCTTGAGAACCTGAGGTTGGTACTTTTCTAGGCTTTCGGGTGTGCCTTGTCATAAACGGCGATCAGTCTCTCCATTGAGACGTGCGTGTAGATTTGCGTGGTCGATAGCCGAGCGTGGCCGAGTAGCTCCTGTATGTCGCGCAGGTCGGCGCCGCTATCGAGCAGGTGTGTGGCAAACGAGTGGCGCAGCGCATGCGGACTGATATCGTGACGGCCCGCGGCAATGCCAATGTATTTTTCAACCATTCGCCCTACCGAACGCGTGGTGATTCTCGTTCCCTGATAGTTTAGAAAAAGCGCTTCCGGTTCGCGCAATGAAACCGGCGCTGCGTCTAAAAATTTATCGCGCACGTCCAGATAGGTGCGCAACGCATCGAGTGCCGGCTCACCAAACGGCACGATTCGTTCTTTGCGCCGCTTCCCACTCACGCGAATCAAACGATTCTTGAAATCAACGTGGCCCAGATTCATTTTGGTCAATTCGGCCACACGCACGCCGGTCGCGTACATTAATTCCAGCAGCGCCCGATCTCTTTTCCCGAGATCTGTGGCGACGTCAGGCGTTTCAATAAACTTGATTGCTTCTTCGATTGAAAGGTGTACCGGCAGTTTCTTTTCCAGGCGCGGTGTGGCGACCAGTTTTGCCGGATTTACTTCCAGCACACCTTCGCGCACCAGAAACTGAAAAAAAGTCCGCAGCGCAGCCAGCTTGCGCGCGATCGAGGCCTTCTTTTTTTGCGCGGTGTGTAACGTGGAGAGCCATTCGCGGATAGTAATGTGATCGATTGCCGTTAAGGCGGGCGCGCTTCTCTTCCCCGTCTTCGGATGGGCCGGCGCGAGATAGTCTAAGAATTGTTCGAGGTCACTCTGGTAATTGCGTGCGGTGTGCTCGCTGACGTTGCGTTCATAACGCAGGTGCTCGAGGAACTGTGTCAGCAGTTCTTGCATATTTAATAGGCCGCAGATTAACGCGGATGGCGCGGATCAGATCAATACAAATTTCAATTGTGCTTAGTTACTATCAGTCTTCTTGTCACCAGGCATTCACCGCGACATTCGACGGCTTCGGCGCATAATAGCCCCTGCGCGCGCGAACCCGCACGTCTTTTCTTGCCTTGATGCGAAGATCGATCAGGTGAAAACGGCCGTCACGCCGTTCCTCTCCCGAGTAATAACTGAGCACGTACTGCTGCGCCAGGTCCGCTGCGATCTGTTGGAAGGCTGCGTCCAGGTCACCAGTCGTCTTTGGAATATAGACCGCGCCGCCGGTCTGGCCGGAGAGTTGTTCCATGCGTCGCTCAGCCGCCAGGGCGCGCACGTTCGCACCTTCGTAGAGTCCAGTTTGCACTATGAAGATTTGGCAATCGTCAGCCAGCACCTGCCGGATAGTAGTCTCAAAATCATTGCGGCTGGTTGTCTCAACTCCATCAGAGACAATAACCAACACGCGCCGTCCGGCGTATGGACGAAGATAAGCGGCAGCGTCAATTATGCAATCGAACAGCGAGGTCGATCCTTCGGGCCTGGCGAAACTTTCGATGGTCCGCTCAAGTAAGGAAACATCTTTGGTTAACGGCTGTGCCAGATAGTTTTCTGAGCCGATGGAAAAAATTGCGGCTTCGTCGACCGGCCTCATGACCTTGCGAAAGAAATGCTTCGCGGCCTGCTTTTCAAACTCGCGCGCGAAATCGATGCTGCCGCTGTTATCAAACAACATTGCCATGCGCACGTTCGTTTCGCTGCGCGTCATATCGCTGATATTCCGTAACTGCCCATCCACTCGCAGTTCAAAATCCTCCAGCCGCAGTCCGGTAAGCGCGATGCCACGCGCGTCAAAAACTGAAGCCGGGATGGGCACAAGATTCGAGCTGACCCGCACGACATCGTTGGCATCGATTTCACCGTTTGCATTGTCCGTGGATGCCGAGGGCTTACGTGGATTTGCGTTTGGTGTTTGCGAAGGTTCGGCAACCGGGCCAGGCGACGATTGCGGTTTTTTTGGAGAAGATTTGGGCGCTGGTTCCTTGAGCCGTCCCGACTGAGAAACTGCAGTTAATCCGCTGAAGCTAAACAGCAGACACGCACTCACGATAAGGCTCGCGCTTCGCGACGCAAACTCAATCATGCGGAAGCTTGTAACACTGGTTGTTGCTGCTGATTTTCCTGAAGCCAAGCGTCCCATTCTTTCAATGCCAGATTTACCTGCAATTCGTGGCGATCGCGTTTACGCCGAACACGCCGCCGCTCTTCGTTGGCCAGCGGCTCAAGCAAGGCGAAGGTAATGTTTACCGGCTGGAAGTTTTTAGTTTCAGTTCGAGAAACATAACGCGCCAGCGCGCCAACGGCACTTAACCGCGGCGCTTCAATCAACTCCACGCCTGCTGCCAATCGCGCTGCGTTTACTCCGGCCAGCCAGCCCATCGCTACCGACTCAACATAACCCTCGACACCCGTGATTTGTCCGGCAAAAAATATGTTTGGTCGCTCGCGCATTTGCATAGTCGCGGCCAGCACGCGCGGTGAACAAATGTAGGTGTTGCGATGAATTTGTCCGAACTGGAGAAACTCCGCCTGCTCCATCCCCGGTATTAGTCTCAGCACGCGCGCTTGTTCGCCGTAACGTAGATGATTCTGAAAGCCAACCAGGCTGTATGCATCGGCCATTAAATTTTCTTGCCGCAACTGCACCGCCGCATAAGGCTCGCGGCCGCTGCGCGGATCTACCAAACCGACGGGCTTCATCGGGCCGAAGCGCAGCGTGTCCACTCCCCGCCGCGCCAATTCTTCAATCGGCAGACATGCTTCAAACCAACGCGTGTCTTCGAAGCGTTGCAGCGGCACACTCTGCGCATTAATCAGCGTGTCATAAAATATCGCGTACTGCTCCTGGTTAAACGGACAGTTCAGATAATCGTCGCCACCCTTGCCATAGCGCGCGGCCAGAAAGGCAACTGAGCGATCGACTGAATCGGCTGAGACGATGGGCGCAATCGCATCGTAGAAATAAAGCTGGTCACTGCCGGTAAGCTTCATTATCTCTGCGGTCAGCGCGTCGGAGGACAGTGGTCCCGTGGCAATGATCGTTATCTCATCCTCGGGAATTTCTTTAGCTTCTTCACGAACCAACTCGATGTTCGGGTTGCTTTCAATTTCCTGGGTTATCAGTTCAGCAAACTTGTGACGATCGACAGCCAGAGCGGCGCCTGCCGGAACCCGAGCGGCGGTCGCAACCTCCATCACGAGCGACCCAGCGCGGCGCAACTCTTCCTTTAATAAATAAGGAGCAGAACCCGGCTCGTCTGACTTCAGCGAATTGGAACAAACGATTTCCGCGAGTTTATCGGTCCGATGCGCGGGCGTTTGTTTGACTGGCCGCATTTCAAACAAGCGCACTTGAGCGCCGGCGCGCGCCGCCTGCCAGGCGGCTTCTACACCTGCCAATCCGCCGCCAATGACGTTAACTTTTTTCATTCTGCTCGGCTCACTTCTTCTTGCCCTTCGCTACGCGCTTCGGGGAACCCGACTTCGCTCCCTCTTTCTTACGTTTCTTCTCGACCTTCTTGTGAGCGGCGGCTGTCACTTGCGCTACGCGCTCGGCTTGCGTCAGTCGTTTGGCGCCGCGTCCCGGTTGGCCCGCATGCTCCTGCTCAGTTATCTCGCCTTGATGTTTCTGGTACTCAAATTCGTTTACCGTGTGTCCGGCGCCAACCTTGGCAACATCAAGGTTTCTCATTTGCTCTCTGCCCATATTACCGATGTCCTCCTTTATCTGCTCGCTGCTTGACACTCAAAAGCGCGCATTCGTATAGTGCAAACTCGCTTCGCATTCGGCTCAAGCGAATGCATTCGAAGCCGGCTTAGCTCAGTTGGTAGAGCGTCTGATTCGTAATTAGAAGGTCGCCGGTTCAACTCCGGCAGCCGGCTCCATCGCCTGCGGCGATAATAACTTAGCTCGATCCCTTCGATCCTAAAGGCTTCAGATGATTGACTAATCTGGGGGAGGATAGCATGGACGAGCTTTTTCTTTATTTCGTCAAAGAGTAATTGGTATGAAGAAATCCAAAGTGATCGCCACGATATTCTTAGGTCTTTGTCTTGTGGCGACACTATTTCCGCCATTTGTCTGGGGTGAAGATCTGTTCAAGCAGGTAGAATCGGCCGAATACAAGGTATATCTATCCCAAGGCGGTGGCTTACCAATCAAGAGGTACGCGTTCTTGTTTGGTGATTCCCAAAAACAATTCTATTCAGGCATTTGGTTTTGGAACGAGCAGGAAAGGGAGTCCAAGCCCTTCTATGTGACTGCGCAAAGAAGGTTATTGGTTTCGGAGCTAGTTCTGGAGTACGTTCTCGCTTTCATCATTGCCTCTTTCTCGGCCTTTCTGATGCCGCTTGTAAGGGCAGCTAAATTCACCTTGTGAACAAGAGTAAGGCGGAGGACTATCCATCGTAGAGGAGTCCATAGATGAGTTCGGACGACAAGCCCTTCCAACGCGAACCATTGAACGAGTTGCAAAGGACGCTAACAATGCGGTTGCTAATCCTACTTTCATGTGGAGCCGACCCGGCGGTGGTGGAGTCCTGGAAAGAGCGAGCTAGAGCAAGCGGCTTGAACGATGAGAGAGTGGAGCTAATACTAGCCGACTGCCAAGAAATTCAAAGGAATATCTCCTCAAGTGCACCGAATAAAACCTCAGGCCTCCAATGAGGATCACCCGGGAACAGCTCAAGAAGTATCGACGCGGTGGTTTCCTGGTGTTGCGAGATTTTGTCCCTGCAGCCGCTTGCGATCATTTGCGAGCGCGCGCTGAACAACTCGTCCACAACTTCGATCCGCACGGTGTCGCTTCCATCTTTTCGACTCACGAACAGAACCGGCTTGCCAACGATTACTTCCTCGAGTCTGCGGGCAAGATTCATTTCTTCTTCGAAGAAAATGCGTTCTTGCCGGACGGCACACTGAAGCAAAGCAAGGAAAAGTCGATCAATAAGATTGGTCACGCGCTTCACGATCTCGATCCTGACTTCAATGAATTCTCGCGGACAGCAGAGCTAAAGCAATTAGCCTCCGACCTCAGCCTTGTCGCGCCGTTGCTGTTGCAGTCGATGTACATCTTCAAACAACCGCGCATTGGTGGCGAGGTGGGTTATCATCAGGACAGCACTTTTCTTTACACCGAACCACAGAACATTGTCGGGCTTTGGTTTGCGCTCGAAGATGCCACGCTCGCCAACGGTTGCCTGTGGGCCATTCACGCAGGACACAAGCTGGGACTCAAGCAACGCTGGCGGCAGGGACCGGAAGGAATGTATTTTGAAACTTACAACTCGGAACCGTGGCCTGAAGATCAACTAGTTCCATTGGAAGTAACCAAAGGGAGTTTGGTCCTTCTTCACGGACTGCTTCCGCACAAGAGTCTTGCCAATCGTTCCTCAAGATCGCGGCATGCATACACGTTGCACTTGATCGATGCCGATGGAAACTACGCCCAGGATAACTGGCTTCAGCGACCGGCAGAACTGCCTTTTCGTGGGTTTAATTGAGCCTTCCCGCCACACTGGGGCCTGCAAAAACCCCTGTTTTCCTTAATAACTTCTCAGTTTTCTCTTTTTAGATAGTAGGACGTAGGAGACCGCGGAAGATACCTTGAACGCGGATTTGATTGGCGGGCAAAGTTAACGCCTGCAATTGAGAGTTGGCGGGATGAAGTTCGATGTTGATTCCTCTCCGGTACAATCTCTTTAATGTTGCCTGGTTCTGTTCGATGAGGAGCGCAACAACTATTTCGCCATCGCGCGCGTCAGTGCGATTTTCGATCAACGCGATGTCGCCGTCACAGATATGCTCGTCGATCATCGAATCGCCTTTGACCTTCAATGCATAAACTTTCTCGGGGCGTACGCGGCCCAGAAGAAATCTTGGCACCGCAACCGTCTCGTCACACTCAACGACATCGAGCGGCGTGCCGGCGGCGATCCGTCCCAGTAGTTTCACTTCACAAAGCGCATCGGGATCGTCAACCTTGACATTGAGGGCAAACGATCCATCTTCATGTTTGCGTGCCAGCAGTCCACGACGTTCAAGCGCGGCAATGTGTTTTGCGATCGTGGCGCGCGACTTCACACCAAAGTGCCGCGCAATCTGAGCGTAAGAAGGTTCGTAACCGTGACGCTCGGAAAAGCGCGTGATGTAGTCGAGAATTTCTTTCTGTCGTTGAGTGCGTGGCAGCATCAGTGAAAATCAACTCGCGCCGTCGCTGAAGAGAGCAGGAACGACCCATTGCGGGAACGCGGGCATTCTATGGCGCGTTAACAAACGCGTCAAGTCGTTTTGTTAGTAACACAGACTTCAGTCTGTGTTCTCCATGTCCGAAGAACACACAGACTGAAGTCTGCGCCACTGCAAGAAAGCCTCTTAGCGCACCGAGTATCGTGACAGTGTGCGCGGAAAGATGCGAACGCCGGCCGGCATCTGGATTAACGTCATTGAGTTGTTCGTCAAGACATCTTTGGCCTTCATGCCATACACCGCCTCATTTAGATCATTGTCCGGACTGATCGCCGCACCTTTAATAGCCGCGCCGATGAAAGCTCCCTTGCTACGAGAGTAGGAAAGAATGCCGGCATCCAACCTTGGATTGGTAGAGGCGGCAGCTTCGCGCCCGACTGGACCAGCCGCGATGCCAATTTCACCACCGAGCTCAAACTTGTCCTTCAACAAACCGTTCAAGCCCTCCTGGTTCATTATCAACAGAACGTAGTCTGTCTTCGTGGCGCCGATCTGAGCGCCAAAACTGCCGCCGCCAATATTGAAGAACGCCGGCGCCGACCAACCTTTCGGAGTACGTTTGCTGATTACACCCTGACCGCCCTTGCCGCCAAAGATGAAGGCAGCTTTCAGGACACCCGGGAAAACCGCAATAGCCTCAGCTTTATCGAGCAATTCCTTGGGAATCGCGCGCTCTCGGACATTCATGATCTGGGTAAAGACCTCCGACGCCTCCTGCGCGTGGCGGGCCGCATCCTGAAGTCTCGAACTCTTTTGCGCCGCCGCCAGATTTGCAGAAATCACCACCAATAAGCAGGCGCTAAACGCGCAAATCAACTGTTGCCGTAACGAATACCTCATGCCTTATTCTCCTTGTAGCTGAATTAAAAGCAGACTATGCACCGGGCATCGTCTGACATTCCTTTGCGGTCGATTGTGTCTTTCGGATCGCATTTGATACTACACCCTCTGCGGCATAAAGCGTAAGAGTACAAGCCACAAAATCTATACCCGCACTGTTCGCAAACGCAATGCATTCGCGATAACGGAAACAGAACTAAAACTCATCGCCGCCGCAGCGATCATCGGGCTCAGCAATAAACCAAAGAAAGGATAGAGAACGCCGGCAGCGACGGGCACACCCAACGCATTGTAGATAAAAGCAAAAAAGAGATTCTGTTTGATGTTCTTCATGGTGGCGCGGCTTAACCGGACTGCGCGCACAATGCCGCGCAAGTCACCTTTCACTAAAGTGACCGCCGCACTCTTCATCGCCACATCGGTCCCGGTACCCATTGCAATACCAACATCAGCCTGGGCCAACGCCGGCGCATCGTTGATACCGTCGCCGGCCATCGCCACCTTTCGCCCTTCGGCTTGTAAGCGCTTCACGACCGCGGCTTTCTCGTTTGGCAAGACTTCGGCGACGACTTCATCGATCTGAAGTTTCGCGGCGACTGTTCGCGCAGTCGTTTCGCTATCGCCGGTAAGCATCACGATGCGAACGTTCTCTGCGTGCAGCTGTTTGATCGCCTCTACACTCGTCGCTTTGATCGGATCTGCAATGCCGATCAAACCAACTGCCTTGCCGTCAACGCCAACGAACAATACGGTCTGCCCATCCGCTCGCAGCGCTTCAGCGCGATCAACCAAATTGTCGAGGCCGATGCTCAGTTCCGCAGCGAGAGCTTGATTTCCGAGACTAACTTGATGGCCCTCAATTTCGCCCTTTAATCCTTTGCCGGTTACTGATGCAAAATCTTTTGTATTGCCCTGTTCAATCCCGCGCACCGCCGCCTCAGCAACGATTGCGGCGGCTAATGGGTGCTCGCTGTTGCGTTCGAGAGTTGCGACCAGCCGCAGTAAAGTTTGTTCATCAAAACCTGAAAGCGCGATCAGCGAAACGAGTTTTGGCTTGCCTTCAGTCAGTGTGCCGGTCTTGTCAACGACCAGGGTATCGATCTGCCGCAACACCTCGATAGCTTCAGCATTTTTGAATAAAACGCCGGTCTCCGCGCCTTTTCCACTGGCAACCATGATCGACATCGGCGTCGCCAGGCCAAGCGCGCAGGGGCAAGCGATGATCAGCACGGCGACCGCGTTCACCAGTCCGTGCGCCATGCGCGGCTCCGGTCCCCAGAGACCCCAGACGACAAAAGTCAAAATAGAAATCGCAAAGACTGTGGGAACAAAATAAGCCGAGACGAGATCCGCAAGCTTTTGAATTGAGGCGCGACTGCGCTGCGCGTCCGCGACCATCTGCACAATTTGCTCCAGCAACGTTTCTGCGCCAACGCGTTCGGCATCCATCACAAACGATCCGGTGCCGTTGACCGTGGCGCCAATCACACGATCACCCGCTTGCTTTGCGACCGGAATTGGTTCGCCGCTGATCATTGATTCATCAACCGCGCTTGCGCCTTCAATGACCACACCGTCGACGGGAATTTTTTCGCCCGGTCGCACACGCAACCTGTCGCCCACTTTTACTTGCTCAAGCGCTACGTCTTCATCCGAGCCGCCGGCGCGAATACGTCGCGCTGTCTTTGGCGCCAAACCGAGCAAGGCTTTAATGGCCGCGCCAGTGCGAGTACGGGCGCGCAACTCCAACACCTGGCCCAGCAAAACCAAGGTAGTGATCACGGCCGCGGCTTCAAAGTAAACGGGCACGTTGCCTGATGCATCGTGAAACGACTGCGGAAAAATTTCGGGAAAGAGCTTTGCGATGACGCTGAAGAGATAAGCGACGCCCACGCCCACGCCAATCAGCGTGAACATGTTCAGAGAGCGATTGACCAGCGACTGCCAGGCGCGCACAAAGAAAGGCCATGCGCCCCAAAGCACCACCGGCGTCGCGAGTCCCAGCTCAATCCATCCGCGAACACCCATGGGAACGACCCTTTCGAGTGGCGCGCTCGGAATTAATTCACTCATGCCAATTATGAGCAGTGGTATCGATAGTCCAACGCACACCCAAAATCGGCGCGACATCTTCGTGAGTTCAGGACTTTCTTCCTCATCGAGTGAAACTGTGCGCGGCTCGAGCGCCATGCCGCAGATAGGACAACTGCCCGGCGCGTCGCGAACGATCTCCGGATGCATAGGACAGGTGAAGCTCGCCGTTTTTTGCGAAGGTTTTGCTCGCTGCATTCCCACCGGCTGGGTCATCATTGGTGCGGCGGATTTATTGAGAAAGGTTTCGGGTTTGCTTTGAAACTTCGCGACGCAATGCGGGCTGCAGAAATAATACGTCTGGCCATTGTGCTCGAAAGACCCAGCCGCAGTTTTCAGCGAAACAGTCATGCCGCAAACCGGATCGATTGCGAGGGCCTCAACACTCTGCGCGATACTCATCTCGTTTGAACTATCCATGCTTTATCGTAGGCTGCTCCTATGATATTGGTGTAGTGCAAATCAACAGGCAAGCTAATAAGCATAGGTGTTCTATCGGTTGACACGCACTTCTTACTCTAGACAACGGTAAGACTTATGCACCTGAATCACAAAGGAGATTCCCCATGGTTACTGTAGCATTGCTTGTGCGGCTTGAGGCAAAACCGGGAAAGGAAGCTGAAGTTGAAAGCTTTCTCAACAGCGGACTGGCCCTCGTCGAAGACGAACCGGATACAGTTGCCTGGTTCGCAATCCGCATGGGCCAATCAACCTTTGGAATTTTTGATGCTTTCCCGGACGACTCAGGGCGGCAAGCGCATCTGTCAGGCAAAGTGGCGGCGGCCTTGATGGCGAAAGCTTCAGAGCTTCTGGCCCAACCGCCAGTGATCGAAAAGGTCGACGTGCTGGCGGCAAAACTTCCCTGACAAAGTTGCTTGAACCCATGAGGGATTTGCAGGATCTGCTTGAGAAAAATAGAGTCTGGTCCGAGGGGATCAAGACTCGCGATCCGGAATTTTTTCAGGCCCTGGCTGAACAACACAATCCACGTTATCTGTGGATCGGTTGTTCAGACAGTCGCGTGCCTGCGACTCAACTCGTGGGTCTGCAGCCGGGTGAAATGTTTGTCCATCGCAACGTGGCCAACCTGGTGGTCCATACGGATCTAAACTGTTTGTCGGTGATGCAATTCGCGGTGGACGTGTTAGGGGTCACTGACATTATCGTCTGCGGCCACTACGGCTGTGGCGGCGTTCAGGCCGCGATGCACAATCTGCAGTTGGGTTTGATAGACAACTGGCTACGACATGTGCAGGACGTAATGCACAACCACGATGCGTTGCTTGCAAGAATAAGTGATGAAAAACAGTGCCTGGACCGCCTGTGTGAATTGAATGTCATCGAGCAGGTGCTCAATGTCAGCCGCACAACGGTTGTACAGAATGCGTGGGACCGCGGACAGGAGTTAGCCGTGCATGGTTGGATCTATGGGATTGGAGACGGACTGCTCCGCGATCTGAACATCTGCATTACAAATCAGCAGCAGTTGTCAGCAGCCTACGAAAAGGCTGTCAGCGCCACTAGCTAAGACCGATTCCGCAATCAGTTTCACTTGCTGGGGTTCATTTTCAGCCACTCAGCGCGCAAAAGAAAACTGCCGTTCGTCACTATGCGGTCGCCCACGTTTAGTCCTTCGAGCACTTGATAGATGCCATTAGTCTCCGGGGAAAGCCGTAACGAGCGCATGACGAAGACATTTGGCTCGTTAGTCGCAACAAAGACCACTTGTTGATTGTTAAGGTTCTGCACTGCCGCAGCCGGAATTGTTGGCGCTGTATTCTCAGCGCCTCCGAGAGCGCCGAATGCCACGTTCACGTACATGCCGATCTTAAGTTGCTGTCCAGGGTTCGCTATTTCAATCCGCGCTTGCGCAGTTCGTGTTTGAGGATTGACTGCCGGATCAACATACGATACCCGGCCACGAAAGACACGACCTGGGTAAGCGTCAGTTGTTATGCTCGCGTCACTCCCAATGTGAATCTTGCCGAGGTCTTTCTCATAGACCTGGGCGACTACCCACACGCTGGATAAGTCGGTAATACGCAAGAGTTCTTTGTTGGCCTCGATGACCTCGCCCGAATTGACGGTGCGACTGGTCACAGTGCCGGAAGCAGGTGACGGAAAGCTCACCTCTGAACTGACTTGTGAAGGAGAACGCAGCGCACTGACACGTTGAAAACTCAGCCCCAGAAGCAAGAGGCGTTGGCGTAGATTCGCCACATCCGACTCTGCTGCTTTCAACTTGCTGGTCGCCATCTCCAACTCTTCGCGGCTGGCCGCGCCGATCGCAACTAATTTCTCAGTCCGCGCGTGATGCTTGTGATGCTCGTCTAACTCGGCGAATGCCGCCAGGTATTTCGTTTGGGCATCGGCAAGATCGGTGCTGGACACCACGGCGATTGTTTGACCTTTGCGAACACTTTGTCCAAGTTCCGGCCCGACACTACGCACAATTCCTCCGACCAGAGACATTACCGGAGTTTCGCGATAGGAGTTTGGCTGCACCACCCCGGTTGTTTGTTGGCCGGTTGCATCCCTCGAGCTTCCCTCGCCCACCGTTTCGATCTTAATCCCTGCTCGTTGAATCTGTTCGGGAGAGATTGTGAGCGTGGAATCTCCAGAGGTGTTACCAGCTTGATTGGGTGTTTGAGCTGAGCCAATACTTCGCGGCGCGGGTACAGGACGTCCGCCGCTGCCTCGCGGTATGTATAGCCACAGAAGGAGGGCAATAGCTGCGACAGCTCCCACCGCGACGACAGCGACGATAGCGGTCTTTGCAGTTCTGTTTTCATGGCGTCCGCTAACCGTAGTCTCAGTTTGTTTCTTAATATCCGGTGCTTCGTTCATCTTTGTGTCACCTGCTGTCTGGTTGCTATCGTTGAAGCAACAGCGCGTTCAATTTCTACACGCGCTTTGTATGCATCGAGTAACGCGTCGATATAGCTGTTCTGCAAGTCGATAAAACGTCGTTGCTCGCCAAGGTAATCAATGAGCGTTTTTGAGCCCAGTTCGTAGGTTTGCCTAACCACGTCGAGGTTCGCATTGGCCTGATCCTTTACGCCGACGCGGAAGATCTCAGCCGCACGCGCTGTGCTGTTGTACTGCGCATAAGCCGAGGCCACTTCACGCCGCACTGTCAGTTCGAGAAACTCGCGCCGCCGCTTTGCTCCCTCCATTTCGGCTACCGCAGCTTCAATGGCTCCCTGATTCTTGTTCCGCACTGGCAGGTCGAGAGAGACACCGACTGTGAAATAGTGGAAGGTGCCCTGAATTGGGCCCAACTGACCCGCATCATTGATCCCATTCAATGGATAGCCGAAAGCCATCCTCTGGTAGCCGGCCGTCAAGCTTGCATCAAGCCTGCCTTCGGTTCGCGCTTGCTCTATGCGAGCTTCAGCGAAGCTCTCCGCGGCTTTCGCTAGTTTCAGATCCGGTCGCCCGGAGAGTGCTAGCTTGGTCGCGTCGGCAAGCGCCGGCAGTGGAGCAATCACATCGTTGAAGTCTCCGCGCAGGCTAAGCGGCTCCTCCGGTGTCATGCCCATAAGATTGCGCAACTCCAGCATTTCGATCTGCGCTTTCCCTTCAGCCGTTTCGCGCATCGAACGCAGACGATTGAGTTCAACCAACACCATGTTCTGTTCTAATGGAGCGGTGCCTCCTTCAGTAACTCGCGCCGCGACCAGGCTATAGCCGCGCTGGCTTGTCGCAATCAGATCTTCGTCAAAGCCAAGCTTGAGAATAGCGGCGAGAGCTTCGCCAAACTTGGCGCGCACATCAGCAGCGAGCATTCGTTCTCGGTTGGAAACGTCTTGCCGCCGCATTTCGAGTTCGCGTTCAGCGACCCTGATACGCGCGGGGCGGCGTCCGCCAAGTTCCAATGGAAGCATGCCGATGAGAGTAATATTGTTGTCTGTGCCAGTGATCGTCTTCGAAACACTTGCGTCCACTTTCGGATTTGCTCGCAGCATCGCTTGCTTGACGAGCGCGCTTGCGGCGTCGATCTCTTTGCGCGCCGCCAGCAATTCGCCGTTGTGTTCAAGGGCATAAGCGACGGCCTGTTCAACCGTCAGGCCGGTCTGTGGATCGAAGTATTTCGTAAGTGATGAGTTGGAAGGCAAGGGGAGGCTCGCATTAATTACCGACAAGCGTTTGTCTGAATCGCCGTCACTTGATTGGGCTAGCACTGCGGGAGCGCTAGACAGAGTCTGAGCGAGCGCTAAAACACTTGCGATTATCAATGTTCTGCTGCTGGGATGTTTATTCATGGGTACCACTCTCTTTCTCGTTTCCTGTCCCCGACCCGCTATCTTCGGTCGATGCTCTTCCAGTTGTCTCGTAAGCGAACTCGCCACCAATATCCTCGCTTGCCCTAGTTGCAGCTTGTTTCTTCAGCTGCCGTTCACGAAGCCAGAAGAAGATCACTGGCGTCACAATCAAAACATGCAGGAGACTTGAGACCATCCCGCCAAGAACTGGTGTGGCAAGCGGCTTCATTACTTCCGAGCCCGCGCTCGTGCTCCACATAATCGGCAGCAAACCGGCAACGACCGTCGAAACCGTCATGACTTTTGGACGCAAACGAAGTAAGGCGCCTTCAGTCACTGCTTCCATTAAGGTCTGGCGCGTTAGTACGCCGACTTCTTGCCGTTTTCTCTCAACGGCTTCCTCGAGATAAATGACCATCACAACGCCGGTCTGCACGGCAGTGCCAAACAGCGCGATGAATCCGACCCAAACGGCGACCGAGAAGTTGTAGCCAAGCGCCCAGAGCAGATAGGCACCGCCAGTGAGGGCGAATGGAACCGCGAGCAATACATGCGCGGCTTCCAACACGGAGTTGTAGGTCAGGTAGAGGAGGCCAAAGATGATTACCAGCACTATTGGTATAACGATCAGCAGGCGCTGGCGCGCGCGCTGCTGGTTCTCGTATTGACCGCTCCAGTCGATGTAGTAGCCCGCCGGCAGTTGCACCTGGTTCGCAAGCTTCGGCTTGGCCTCGTCAACGAAGCTGCCCACGTCGCGGCCGCGTACATTCAGCAAGACTGTGCCCCGCAGCAGTCCATTCTCGCTGGAGATCATTGTTGGCCCTTCGACGCCGCGAATCTCCGCCAGTTGCGCCAATGGAATGGGTGCGCCCGATGGTGAAGTAATTGGAATCTCGCCCAGAGCCGCGGGACTGCTGCGATACTGCTGCGCGTAGCGAACGCGAACTGGGAAGCGTCTGCGGCCTTCGATCGTGACCGTCAGGTTTGTTTCGCCGATGCCTTTCTCGATTGCATCCTGAATTGTCTTTTCATCGATCCCGTAACGGGCAGCGGCAGTACGGTTGATCTTGATATCGATGTAAGGAGCGCCACTGATCTGTTCGGGATAGACGTCCTTCGCGCCGGGCACGTTTTGCATCACGTTGGCAACCTTGCGCGAAAGATCTTCGAGCGTCTTAAGATCA
>Ga0137418_10001164_pt1 | contig 24168 bp, 17 predicted proteins | sample CZODoug3_1_2_16f_FD_122242 | JGI IMG/M metagenome (GOLD analysis project Ga0137418, IMG submission 122242) | Vadose zone soil fungal communities from Angelo Coast Range Reserve, California, USA - CZODoug3_1_2_16fungal (Hybrid Assembly) | ecosystem: Environmental > Terrestrial > Soil > Vadose...
ACTGGAGCTCCCGTCGATGCCCTTTGTCCTGGGGAGACTTGAGACGCGTGGTCGACTTGTGTCGCAGCAGTTGGAGGGATTCAAAATTCTCCAGCCGGGCAACTCCCCCCTCGCAGAACACCTCGAAATATTCCTTGGGTACGGCTGGGTCGCCGTTGGCCAAGTACAAGAGGTTCGCGACGGAGCCATCCGCAAAGACAAGGGTAGCAGCCACATTGTCGCGGTTGTAGCGGGTTCCATCCGGAAGCGCATTCGCGGAGACAGCTACAATGGGAGAACTGACGATGAAACGCGCCCAGTCTACAAAGTGGCAGAGTTCGCCAACGATCCTCCCCCCTTCAGTGCTTCTCTGGGCCCAATGATCGTGGGGTATGTATCCGGCGTTTACTCGAATATGTACCATCATGGGCTCTTGGCGATGCGCGAAAAATCGTTGCAGCGCTTCGGTGAAGGGAGCGAAGCGGCGGTTAAAGCCAACCATCAGAAATGGGGCGCGGCCCTTCTCCTTTTCTTCCTCGTAGGCCCAGCGGATCTCGTCCAACTGCTCGCGGTTGATTGCCAGGGGCTTTTCTACGAAAACGGGCTTGTGGTTGGAAAGGCTGGCAATCACGTATTGCGCATGGCTGTCATGGCGAGAAATGACAAACGCCGCGCCAGTTTCTACATCCTGAAGCAAATCCGACGGAGACACTGCTCGAGCAAAGCCAAACATCCTACGCGCAGACTCCGACCCTACGCCGGAGGCAGTGGCAATCGAGAGCAGCACGCGACGAAAGCTGGGACGTCCATGTTGCTCGCCCGGGGGAAAGTATGTGCCGCCATAGAACGGCTTACCGTCTGACGTGAGAAAACCGGTGAGGGGCCAGCCGCCTTGGCCGCTGACCGCGCTGACGGCGGCTTGATAGCGGCTGTCGATATCGGGGCGCTCGTCGCGATCGACTTTTACGGCGATAAAGTTGTCATTGATGATCTTCGCGATTTCCGGATCGTCGTACGACTCGCGATCCATGACGTGGCACCAATGACACCAGACCGCCCCAATGTCGAGCAGAATGGGCTTTTCGTCCTTCTGCGCCGCGGCAAACGCCTCTTCGCCCCATTCCCTCCAGCGCACCGGCTGGTGCATGGCGCTGCGCAGGTAAGCGGAAGAAGCTTTGGCCAAAGCGTTGAGAGACTCGGTGCTCATGCAGCTCCTAATTCAGCGTTGCTGGAATGGATCACGATGCCAATAGCTTTCTGGCGATGTCGGCGTACAAGTCGATTGCATCGAACAACTGTTTCTTCTCAATATATTCCCGTGGCGTGTGCGCGACGTGAATCGATCCCGGCCCAACCAGCAGCGGCTCGCCCCAGTTTCCGAGCTGAGGAATGTCGGTTGTGTAGGCGGCGACCATCGTGGGTAAGCCATCGACAGTACGAAACCTCTGGTACGGAATCTCCAAAACAAACTCCGCACGGGCCAGGCCTTGCACCGCCTCGTCAATTTGCCGCCGCAACTCGGCTGCCGGGCCGACGAGACGATAGAGCAATTGCGCACGGGCGGCGTCGGGAATCACGTTCGGAGCGCGCCCGCCTTCGATCACACCAATGTTCAGTGTAGAAGGCCCGATTTCTGGGTTCGTCGGCAACTCCATCGCACGCAGCCGTTGTAGCGCCGTGAGCAATTTATCGATGGCCGAATCACCGAGTTCCGGATATGCAGAGTGCGCCATCCTGCCTTCGGCGATGACCTCCACTCTTAACGCGCCTTTGGAAGCCGTCGCGATGTGATTCTCGGTGGGCTCTCCGTTAATGAGAAATCTCGACCCCCGCGCGCTTTCGTTGGCCACCTTCGCGCCCAGGCTATCTCGCTCTTCGCCGACCACAAACAGCAATCCCGCAAAAATGCCTTCCCCGCGCAGCTTCTGCGCAGCCGCTATTTGCGCGGCAATAATGCCTTTGGCATCGCAAGAGCCGCGGCCATGGATGCGGTCCGCATCTTCCGAAGATGGAATGAAGGGCGGGACTGTGTCCATGTGCGTGGAGAAAACGACGGCCGGCTGCGGCTGCTCCGGCAGCGTGGCAAAGACATTGGCGCGAGCGCCTTCCACCACAGTCTTGTGCGCCTGATAGCCCAGCCGGCACAGCTCGTGGTGCAGGAAATCTCCCACCGGGCCTTCGTTGCCGGTGATCGATTCAATATCGACCAGCTGCCGCGTCAGCGCCAACACGTCTTGCTCTTTGAAAGGCATGATCTTCGGAACCCAGGCTTCGGAACCCAGGCTCCCAGAATAGCGCACGCCGCGTGCTTCGTGAGAACATCGCAGCGTGAGTAGCGTTGAATCGCAAATCAAGTCATTGTCACTGGAAGGGCCGGCGGGACGGCTCGAAGCCTTGCTCAATGTTGGGAGCGCCGCCGCCACGCACGCCGCTGTCGTGTGCCATCCGCACCCGCTTTTCGGCGGGACGCTCCACAACAAAGTCGTCTTTCATGCAGCCAAGGCGCTGCATGGTTTTGGCTGGCCCGTGCTCCGTTTTAACTTTCGCGGTACGGGTCTGAGCGAGGGCGAACACGACAACGGCCAGGGCGAAGTCGAGGACGTTCGTACGGGACTTGAGTGGCTGACGCGGGAATTCAACCTGCCGCTCGTGTTCTGCGGGTTTTCTTTCGGCGCAGCCGTAGGCTTGCGCGCGGCCGCCGGCGATGATCGGGTTGTTGGCTTGATTGGCCTCGGTACGCCGGTTACGCCTGTGGAGGATCGTGCCTACGATTTGGGCTTCTTGCAAACCTGCACCCAGCCCAAGCTGTTTTGTAGCGGAGATCGCGACCAGTTCGGGCCACGTGCGAAATTAGAGGCCTTCCTCGCAGCTTTGCCGGAGCCGAAGCAGTTGACGCTGATCGCCGGCGCGGATCATTTCTTTGAGGGTCGACTATCAGAAATGCGCGCTGTGATCGAAGCCTGGGTGCGAGCGAAAATCCTGTCAGAGCCCGCCGTATAATCGCGCACCATGTCAACTGCAGATCTCAGTGCTGGCTCTGACCTGAAGCTTCTAGCCCGCCAGATCTTCGCCCATGCTCTAGCCGATGCCAGCATCGGCCGCGCCTTCGACCGCCACGTCGATCTCGAACGCGGCGGCGTGCTCCGCGTGGGTGAGGATCTGTTCGATCTCAACGCCTACAGCCGCCGCTTCGTTGTCGCCGTCGGTAAGGCGGCGAACCCGATGGCAGAAGCGCTGGCGGCCAAGACGGGCGAGTTGTTTGAAGGCATCGTTGCCAGCTCCGTCTCGCCCGAGCAGCAGGTGCGGGGCTATCGCTATTTTCTCGGCGGCCATCCCACGCCGAATGCGGATTCCGTTCTGGCCGCCGATGCAGCTCTCCGCGCGCTGCGCGCTCTCGAGCAGAATTCGCTGGTCGTGTTCCTGATCAGCGGTGGCGGATCTTCCATTCTGGAAAGGCCCATGGACGACGAAGTTCGGCTCAGCGACCTCGTCGCCACCTATCGCGCCCTCGTGCTCTGCGGCGCGCCCATTGCCGAAATCAACGCGATCCGCAAGCATCTTTCCGCTGTCAAGGGCGGACGCCTGGCCTTGGCCGCGAACGGCGCGCAGCAGGTTTCTGTTCTCGTCTCCGACGTGCCCGACGCGACGCCCGATGCCCTAGCTTCCGGCCCAACCATGCCGGATTCTACCAGCGTGGAAGATTGCCAAAGGATTGTCGAGAAGCACAGCCTCCTGCCGCAATTTCCATCTTCGGTGCGCGAGCTGTTCGCGTGTGGCGCGCTCGAAGAAACGCCCAAATCCGACGATCCCGTCTTCGTGCGCTCGCGCTGGTGGACGATTCTGTCGAACAAATCCGCAGTCGAAGCCGCCGCTAGCGAAGCCGCCCGCCTTGGTTTTAACGTCGAAATCGATAACTCCTGCGACGATTGGGACTACGACCGCGCCGCCAAGTATCTGGTTGGCCGCCTGCTGCAGTTGCGTATGGACAAACCACGCACTTGCCTGATCTCGGGTGGGGAGGTCACGGTAAAGGTTACGGGCGAAGGCGGTGTGGGTGGACGTAATCAGCAGTTCGCCCTCGCTTGCGCTGGCAAGATTGCTGGAGAAAACATTGCGGTGCTGAGTGCGGGCACGGATGGCATCGACGGCAATGCTCCAGCGGCAGGTGCGGTTGTGGACGGGACAACCAGGGCTCGCGCTCGAACCTCGGACCTCGATATCGCTCGCAGTCTTGCCGGCTTCGACGCCTACCCGCTATTCCAGATTTTGGGGGATAGTGTCGTCACCGGGCCGACAGGAAACAATGTGCGTGATCTGAGAATTCTGTTAACGGAGTAGGCCGAGGCGGTGCTAGCGTTCGCCGCTCCGCAGAAACCGGCTCACCATGGACCGGCGAGGGCGCCGACCAGCATAGTCTGGCGGAACGGAGTCTGGCGGAACGGAGCCTCAGGCATTATGGCCGGCAAGCTGGCGAAGGGTGTGAACGACAGCAAGCACAGCCGCACTTCGAGAGCAACGTGTCATCCCACGCGGATTTCGCCACCACCTCGAGCCGTTGCATCGCGGTTTGTGCCCTCCCCGTCCTGTCGTGTTCAGGGCCGAGCGCTGACAGATCCAACTCTAGAAAAACCGAGTCACGCCCTCGTCCATTACAACAACCTTCTCGCTAACCCCCGCGCTGGCCGCTTCCTGTTCCAATAACTGCAGAGGCTCGTCCACCGGCTCATGCGAAAGCCGGAACGAGCCGTAGTGCATGGGCACCATCCAACGGGCGCCCAAATCGAGAAAAGCTTTGGTCGCGTCCTCGGGGCTGGTGTGCACGTTGCGGAAACCTTCGGGAGAGTACGCCCCGATGGGGAGCAGGGCGACGTCGGGCGACAAGCGCTGGCCAATCTCGCGGAAGCCGGCGAAGTAGGCGGTGTCGCCGGCGTGGTAGAGGGAATTTTTTCCGGAACGGAGCACGTAGCCGCCGTAGCCGCGGTGAGCATCTTTCAGAATACGGGCGCCCCAGTGGCGCGAAGGCACGTGCGTGACTTGCAGATCGCCTTGCTGATAGCTGCCCCACCAGTCCAGTTCCACCAGACGCGAATATCCGAGATCGGACACCAAGTCGTGAACATGTTTCGGAATGACCATGAGCGGAGCTTTTCCACGGAGCTGTTCGGTCCGTCGAGCAATCGCTCGCAGAGAGGGGCGGTGCAGGTGGTCGAAGTGAGCGTGGGTCACCAGCACCAGATCAATCGGAGGCAAATCCACGATGCGAAGTCCCGGCTGCCTGAGGCGCTTGAGCAGGAACAACCAGCGCGCAAAATTTGGATCAATGAGAACATTCAGCCCGCCGATTTGCACAAAGAAGCTGGCATGGCCGATGAAGGTGACTCCCATTTGGCCATTCGTCGCTAATTGAGGTTTTCGCGTCTGACCGGTGCGCGGGGTGGCGGCGGAGTGCCGTACTAATCGCCCAAATGCCTGGGCTCGTTGCCGCAACGTCGGATGGGAAACAGGAGAACGTAGCATCGTAAAAATTCGGCGCAAACCCGCGCGCGCAGTGCGACAAACCCGGGTTACCTCTAGTCTACCTGACAGTTTGCGCGTTGACAGTCGGGAGTGTCTCATTTCTAATCCCCGCAGGAGATAAGAATGAAGGTTGCTTTTTTGGGATTGGGAATTATGGGCCGTTCCATGGCCACGGGTTTGGTAAAAGCTGGGTATGAAGTAACGGTGTGGAATCGCTCGCCCACGAAACCGGTGGAGGGCACCCACGCCGCCTCGACCCCGGAGGACGCAGCCAGGGGCGCGGAGGTGGTTTGGCTTTGTGTGTCCGATACCGCGGCCGTCGAGCAGGTGATGTTCGGGCTGCGGGGCGCATTCAATTCGCTGACGGAAGGCGCGGTTGTGGCGGATTCGAGCACGATTTCGCCTGCCGCAACGCTGAAATTTGCCGAGCGCGTGCGCGAGCGTGGGGCGGATTGGGTCGACGCCCCCATGACCGGGTCGAAAGTCGCCGCCGAGAACGCGACGCTGATCTTCATCCTGGGCGGAAACGCCGATTCGATCGAGAAGATTCAGCCGCTTTTGGGGGTGATGGGCAAGCAATCGTTCCACATGGGCGAAACTGGTAAAGGCCAGGCCGCCAAGCTGGTGATGAACCTGCAAATCGCGATGATCTACGAGGGCTTTGCCGAGGCCATTACGCTGGGCGCAAAGCTTGGCGTCAGCTTGGATTCTCTCCTGCCGCTGATTCAGGCCTCCATGGTGCGATCGGGAGTCATTGAGTACAAAGCACCGTTCGTGAGCAAACGGGACTTTGCCCCGAATTTCCCGCTGCGCTTGATGCTCAAGGATTTGCGCTTGATTCTGGAAGCGGCAAAGGAATCGAGAGTCAAGCTCCCCGCACTGCGAACCGTGGAAGAAATTTACGATCTGGCGAACGAAGAGGGCCACGGCGATCTGGACTATGCGGCGACGTTAATGCTGTTGGAAAAATGGGCTGGCGTGGAAGTGAAGGGCGCGAGCGCGTCGTAAGGAGCGGCAGGGAATTCGTCGAGGCGATGCGCTGACCAGATTTGAGCGGCTTCGGTCTGCCAGCATCGACGCGCCCTTTGCCTAGACGCTCGTCGCCGACGACTCCATCCGGCGTGAAAGCCGGGCCTATTTCTTCGAGGCGCGAGTCTCATGCGCCAGCTCGCGCAGCTTCTCAAAGACTTGCAGCGCCGAAGCGTAATCCGTCAAGGCATCCACCGGCAAGGTCGCGGTCAAATGCGGGGACTGCGGCTTCAACGCGACGTCCGTAAACTCGCTCTGGCGGGCCACAAGAAGCGCAGTCAGAACCGGGTTGTGTTCCGCATCCCAATCCTCGCAGGTGGTCAACACCATCGGCCCCGAGCGATGAATCACCCAAGGACGATTCTTACCCAATACCCGCCGCGCCAGATGCCCGCTCCAGCGGTGATTGTGCACCTTTAAAGAAAAGCTGGGCGCGCGTTCCAAGTCCGTTTCAATCGTAACGGTCTCAATTTGAGCATCCAGGCGCCGCTTGAGCCAGTGTAAGGGAAGAGCCCTCGGCAGCAGTCGCACGGTGATGTGGGCGCTGCCAAAAAGGGCTGACGGCAATTGCATGCCAACGTGCAGCTTCGCCGTTCCACTCCAGCGCCGGCTCAGGATTCTTCCCCGCCAGGCCAGGCGCATGCGGTCCACAACCTGCAGGGCGCGTCTCTGGTTATAGCGCGAGAACAGGTAATACCACAGCATCGTCGAGCTGAAGGAAACTGCCGCGCAGATGATGACGATGCGACTCACCGGAACCCTCTCTACGCCCAAAGTATACGCGGACTTTGGCTCCCGTGTTTGCGGATTGTGCAGTAACTTTCGACTGGATTTCGGGTGCCCGCCGGTGGGCGGAAGTGCGGGTCGGTGGGGAGAGAGCAATCGGGGCTACAATCGGGACGTGCAGTACACGCTCCGTGACGGCAAATCCTCGGATCTCGACACGCTCTGGCGCATTGACCAGGCCTGCTTTCCGCCGGGTATCTCGTACTCCCGGCTGGAGTTAGCCGTCTATATGCGGCGGCCTGGGTCATTCACGATTGTGGCCGAGCAGCCGCGCACCCGAATCAAGTCCTTTGGCGACCAGCCAGGCACCATCCTGGGATTCCTGGTCGCCCAGACCGAGGCCAACAAAGCCGGCCACATCGTGACCATCGATGTGGTGGGGAATGCACGCCGGACTGGGATTGGATCGAACCTGATCGCGGAAGCGGAAGAGCGTCTTCGCGCCGCACACATCGAATCGGTCTACCTCGAGACCATGGTGACCAATCTCGCGGGAGTGGAGTTCTACAAGCGGCATGGCTACCAGATCATCCGCACCGAAGAGCGGTACTATCCGAATGGAGCCGACGCGTTCGTTTTTGCGAAAGAGTTGATTTCCGCTGCCATGGCCCAGTAACGTGTCGAGCATGAAAGTTGCAAGGAAGAAAATCGCGGCGCCCAGGGTGGCGATCCAGGGAGAATTGGGCGCGTTCAGTCATGAAGCCGCCGAACGCATGCAGGCGGGTTGCCGTGTGGTCCCCTGCGCGAGGTCGCTGGAGGTCTTTGAACGGCTGGATGACCACTCGGTGGACTTGGCTGTGATTCCCATCGAGAATTCGCTGGCCGGGTCTGTGCTCGAGCACTTTGATTTACTGCTGGCGCGGGAGGTTTTTGTGCAGCGCGAATTCCGCTTGCGGATCGTGCACAACCTCGTCGCCGTGCCGGGCGTCAAATTCGCGGAGATTCGCCGAGTGTATTCGCACCCCGTCGCGCTGGAGCAGTGCCGCGAGTTCTTTCGCTTGCACCCGAAGATTGAGCCCGTTTCCTTTTACGACACGGCGGGTAGCGTCAAGCGCATCATGGCTGAGAACCTTCGCGACAGCGCCGCCATTGCGAGCAAAAGGGCGGCCGAGGTCTACGGAGGCAGGATTCTCAAGGCCGGCGTCGAGGACAACAAACAGAACTTCACCCGGTTCTTTCTGGTCCGCAAACCAGTACGCCAGCAGCGCCAGATCCTCGCCCGGGCCAATAAGACGTCGATTGCCTTCAGCGTGAAAAACCTTCCAGGCGCCTTGTTCAAGGCTCTGAGCGTGTTTGCTTTGCGCGATATCAGCCTGGCCAAGATTGAGTCGCGCCCGGTCAAGGGGCACCCCTGGGAGTATGTCTTTTACGTGGATTTGCTCTGTGGACCGACCAAGGAGGCCGACAATGCGCTGCGGCATCTGGCGGAAATCACCGACTTTGCCAAGGTATTGGGTGTGTATCCGGGGGCGTAAGGGCCAGCAAGCCGCTAAGGGAGGGGTACTTTGGGCAGGTGCGAAAATCCGGAGAAGGGCTTTACAATGCAACAGCTTAAGTGCGATTCTTTGGCCGGACGCCGCTGCCGCCCTGAATCCATTTATCCGCAGCCTCATCAAAGTTGAGTGAGTTTGACTCAGGGAGACAGGATGCCCCGTTCTGATAAGACCTCAGAAAAGACCACCAATGAACGCACCCCGAGCCACCCCAAGCCGGTAGAGCCTTCCGCGGCCGACCGCGCCTTACCGGTGTTGCCAGTGCGCGATACTGTGCTCTTCCCGCACGCGGTGCTGCCGCTGACGGTTGGGCGCGAGAGCTCGATCCAGCTCATCAACTCGCTGGGTGAGGATAAAACCATCATTGTCGTGGCGCAGCGCGAGGCGCGCGTCGATGTGCCCCAGCCCGGCGACCTTTACGTTTTGGGCACGCTCGCAACCGTGCACAAAGTCGTCAAGATGCCCAACCAAAGCTTGTTCGTGTTCGCGGAGGGTGTCGAACGCGTGCGCATGACGCAATTCACGCAGGAAACCCCCTTTATGCGGGCCAAGTATGAGACCGTACCGGAAGGCACGGTGGCGGCGAGTCCAGAAATTGAAGCGTTATCGCGCAATGTGCTGACTCTATTCCAGCAGATTGTGGCGGGATCCCCCACCCTTTCGGACGAACTCGCTACGGTGGCGATGAACATTGACGAACCCGGCCGCCTGGTGGATTTTGTGGCCTCGTCGCTGCCTTCGCTGGCCACGCCGGACAAGCAGGACGTTCTCGAAACCGACGACGTTCGCATTCGGCTTGACAAGATCAATCAGCATCTTGCCAAAGAGCTGGAAGTCCAGCAATTGCGCAACAAGATTCAGTCGGAAGTGCAGGATCGGGTGCAACAGACGCAGCGCGAGTACTACTTGCGCGAACAGATGAAAGCGATTCAGAAAGAACTCGGCGAGGCCGACGAGGGCCAACGCGACACGGAAGACCTGCGCAAGAAGATTGACGAAGCGGGTATGCCGGAGGACGTGAAGAAAGAGGCTACGAAAGAGCTCAATCGGCTTTCGCGCATGTCGCCAATGGCTGCAGATTTTGCAGTGACGCGCAATTACATTGAGTGGCTGGCCGTGCTGCCCTGGAACAAGACCTCAGGGGGCGAAGTCGACATTGTCAAGGCCAAGGAAATTCTGGATGCGGATCATTACGATTTGCAGAAGGTGAAGGACCGGATACTGGACTTTTTGTCCGTGCGGCGTTTGAAGCCCAGCATGAAGGGACCGATCTTGTGCTTCGTCGGACCTCCAGGAGTTGGGAAGACCTCGCTCGGGAAGTCGATTGCGCGATCGCTAGGCCGTAAGTTCGTGCGCATTTCGCTCGGCGGGATGCACGACGAGGCGGAAATCCGCGGCCATCGGCGTACGTATATCGGCGCACTGCCCGGGCAGATTCTTCAGGGAATCCGCCGTGCGGAAACCAAAGACCCCGTGTTCATGCTCGACGAGATCGACAAAGTTGGGCGCGATTTCCGCGGTGATCCGAGTTCGGCCCTGCTCGAAGCGCTCGATCCGGAGCAGAACTCGACTTTCCGCGATAACTACCTGGACGTGCCTTTCGACCTCTCGAATGTGCTGTTCATTACCACCGCCAACGTGCTCGACACCATTTCCGAGCCGCTGCGCGACCGCATGGAGATCATCGAACTCCAGGGCTACACCGAAGAGGAGAAAGTACACATCGCTTTCCGGTATTTAATCCCGCGGCAGATTGAGGAAAACGGCATTACCGCGGAACAGATCGAATTTCCGGAAGAAGCTGTCCGCCACGTCATTCGCCATTACACGCGCGAAGCGGGCGTGCGGAATCTGGAACGCAATCTCGGAACCATTTGCCGCAAGCAAGCTCGTCGTATCGCGGAAGGGAAGCCCGACAAGCTCACCGTCACCAAGGAAGTGGTGCAGGAGTTTCTCGGCGGTATCAAGATCCGCGTGGAAGGCGAGATCGCCGAGCGCACCAAGCGCCCCGGTGTCGCTGTGGGCCTTGCCTGGACGCCTGCGGGCGGAGACGTCCTCTTCATCGAAGCCAATAAGATGAAGGGCAAAGGCGGCTTCACCATGACCGGACAGATTGGCCAGGTCATGCAGGAATCGATGCAGGCAGCGCTGACCTGGGTTCGCTCGAACGCGGAGCGGCTCGGCATTGGCAGCGATTTCTTCGCCAGCAACGATCTCCACATTCACGTCCCCGCGGGCGCCATTCCCAAAGATGGCCCTTCGGCGGGCATCACCATGGCAACCGCCTTGGTTTCTCTGCTCACCGAGCGACCGCTGCGACCGCACACGGCGATGACCGGTGAAATCACGCTGAGCGGCAACGTACTGCCGGTCGGCGGAATTAAGGAGAAGGTGCTGGCCGCCAAGCGCGCTGGCGTTCGGGATGTTATTTTGTCGGCGGAAAACAAGATGAACGTCGAGGAAGACATTACACCGGAGCAGCTCGAGGGCGTGACCATGCATTACGTCACCACCATCGACGAGGTGCTCGACATCGCCTTGTCGGGTCCAGCCCAGCAGCGCGTGGTTCTCGAAGTCGAGCGCGCGATCGGCCAGCCGGTGGGGTAGCGGCGGCGCGGGCGTCCTCGCCCGTGCGGGTGCTGTAATTCCCGAACTTCGCAACGCTTCCGTCTTCAGGCACGCGGGCGAGGACGCTCGTGCCGCCATAAACTTTCTACGGCCGCGATACACTAACTACGCGTCACCCTAACTTCACGGAGAACCGATGGCGGACTGCACACGCTGCGGACGAAAATTGCCCGCGTTTTCATTCGGCAAAGGCAGCAACCTCTGCTCCTATTGCCGGCAGGCGGAAAGAGAGGACACCCAGCCGGGAGGCCATGTTTCGCAATTGGTTCCCGCATGGCGCGTCGGCCCCTCCGTCACCACGGCCATCATCGGGGTCAACGTGGCTGTGTTTCTTGCCATGACGCTGAGCGGCGCCTCGCCCATGGGACCGACCAACCACCAACTGGTTCATTGGGGGGCGGATTTTGGGCCGTATGTGTTCGCAGAGCCTTGGCGCGTCATTACCTGCGCGTTCGTCCACATTGGAATCTTTCACATTTTCATGAACATGTGGTGCCTCTGGAACCTGGGCCGCATCGCCGAGCAAATCTACGACAAGGGTACCTACATCGGAGCGTATCTACTTTGCGGAATTGGCGGCAGCATCGCCAGTCTGGCGTGGCAGCCGCTGGTGGTGACCGCGGGGGCGTCCGGCGCGATTTTTGGAATCGCGGGCCTGCTCATTACTACGTTCTGGATGGGGAACCTGGCCATTCCGCGGGAGCAAAGCAGCTCGATCATGCGAAGTCTGCTGGCGTTCGCGGGATATAACCTGCTATTTGGGGCTGCTGTCCCCGGCATTAGTAACTCTGCGCATCTGGGAGGCCTCTTCACAGGCCTGGTGCTGGGCGGGTCGATGGCCTCCAGTTTTAGCCGCGACCAACAGCAATCGCGCGGATTCCGCTGGCTCATTTTGACGGGAGCCAGCGTGGTGCTGGTGATACTGTTCCAATTCGCTAAGCAGAGGATCCTGGCGGAGATGGCCCAGTAGCGCCCCATGCAGATCCGCGTCCTCTTCTTCGGTGTTCTGAAAGACCTCAGCGGCCGCACCACGGAGACACTCGAGCTGCCGGAGCGATCCACCCTGGCAGATTTGCTGAATCACTGCGCAGCCACCACGCCCGAACTGCAACAGCACTTGCCGGGCATCGCGATGTCGATCAATCAACAGTTCGCACGAGCTTCGGACATACTCAAGACAGGAGACGAAGTCGCTCTGCTTCCGCCTGTCTCCGGTGGCTCGGATGCATCCACAAGCGGTCCGCATTGCGCCCTGATCCGCGACCCCATCGACACCGCAGCCATCGCCAATGTCCTCAAGCGTCCCGAAGACGGCGCCACCGCCATCTTCGAGGGCATCGTCCGCAACCACACTCGCGGTCGCCAGACGCTGTACCTGGAGTATGAATCCTACGAGGCCATGGCGCTCAAGAAAATGGAGGAACTTGCCCTCCAAGCCTTGGCCGAATTCAAAATCCGCGATGTGAAAGTAGTCCATCGCCTCGGACGCCTGGAGATCGGCGAAACCAGCGTCCTCATCGTTGTAGCGTCGGCTCATCGAGGTCCTGCCTTCGAGGCCTGCCGCTGGCTGATTGATACCCTCAAGCGCACAGTTCCTATCTGGAAAAAGGAGTACTTCATCGATGGCGCCGTCTGGGCCGACGGCGAGCCCTTTCCCCCGGAGATTGCCACGCAGCCTGCTCCAGCCAGCCCGGAGCCGCAGGCGGCACAAAGCCAACGCAAGGCATCTCACTGACGTGGCCATACGCTCGCTCCTGCTGATTTTGCTGCTCTCCCGCGCCTGCCTTGCCCAGGACGATGCCGATGGCACGGTCAAAGTAGACGTCAAGCTGGTAAATATCTTCGTGACTGTGACCGACACCAACGGCGCGCCGGTCGGTTCGCTGAACAAGGAAGACTTCAAGATTCTCGAAGACGGCAAGGAGCAGAAAATCTCCATTTTCGACCGGCAGTCCGAGCTGCCCCTCTCCATCATCACTGCGATTGACACCAGTCTTAGCACCAAGAAAGATCTGAAGCTCGAGACCGAGTCGGCGCGCCACTTCGCGCACGCCATTCTTCGCCCCGTGGACGCCATGGCGCTCTACCAGTTCAGCGAGATCGTGAGTGAAGTGGTCCCCTTCACCAAGGATCTCGAACGCATCGATCGGGGCATCGCCAGCATTCACCCGGGCTCGGCTACGGCCTTGTATGACGCCGTCTGCCTGGGGTCTGAGGCAATGGAATCCCGCCGCGGCCGCAAAGTCATGGTCGTCATCACGGACGGCGGCGACACCGCCAGCTCGAACCGCTATTCCGATGCCCTGCGCGCGGCCCAGGCCGCCGAGACCATCGTCTACAGCATTATCATTGTGCCCATCGAAGCCAGCGCCGGGCGGGATACGGGCGGGGAACACGCGTTAATTCAGATTTCCACCGATACCGGTGGCAAGTACTACTACGCGACGTCGCTCCCGCAACTCGATGAAGCCTTTCGCAGGATCAGCGACGAACTGCGCACGCAATACCTGCTGGCCTACTATCCGGCGAAGCGTTATACGGACTCCGATTTTCGGCGGGTCGACGTCAAGCTGACTGGCGCTTCCGCCGCCAGCTACCACGCCCGCCATCGTGCGGGATACTTCACTAGCTCCGGGCATTTCTAACTCCGGGTGGAGGTGCGGGCGTCGTCGCCTGTGCGCGCTCGTAGTTTCCTTATCCGCTTTGTAACCAGTACAATCGAGCGTCAATAATTTTTCTCTTAAGAGCCGGTGTAAGCCTGCATCTAAGTGATTTCGGCCTGCGCTTCGCCGGAGCAAATGCCTGTCCTGGCCCAGCCAGCATCAGTCCCGACTGAAAACGTGAGGGGTTACGATGTTTCGAGGTCTGCAATCGTTCGGTTCGCGTCGTTCTGTTGTCTTGTTCGCTGTTCTCGCGGTTCTTGCCGGATCGCTCCCAGCTCAAGTTTCCAACGCCACCGGAAACATTCAGGGCACGATCACTGACCCGAGCGGAGCCGTGGTTCCCGAGGCGAAAGTCACGATTCTGAACAAAGCCACTGGGCGCACCATCGACAGCGAGACCACCTCTTCTGGTGTCTACACCTCGGGGTCGCTGGTTCCCGGCGTCTACACCGTGCGCATCGAGGCCAAGGGCTTCCAGACGACGGAGCTTACGGCTACTGTGCAGGTCGGCGTTACTACCGGCGGCAACATCAAGCTGCAAGTTCGTACGTCCGACGAGACGGTCGAAGTGAAAGGCGAGGAAATCCGCGTCAACACCGAGCAAGCCACCGTGCAGGGGGTGGTCACGCGCGAACAGATTGAAACTCTTCCCATCAATGGTCGCAACTTTCTCGACCTGGCGCAGCTTGAACCCGGAGTTCAGATTCAGGATGGCGGCGGCTTCGATCCCACCAAGAACGGCTTCTCCTCCATTTCTTTCGGTGGACGCTTTGGCCGTACCGCCCGCATTGAGGTCGACGGCGTCGACATCAGCGATGAAACCGTCGGCACAACCACGCAAAATATCCCCGCCAGTTCCATCGAGCAGTTCGAGATCGGTCAGTCCTCTCTCGATCTCTCCACCGAACTGACCTCTTCGGGTTCCGTCAACGTCGCCACGCGCTCGGGCACGAACCAACTGCACGGCCAGGGCTATTACTACTTTCGCGATCACCGCATCGCCGCTGCGCTGCCGGGCGGGATTGATTCGCCTTTTCAGCGGCACCAGTTCGGCGGCAGTCTGGGTGGAGCGCTGGTGAAGGACAAGGTATTTTTCTTTTTGGACGGCGAGCGTGTAAAGCAAGATCTTTCCGCGCCCGGCGTGGCGTTCAACGTTCCCGGACCGAACTACAGCTCTCCGTTCCGCGACACTGAGATTTTCGGCAAACTCGACTGGCAAATCAAGCCGGACAACTACCATTTTTTCTACCGCTTTTCTTACGAGCAGAATCGCGACGTCGCTCCCGTTATCCCTACCTCGTATCAGGTGTTCGCCAATAGCAGCCACACGCCGGTGCATGCGGCTGGTCTCGATTTCAACCGGGGCAGCTCTACGCACAGCATCCGCGTCAGCTATATGAAATTCCGCAACGGCATCGGTGATGCGACCAAGGGAATCAGCGTCAATCCGGCGCCGAATTTGGAACTGGCCATCGGGAGTGATCCATTCTGCCTCTCCCCGGGGCTGGACGTTTTCTGCTCCGGGCCCAGCTATTTGGCTCCGCAGACGACCTTCCAGTCCAATCAGCAGGTCAAGTACGACGGCAGCCGAACGTACAAGGCGCATATCTTCCGCTTTGGCGGCGGGTACAACCACCTCCAGGGCGGCGGCACGGCGGATTTCTTGGGTTTGGCGCCGGCGGTGAATGCGGTCGCCACCAGCGAAACCGATCCCCTGCTCTACACGGCCGACAACGTGATCCTGGGCAACGGCCAGGGCTTCAACTCGGATCTCAAGGCCTTCGGCCTGCCCGGAGGCGGTCTCGGTCCGGATAACCGCATTTCGCTGTATGTTGGAGACACCTGGAAGTTGCGCGCCACCCTCACCCTTACCGGGGGCATTCGCTATCAGCGGGATACGGGGCGCACCGACAGCGATGTCGCTCCCGTGCCCTGCTCCCAACTCGATCCAACCCTGGCGGCCAACCTGGTGGCGGGCGGGACCCCGTGCAATGGAAACATTCTCGACCTTTATGGTGCCCGTTTATCAGGGCGGGTGCGGCAGCCCAATGAGAATTTTGGGCCGCAGCTCGGTTTGACCTGGGATCCGTTCAAGGACGGCAAGACCGTGGTTCGCGCCGGCGCCGGGATCTACTACGAAAACTCGATTTGGAACAACATCCTGTACGACCGTCCGGCACGCTTGCAGCAGGGCCTGTTCAATGGTTCCCAGATCGCGTGCGCCGGGGGCACGCCTCAGCCGTTCAATCTTCCCGACGGCACCCCGGAGACTCCAGCGTTCTGCGGGCAGCCCATCGGCGCGGTGGCCGACCAAATCGCAGCCTTGCAGCAACAGTATCAGGCGGCCACGATTGCCGCCGGACCCGCTGTGAATGGCGTTTTCATCGGCAATACGCTCACCTCGGGGATCAATGCAACGGGCACGGAACTGATTGCTCCAGCCTACAAGAGTCCTCGTTCCCTGCAGATCAACGTTGGGATCCAGCGTCAGTTGGGCACGAACAGCGTCTTGACGGTGGACTACCTACGCAACGTGAGTACGCATACGCTGCTTGGCATTGACGTCAACCACGTCGGTGACGCGAGCTTCCTGAACGTGGCCAACGGCCTGGCCGCGATCAACGCGACTGGCCAGGCCTACGGCTGTCCCTCAGCCGCGGCCGCAGGATCGGCTTCGCAGGCGGAGGTGAATTGCATTCTGGCCGCCCCGATTCCACCGCAAGGCACGAAAGCCGATATCGCGACATTCGCTGCCAACGGCCTTGATTCTGGCTCTTTTCTCTGCTTCGGCGGTCCCTGTCCAGCGGCTGCATTTCCCGGCATCAACCGGAACCTGGGGTCCAATCTGATGCAGTTTCCCATTGGCTATTCGAAATACACTGGCTTGCAGATGTCGTTCAAGCAGAATGTGACCCATCCTTTTCGCGGCGTCCAGCGCATGAATCTGGTCGTTTCATACGCGTTTTCCAAGTACGTCGCTGCAGCGCAGGATGGGGACTTTATCAATCCGGCCGTGGACAACAACCGCCCCCTTCAGTCGATCGGACCCAACGGTTTGGATCGGCGGCACCAGATTTCCTTTGGCGGAACGGCTGAACTGCCCTGGCGCTTTCGCTTCGGGGTAGTTTCCCACTTCTACAGCGCCCTTCCGCTCGATCTCAGAGTTCCGGTTACGGGCAACAGCGGAGGCATTTTCAGCAGCGATCTGACCGGGGATGGCAGTGGCGACGGCAGCCCCATTTCTCCGAACGGAGACTTGCTGGCGGGCAGCAAACTCGGCGCCTTCGGCCGGACGATTACCTCGATCGCGGCCCTCGACAAGGCCATCGCCAACTACAACTTGAACCACGCCGGCTTCCCAACTCCCGCGGGCTTCGCTTTGATTGGCGCGGGATTGATGACGCAAGACCAGCTCGTCGCCTTAGGCGCTGTCGCTCAGCCCCTGCAGAACACCCAGCCGGGAGCCGTAATGCAGGCTTGGCTGCGCTCGTTCGATACCTCTTTGGCATGGACCTACAAGCCGCTCGAATCCGTGACGATTGAACCGAGCGTCTCTGTCTTTAACGTGCTGAACCTGGCCAATTTTGACGGTTCCAACCAGCACTTGAGCGGGATTCTGGACGGTGTCAGTGGGAGCGTAAATGGTTTTGGTGGCCATTCCGGCGATCGCCTTGGGCTTGGAACTGGCGTATTCGCGCTGGGGGCGCCGCGGGCGATCGAGTTCGGTTTGAAAGTGACGTTCTAGACGTCGGGAGCCGGGTGTCCCCCCGCGTTCGGGGCAAAACCCGGAGCCTGTACAATGGTGGCATGCCCCCCCGCATGGATCCTCCTAACACTCGCCCCCACAAGGGCAAGATCGTCCCCGCCGAAGAGACATTCGAAGAAGCTTCCTACCTGAAACTGTTGGGCGAAAAGCAAAAGCCGGTCAGCGTGAAGCTGACCGACGGTGAAGTCGTCTACGGCTGGGTCGAATACTACGACCGCAACATGATCCGCCTCACGCGCGAAGGCGCGCCCAATCTTTTCATCTACAAGCACGAGATCATGTACATCCAAGAAGAAGGCCAGCGCCGCGGATAGGGTTTCCTGGTTCATCTAGCGAAATGAGTTCAGCCCACGAAACAGAATGCTTCGAGTTCGTGCCTGCCGTCTCCGCCATTGCGCGCGAGGCGGGTGCGCTGCTCATGGAATATTTCCGCCGCCGAGTCAAGATTGAATACAAGGGCGAAGCCGATCTGGTTACGGAAGCAGACCGCAGCTCGGAAGCCCTGATTATCCGCCGCGTGCGCGAACAGTTTCCTACCCACGCCGTCCTTGGCGAAGAGAGTGGAAGCGTTGCGGCCTCGAGCGCCTCGAGCGCCGGCTACCGCTGGTACGTGGATCCGCTGGATGGCACCACTAATTTCGCCCACGGTTTTCCTGTATTTTGCGTGTCCCTGGGGATTGAGCGCCGCAATGCGCAAGGGAAGGCAGAGCGCGTCGCCGGAGTGGTCTACGATCCCACCCGAGACGAGCTGTTCTCGGCGGAGCTCGGACGAGGCGCTTTTTTGAATGGAGTGAAAGTGAATGTTTCGGCAACGGCGACCCTCAAAGACAGTCTCGTTGCCACCGGCTTTCCGAGCCAGAAGCGCCACAAAAATCCAAACATTCATTTTTATCACCAGCTCACGCTGAAGACGCACGGCGTGCGACGCGCTGGTTCGGCAGCGTTGGACCTTTGTTCGGTTGCCTGTGGACGCTACGACGGCTTCTGGGAATTCAACTTGAACCCCTGGGATACCGCTGCTGGCGTGCTGATTGCGCAGGAAGCCGGGGGCACGGTCACGGACTTTGCCGGCGCAGAATTTGATATTGCCAGCCGCCAGGTGTTGGCGACGAATGGCCGCATTCACTCTTCTATGGTGCAGGAGTTCGCCGAGATTTTCGCAGGCCGCGGTCTCGAGCCGCTGCCCAGTCCGGTCGAGTACGCGCGCGCCCCGGCCAATTCCAAGCCCCAAGCCTGAATTGGCCGTGCTCGAGCACTCGCGTTGAACTGATATTCTAGGCGGGAACAATCATGCGTTCCCTAACCTGGTTTCTTGCCGCAGTCCTGACGTTGAGCCTTCTGGGCGCGTCCTCCTACGAGTCGTCCTCCGATACCAAGCCTGCGGTTGAAGCTGCGCGACAGAATAATCTGGGCGTCGCCTATATGAACCAGCAGTTGTTCGAGAAAGGGCTGAAGAATTTCGAGGCTGCGATCACTGCCGATCCCAGGTTCAGTCTGGGGCGGCTGAATCGGGCGATTGCGCTGCTGAACCTGCAGCGTGTCGAGGAAGCGAAGGCCTTGCTCGACGGCGTGGTGCAAGAGAGTCCGAAGAACCCCACCGCCTGGTACAACCTGGGCCTGCTTTATAAGAACAGCGGGGAAGTCGAGAAGGCGGTCGACGCATTTCGACGGGTGACCGAAATTGATGCCAACGACGCGGATACCTGGTACTTCCTCGGCTCGGCGCACCTGCAAGCGCGGCAGTTCCGAGAGGCCATCGCTTCGTTTGAACGCGCCATCCAATTGAACCCCACGCACGCTTCGGCGTGGTTTGGGTTGTCACGGGCGTACCAGCAGTCGGGTGATACGGCGAAGGCGCGGGAACACCTGGTTCGATTCCAGCAAATCACGTCGACCAAGGTCGGCTCGGCGATGAGTCTTGCCTATGGAGAGCAGGGCAAGTACTCGCGCGCGGTGGAATCGACGGTCGTGGCGGAGCACGTCGCAGCGGCGATCCCGGTGAAGTTTGTTGCTGTCACGGAACAATCGGGCCTGGTGAGTCGTGCGACGGGCGAGGCCTCGGACCTTGCCAGCTTTCTTGGGCCGGGTGCCTGTTTTCTCGACTACGACGGCGATGGAAACATGGACCTGTTCCTCGCCGATGCTGGGCCTGCGGGCGGGATGACGCTGTACCACAGCCTCGGAAACGGGAGGTTTGAAGACGTCACGCGCAAGGCTGGTCTCGACCCCGGGCTGCACGCAATTGGGTGCACTGCTGGAGATTACGACAACGATGGCCTGGTCGATCTGGCCGTGAGTCTGAAGGATCGTGTGTTGTTGCTGCAGAACGAGAAAGATGGCAAGTTCAAGGACGTCAGCGAAGCGGCCGGAATCAAGAGCGCTGCTTTTAGGACGGGTTCGAACATCGGCCTGACTTTCGTGGATTACGACCACGACGGCGACATCGACTTGTACGTTTCGCGCTACAGCGCCGATCCTGTGTTCGATCCGCGAAAGTCCGTGCTGGCTGCGAAGGCGACGAAAGTTGCAGGCGCGAATCTCATGTTCCGCAACAACGGGAACGGTTCGTTCACGGAAGTCACGGCGGACCTGGCGTTGGAGGGAAGGGGCCCGAGTTTCGCAGCGGTCGCCTCTGACGCGAACAACGATCGTGCGGTGGATCTGGTGGCGACTGCGTGGCACGTGTCGGCGCCCACGATTTACGACAATCCCCGCGAGGGCAAGTTTGCGGCGCGGGAACCCTGGTCGACGGCGATGCCGGCTCCGGCAGTTGGAATTTCAGTTCTCGATTTCGATAAAGATGGTTGGATGGACTTGGCATTCACGCACTGGGGTTCGCCCGCGCTGACGCTGTGGCGGAACCGGGAAGGGAAGAGCTTTGCGCCGGTCGCGCTGCCCCCGACGAATTGGGTGCGCGCCTGGGGCGTGGCCGCCCTCGACTATGACAATGATGGCTGGATGGATTTGGCCGCCGTGGGAGAGACGCCGGAGGGTCGCGGCGAAGTACGTTTATTTCGCAGCCTTGGTGTCGATGGTTTCAAGGATGTGACGACGGAAGTAGGGTTAGACAAAATAACACTGAAAGAGCCACGCGCCATTCTGACCGCCGATTATGACAACGACGGCGGGACGGACTTGCTGATCACGCAAAATCATGGCCCCGCCGTTCTTCTCAGGAACGAAGGCGGCAACAAAAATCATTGGCTGCGGCTGGCGTTGCGAGGGCTGAACGACAACCGTAGTGCGATTGGCACCAAGGTGGAAGTCTTCGCGGGAGCCAACCGACAAAAGTGGGAGATTGCCGGGTCTTCTGGCTATTTGGGGCAAAGCTCCACGGTTCTCACCGCCGGGCTGGGAGATTCAACGCAAGCTGATATTGTCCGCATGCTTTGGCCAACCGGCGTTTTGCAGGATGAGATCGAGGTAGCCGGTGGCAAGGAGCAGTCGTTCATCGAAATCGACCGGCGCGGCAGTTCCTGTCCGACGCTGTTTGCGTGGGATGGAGACAAGTATGGTTTGATCGCGGACGTGCTCGGCGCCGGCGTTCTCGGACACTGGGTTGCGCCCGGCGAACGCAATGTTCCGCGTGACACGGAATACGTGAAGATTGATCGCGATGCTCTGCATCTGCGCGACGGTAAGTTCAGTTTTCGCCTACTGGAACCGATGGAAGAGGTTGTGTTTCTCGACCGCGTGGGCTTGCTGGCGATTGATCATCCGGCGAACGTCGAGGTTTATCCCAACGAATTCTTCGCCGCGAATCCTCCCTATCCTCCGTTCAAGGTAATCACCAGCCGCAACGCAAAGCCGCCCGCCGGTGTGTGGGATGACCATGGCCGGGATCTGCTCCCGGATTTACTGGCGCATAAATACGTCGGGGACTTGGAGCTGCTGCCGTTTAAAGGCTTCACCAAACCGCACCGTTTGGAGCTTGATCTGGGCGAGAAGTACGACGGCGCTGCCCCTCTGCGGTTATTGCTGCGCGGCGAGATTGAGTACTTCACCGCAACCGGCATGTACGCAGCCAGCCAAGCGGGCGTGCAGGCGACATCTCCTTACGTGGAAGCCGAGAACGCGCAAGGCAGGTGGGTCAAGGTGATCGACGACATGGGCTTCCCAGCAGGCCTGCCGCGGACGATGGTCGCCGACCTCACGGGCAAGCTTAGTGCCGGAACGCGCCGCATTCGCATTTCCACCAATTTACAAATTTATTGGGATTCGATTTTGCTGGACAGGACCGCCCAGGATTCGCCGGCCACAGTGCATCCAGTAAAACTCGAACGCGCGCAACTGGCGTTTCATGGCTACCCCCGCCAAACCGAAGGCGCACCCGCCGGCAACGTGCACTATGTATATGAAGATGTAAGTTCAACCGGGCCCTACGCCCGGCAAGCGGGTACTTACACACGCTACGGCGACGTTCGTCCGCTGCTGGCGGGCTATGACGACCAATTTACGGTCTTTGGCTCGGGCGAGGAGGTCGCGCTGGAGTTCGATCCTGCGACGTTGCCACCCCTGCGCAGGGGATGGACGCGCGACTACTTCTTTGTTGCCAACGGCTACGAGAAGGACATGGATTTCTATGCCGCTGAAGGTTCGACCGTCGAACCGCTTCCGTTCCGTTCCATGAACTCGTACCCCTATTCGGGCAAGGTGTATCCGCTGACTCCGCAGAATCTCAATTCGCTGCTCACCTACAACACGCGCCATCTCTCCGGCAACGAGCCGCGTGGATATGCGTATGCCTATCCGGGAAAGCACTAGGAGGCCTCATGTCTGCTCCCTACTCCATTCCGCCTGTCACGATGGTGATGCTGGGCGTCCGCGATGTGCACAAGAGCATCCCCTTCTATCGGGACCTGCTGGGACTGAAACTCACGCAGCAGTTTGGCGGTTTTGCCTTTTTCGACGCCGGCAAGATCGCGCTGATCCTGAGTGAAGATCGGGCGCGCTCGGCCGAGCACGTGGCCGGCGCCACGGAAGTCGTGTTTTCTGTCGATGACATTCACGCGTCTTACGAAGCGCTCAAGAAACAGGGGGTTTGCTTCGAGACCGAGCCGGTTCCGATCACCGGGCCCATGTGGGCCGCCCACATCCTCGACCCCGACGGCCACTTGCTGTCGATTTTCGGTCCGGAGCGCAAAGCCCTGTCCGTCGAAGCCTGAGTATTAAAACGTTTGTATAAAGCGAAATTCCCAGGTTTCGAGTTGACAGCGCAGCCTCCGCCATAGAACAATCGCGCAGTCTTTCTTCTTGCGAAAGAGTCTAGTCGCCCAAACATGTCAACTCCTGCCGCCACCGCTTCCGCCCCCAGGCTCCGTCGCGCGCTATCGCTCTGGGACTTGATCCTCTACGGCATCATTGTCATCCAGCCGACGGCGCCGATGTCCATCTTCGGTGTGCTGAGCGAACGGGGCCGTGGCCACGTTGTGACCGCCATCCTCATTGCCATGGTCGCCATGCTGTTCACTGCAATTAGTTACGGACGCATGGCGCGCGTCTATCCCAGTGCCGGCTCCGCCTTCACTTACGTCGGTCAAGAGATCAATCCCGCTCTCGGGTATGTCACCGGCTGGAGCATGGTGATGGACTACATGCTGAATCCCATGATCTGCATCGTGTGGTGCAGCCAGCAGGCGCACGTGTTCGCCCCCAACGTTCCGTATGCGGTATGGGCCGTCTTCTTCGCCGGAGTATTCACGTTCATGAATATTCAGGGCGTGAAGACCTCCGCCCGCGTGAATACCCTGCTTGCTACAGGCATGGGCGTGGTGATTACGATCTTCTTCGTGGCTGCCGCGCGATATATCTTCGGGCATCCTCACGACGGCGCGGCCTTCTTCACTCGCCCGTTCTACGATCCGCAAACCTGGGACATGCGGGCCGTGCTGGGCGGCACGTCGATCGCGGTGCTGACCTACATTGGCTTCGATGGCATCTCAACGCTCTCCGAGGAAGCCGAAAATCCGCGGCGCAACATTCTGTTTGCCACCGTGCTGGTGTGCGTGGTGATCGGCATCCTCTCCGCGGTGGAAGTCTACGCCGCCCAACTCGTGTGGCCCGCCAGCCAGCCGTTCCCCAACAGCGACACGGCATTCACCTTCGTCGCAGGGCGCACCTGGATGCCGATGTTTGCCATCATGGGCTTTACGCTGCTGGTCGCCAACTTCGGCTCGGGGCTGGGCGCGCAGATCGGCGCAGCGCGCTTGCTCTACGGAATGGGGCGAAGCAATGCGCTGCCGAAATCATTCTTCGGAGCCATTGATCCGAAGCACCACGTACCCCGCAATAACGTGATCTTCGTGGG
>Ga0137418_10001165_pt1 | contig 24154 bp, 22 predicted proteins | sample CZODoug3_1_2_16f_FD_122242 | JGI IMG/M metagenome (GOLD analysis project Ga0137418, IMG submission 122242) | Vadose zone soil fungal communities from Angelo Coast Range Reserve, California, USA - CZODoug3_1_2_16fungal (Hybrid Assembly) | ecosystem: Environmental > Terrestrial > Soil > Vadose...
TGGTACCGTGATTCCACCACCACCGCCGCCGCCTCCATCACCCACCCCCCCCCCGCCCCCGCCGCCACCGCCGCCGCCGCCTCCCCCACCGCCGCCGCCGCCGCCGCCCCCACCGCCGGCGCCGCCCGCGCTACAGTCGTTGGGCACGTTTGCGAGCCCGGTGTATCTCACGTCGCCGCCGGGCGACACGGCGCGCCTGTTTGTGGTGCAGCAGGGGGGACAAATCCGCGTGCTGCGTCACGACACGTTACTCGTGGCGCCGTTCCTGGATGTGTCCGGGAAGATTTCGTCCGGAGGGGAGCGCGGCCTGCTCAGCGTCGCATTTCATCCGCAGTATGCGAGTAACGGCCGCTTCTACGTCTACTTCACGAATCCGGCGGGCGACATCCGCATCGTGCGCTACACCGCCACGACGGCCGAAACGGCGGACGAAGCGAGCGCGGACACCGTCCTGAGGGTTCCGCATCCGGGGCAGAGCAATCACAACGGCGGGCAGCTGCAGTTCGGGCCGGACGGCATGTTGTGGGCCGGGACCGGGGACGGGGGAGGGGGCGGTGACCCGGACGGCAACGGCCAGAACAAGCACGCGCTGCTCGGTAAGCTGCTGCGGCTCGACGTCAGCGGCGCGAGCGGTTACACCATTCCGGCCGACAATCCCGCCAATGCCGATACTTCATTCGCGCCCGAAGTGTGGTCGTACGGCCTGCGCAATCCGTGGCGCTACTCGTTCGACCGCGAGACCGGCGATCTCTATATCGCGGACGTCGGACAGGGATTGTATGAGGAGGTGGACGCCTCCGCCGCAGCGAATCTCGGAAGAGGCGTGAACTTCGGGTGGAACGTGATGGAAGGGATGCATTGCTACAACGCCACCTCATGCGACATGACGGGCAAGACGCTGCCAGTGATCGAGTACACACATGCCGGGGGTGCCTGCTCGATTACCGGCGGCTACGTGTATCGTGGCACCAGGATCGCCGCACTCGTGGGGCAATACCTCTATAGCGATTACTGCGCCAGCTTCGTGAAGAGCTTCCAATTCTCTGGCGGCACCGCGACCAACACGCAAGCGTGGCCGACGTTACAGCCCGCAGGCAGCGTCAGCTCGTTTGGACAGGACGCGAGAGGGGAGCTCTATATCCTGACTTTGGATGGGGGAGTGTATCGCATAGTGCCAGGGCCCTGAGCAGCCCGCCGCTCCACCGCTTGCGCTGATCACTATATTGTGCCCGCGCCCATCCTCGTCTCCCGCACCAGGAGCCGTGATGGCTATTCTCTTTGCACGCCTGCAGGCCGATGTCCCGATCAAGCTGCGCCGCGGTGCATGGTACCGCGTCATCCAACTCACCGATCTCCAAGCAGTTATCGAAGTGAATCACCGCAAGGTGGGCGTGCTGCGGGCATGGCTCGAGATCCAGCAGCGGCCTCCACAGCAGTGGAGCGTCGTGAACGGCTCCGCCGAGAATCGCAAAGCGCCGCCCCATCTTCGGGGAACCTACGGCGTATGTCCCAACTGTCGTGCGCGCGCGCCGCTGCCAAAGCGGGCCCGCGCGCACGAATGCGCGCGCTGTCAGAAGGAGTTTGAGGTCAACTGGACGGAAGCGACGGCCGTCAAAGCTTAGGCGTGACAACCGTCACTCCGAAGTCGGTCGAACAGCGTTACTATACTCGCCCCTCGACGCCCGAGAGTACACGATGGTGTGGGCCCGTCTCCAAGCTGATTTGAACTGCAATCTGCGTCGCGGCGCCTGGTACCGCCTCATCAAGGCCGATGGCCTCGCCGCTGTGGTAGACGTCAAGGGGACTCCGGTCCCGGTGGTCCGCGCTTTCCTGCAGATGTCGAATACTCCGCCTCGCAAATGGACCGTGGTTCCGCGCCCGCGCGATGTGCCGCGCTCGGTACAGATCGGCGAACGCTACGCCGTCTGCCCGTCGTGCCGCGATCGCGTGCCGCTGCGGGGCCGCCCCAGCCGGATGCTGTGCGGGCGCTGCAGCGTCGAGTTCGCCGTCAACTGGGACGAGCACTATCTGTCGGCATAAACACGCGATCCCCCCCGGAATCCTTGAGCGGCAGACGAGATTGTATCTTGTCTGCCGCTGATGCTTCATGCCCATGTGATCGTCAATCCAGCGGCAGGTCGAGGCGCCGCGCGCCGCGCGGAGTCCGTGGTGGCACGCGCGTTCCGCTCGCAGGGATGGGCCGTCGACGTGGTGCGCACCGAGGGTCCCGGCCACGGCCAGGAGCTCGCCGCGCAGGCGGTGAGTCAGGGGGCGCGTCACGTGATCGCGGTCGGCGGCGACGGCACCGTCCACGAAGTGGCCAATGGCCTGCTGCGCAGCGCTACCGATGCGGCACTCGGCGTCGTGCCGATCGGATCGGGCAACGATTTCGCGAAACTGGTCGGCGTGTACGGCCACGACCCGGTGCGGGCGGTCGCCCGGCTCGTCACGGCCAGCTCGCGCCGCTTCGATGCCGGCCGGGTGTTGGGCGAATGGTTCGTCAACAGCGTGGGCTTCGGCTTTGGTCCCGCGGTCGTACAGATGCGCAACCGGATGGTGCATCTCCGGGGCTTTCTGTCGTATCTCGTGCCGATCGTCAAGACGTTTTTCAAGTTCGAGCCGCCGGTCTTCGACGTAGCCGCTCCCGGATTCCGGGAGCGGGGGTACATGATGATGATCGAGGTGTGCAACGGCACGACAGCGGGCGGCAGTTACCGCTTCGCCCCGGATGCCGATCCGGCGGACGGCAAGCTGGACGTGTGCTTGATCCGCCGCGTGTCACTGCCACGGTTTCTGCTCGCGCTGCCGCGGGTCATGCGGGGCACACACGTGACGATGCGCGAGGTCGCCGTGATCAAGACTGCGAAGCTGGTCGTGCGCACGCCGGAGCAGCCGCTGGTCGTGCACGTGGACGGCGAGTTGCGGGAGCCGGGGGTCAACGAATGCACGGTGGAATTGGAGCGGGGAAGACTGAACGTGCTGGTGGCGCGATGAGGCGACGGAATGTTGGAAGGATGGAATGTTGGAAGGTGTGCGCGTTCGCGGTCTCACTTTCCATCATTCCAACATTCCAACTTTCTGCTCAGGATACCACCAGAACTCAAGATACGAGCCACATCGTTCTCCCCGCCGACACGATGCATCACGGCGTTCGGCCGATGGGCGCGTTCTGGCGTTCCTTCCTCCTGCCCGGATGGGGCCAGGCCGTGACCGGCCGGCAGGTGACGGGTGCGACATTTGTGGCGTGGGAAGGCGTGACGGCGATGATGACGCTCAAGGCGCAGCAGGAAGCGAACTACCTCAAGGCGATTCACTCGCAGAACCTGGGCCTCAAGCGGCAGGAAGTGCAGGACTGGCTCGTCCTGTGGATCTTCAATCATCTGTTCTCGGGCGCGGAGGCGTACGTCTCGGGGCACCTGCGCGATTTCCCTCCCGATCTGAAAGTGCGCGCGTTCCCCAACGGCATCGGGATCACCGTCCCGCTGCCCCGCATCGCCGCGCCGTGAACACCGCGCCGCTCGGCGTGTTCGATTCCGGCATCGGCGGGCTGACCGTCGCGCGCGCGCTGTTCGAGCGCCTGCCGCACGAGTCGGTCATCTATTTCGGCGACACCGCGCGCGTCCCCTACGGCCCCAAGTCGCCCGACACGGTGCGGCGCTACAGCGCCGAGATCCTCGCATTTCTGTTGCAGCGCGGCGTGAAAGCGGTGGTGGTGGCCTGCAATACCAGCACCGCGCATGCGCTCAGCCACCTCAAGGAGAAGTCGCCGGTGCCGGTGGTCGGCGTCATCGAACCCGGAGCGCGGGCGGCCGTGGCGGCGACGAGATCGGGCACGATCGGCGTGATCGGCACCGCGGGGACGATCGCCAGCGGCGCGTACGAGCGCGCCATCAAGGCGCTGCGCCCCGACGCACGCGTGCACGCGCAACCGTGCCCGCTGTTCGTGCCGCTCGTGGAAGAAGGCTGGTTCGAGCATCCCGCGGCGGAGCTGATCGCGCGCGAGTACCTGGAGCCGCTCAGGCGCGCCAAAGTCGACGTGCTCGTGCTGGGCTGCACCCACTATCCGCTGATCAAGCCGCTCCTCGCCCGCGTGATGGGCCCTGAAGTAAAACTGGTCGACTCCGCGGAAGAAACCGCCACGGCCGTCGCGCGCGAGCTCGAGCGGTTGGACTTACTCGCGAATGGCGCGAGTCACGACCATCGCTTCGTCGTTTCGGACGACGAGCCGCATTTTCGGAAGGTCGGCGCCCTGTTCTTGGGGGAGAAGCTCAAGCAGGTTGAAGTCGTCCCGCTGTGAACTGTTTCAACTCCACGTTGTCCCGCGTGATCACGGCGTAGCGGCCGCCGTCGAGGAACGCACCCGGATTCAAGTAGGTCCGCCCATCGGGCAACCGGTGCACCACGGGCCGATGCGTGTGCGCCATGATGACGAGATCGACCTCCGGGTGCTGGACGAGGAAGTCGGCCGCCCATTCCCGCTGTGCCACCGCGGCACGGTCGAGCACCGCCCGGTCCTTGGTGTTGTCGGCGAGGTGCCGGGAGAACAGGTCGGCGATCCAGAAGCCGATCGTCGGATGCAGCACGCGAAACACGGCGACCGTGACCGGGTGGCGGGTGAAGCGATGCATCAGCCTGCCGCTCCAATGCTGCTCCGTGAGCCCATCGCCGTGCGCAACGAAGGCGCGCCGCCCGCCCAGATCCAGCTCCGCTGCACCGCCGTAGAACGCGATGCCCAGGTCCCTGGTGAAGAACGTCCCTCCCCACCGGTCATGGTTGCCGCCCACGAACGTGATCGGAATGCCGCGGGCGCGGACCTCCTGCAGCTTGGCGACCGTGGCAAAGTGTTTGCGGGGGATGACGCTTTGGTATTCGAACCAGAAGTCGAAGAGATCGCCCGTCAGCACGAGGTGGTCGCCGGGCCTGGGCACCTCGTCCAGAAAGGCGTGGAAGGCGGTGCCTACGGCGGCCGGCACCTGACCAAGGTGCGCGTCCGCCACGACGATAACCCGCGACGTGCCCGCTGGGGATGACACGGCCCAAGCTTAGGAACCTGGAAGCACGCACGCAAGCACATTAGAGTTGTCGAATGCCTTCAGCCAAACAGATTGCGATCGGCGTGGCCTGCGTGGCGGTAGCCGGATTCGCCGGATTTCGCGTGACGGCGTGGGCCAGAGGCGGGCCGGCGAGCGAGTGTCGCCGCAAGTTCTCGCCGGACGCGCGCGGCGCGTGCTACCAGCGTTTCTTCGCGAACCGGCTGGCCAGCTACGGCGTGGCGAATGCCGTCGCGACGCTGGATACCCTGATCGCGTCCGATCGCGACGTGTCGCGCCGGGCTCACGACTACGCGCACGGCATCGGGATCGAGGCGTATGGCCGCTATCCCGACATCGTGTCGACGTTCACCGCGTGCGGCGAGGCGGCGTCGTCAGGTTGCCGTCACGGATTCATTCAGGCCTACTTCGAATCCCGCGACCGCATGGCGACCCCCGATGTTCAGTCGTTCTGCCAGCCGTTCAAGGCCCCTGGGTCGAGCCGCTGGATCCTGTTTCAGTGCGTCCACGGCATGGGCCACGGTTTGACGATGTTCTACGAGCATGACCTGCCGCGGGCACTCACCGCCTGCGATCAGTTGCTGGATAACTGGGACCGCGAATCGTGCTATGGCGGGGCGTTCATGGAGAGCGACATGAGCGCCATTGCGCCGCATCATCCGGCGACTGAGCTGGCCGCCCGCTCCCATCATCAGCATTCCTCATTCAAGGCGATCGATCCAGCCGATCCTCTATATCCCTGCTCGATCATGGCGGTGCGGTACCTGCGCGGCTGCTTCGAGATGCAGACCGCCGTGATGCTCTACCTGAACCACGGCAACATCGCGGACGCGGCACGCACCTGCGATCGCGCGGTCATCTTCATGCGCAACGCCTGCTACCAGAGTCTGGGGCGGGATATCACGTCCTACGCCGTGCGCGATGCGGGCAAGTCGGCGGATCTGTGCGCCAGGGGCAGTCCGGACCATCGTCCCGCCTGTTACATCGGCGTCGCCAAAGCGCTGGTCGACTGGACGGCCACCACCGACAACGCCCTGAAGTTCTGCGGCATCGTCGCCCCCGAGGGGGCAGCCGGCCGCGATGCTTGTTACCTTGCGATTGGGGAGCAGATTGCGACGCTCTCGAACGATGCAACGCAGCGCGCCTCAGAGTGTGACCGCGCCATCATCCCGGAGCGGATCGCCGCATGCCGGCGGGGAGCACAGCTGTAATGCGAACACGCTACGCCATTGTCGCCGTCGCCGCCGTGGTCGTCGCCGCGGGTGGGTTCGCCGTGACGAAGCTGATCGGACGACCCAGAGGATCGGGAGGCGACTGCCGTGCCGTCTCCGGCGACGCCCGGCGCACCTGCTACGCGCAGCTCCTCGCGGATCGCCTGACGAAGCACGGCCTGGCCGATGCGGTGGCGACGCTCGATGCGATCACTCGTGCCGATGTCGACGCAGCGGAGCACGCGCACGAGTACGCGCACGGCATCGGGATCGAGGCCTACGGGTTGTCGCCCGACATTCAGGCGACGTTTGCCGCGTGCGGCGACGGCTATTCGTCCGGCTGCCGGCACGGCGTGATTCAGGCCTACTTCGAGTCGCGCGACGCGGTGACGCAGCCGGAAGTCGAAGCGCTGTGCCAGCCGTTCAAGAGCGCGACCGCGAGTCGCTGGGTGCTGTTTCAGTGCGTGCACGGGATGGGCCACGGCTTGACGATGTACCGCGGCCATGACCTGCCGCGCGCGCTCGGCGACTGCGACCTGCTCACGGACGGGTGGGATCGCGAGTCGTGTTACGGCGGCGCGTTCATGGAAAGCGTGATCAACGCGACGACGCCGCATCACCCCGCGACCATGCTGGCCGCGCACGGCCATCACATGGCGATGGCGACGTTCAAGGCGATGGATGCGGCGGACCCGCTGTATCCCTGCTCGATCATGGCGGACCGCTATCTGCACGCCTGCTACCAGATGCAGACGTCCGTCATGCTGAATCTGAATCACGGCGACATGGCCGATGCCGCCCGCTCCTGCGAGCGCGCGCCTGCGCAGGTCCGTCCCGTCTGCTTCCAGAGCCTGGGGCGCGACATCACGTCGTACACCGCGCGCGATCCGCAGAAGAGCGCGGACATGTGCGACAAGGCCCGCGAGCCCTATCGTCCCGCCTGTTATTTCGGCGCGGCGAAGGCGTTGGTCGATTGGACGGCGACGACGGAGTCGGCGTTCACCTTCTGCCGCATCGTCGCCGCACAGCCCGGCGGGCCGACGTGCTACCAGGCCCTGGGCGAGGAGATCGCCACCTTATTGGCGACGACGCCGGAGCGCGAAGAGCAGTGCCTGCGCGCCCAGGAGCCGCAAGCCGTGGACGCGTGCCGTCGTGGCGCAGGAATTCCGCCGTCGCGTTGACTTTTGCGGCGGCGGTTCGCATTCTCCCGCCATCATGAAGGCGCTCTCTGACCGGCTGCGGACTGTTGCGACTCGTCCGGTTCCGACCGACGACCGCAATCCCGGCATGCCGCTCGATCTCGACGTCGTCCGCGCGCTGCGCGTGAATCGCAGCGCCGTGGAGCGCCGAGCCGCCACCATCCCCACGCGCCGTACCGTAAAGAAGGAATGGCAGGCGGCGTGGCTGTTGCGCGCGATCACCTGCATGGACCTCACCACGCTGCAGGGTGACGACACGCCGGGCAACGTGCTGCGGCTCTGCGCGAAAGCGCGTCGCCCGCTGCGTCCCGACCTCGTCGAGGCGCTCGGCGTCGGCCACCTCGACATCAAGGTCGGTGCGGTCTGCGTCTATCATGCGCTCGTGCCGACGGCGGTCGCGGCACTCGCAGGCTCCGGCATACCGGTCGCTGCGGTGTCGACGGGATTTCCCGCAGGTCTCAATCCCTTCGCACAACGGCTGCAGGAAGTGCAGGCGTCCGTCGCGGCCGGCGCGCAGGAGATCGACATCGTCATCACGCGCGCGCACGTGCTTACCGGTGACTGGCCCGCGCTGTATGCCGAGGTGCGCGCGTTCCGCGACGCGTGCGGGCGGGCGCACATGAAGGCCATCCTGGGCACGGGGGAGCTGGCCACGCTGACCAACGTCGCGCGGGCGAGCATGGTCGCGATGATGGCCGGCGCGGACTTCATCAAGACGTCCACCGGCAAGGAGCCGGTCAACGCCGTGCTCCCGGTCGGCGTGGTCATGGCGCGCATGATCCGCGAGTATGAAATGCGCACCGCAGCGGCGATCGGCTTCAAGCCGGCCGGCGGCATCCGTGCCGCCAAACAGGCCCTCGACTGGATGATCCTTATGAAGGAAGAGCTGGGCGATCGCTGGCTGAAGCCCGCCCTGTTCAGGTTGGGAGCGAGCTCCTTGCTGACCGACATCGAGCGGCAGCTCGAGCATTTCGTGACCGGACGCTACGCGGCGGCGCACCGCCAGCCGATGGTCTGATGGCGACCGTCGCCAAGCTGTTCGAGACGATGGAGTATGGGCCGGCGCCGGAAAGCGACGCGCCCGCGCTCGAGTGGATCAAGCAGCACGACAACGGCCGCTTCGAGCATTACATCAACGGCCGCTGGGTCGCGCCCTCCGAAGGACAGTACTTCGAGACGATCAACCCCGCGACGAAAGCGGTCCTGGCGCGCGTGGCGCAGGGAAGCAAGGCGGACGTGGATGCCGCCGTCGCCGCTGCCAATGCCGCCGCACCGCTGTGGGCGGGCCTCTCGACGCATGCGCGCGCCCGCTACCTGTACGCCCTGGCGCGGGAAGTACAGCGCCAGTCGCGGCTCCTCGCCGTGCTCGAAAGCCTCGACAACGGCAAGCCGATCCGCGAGACGCGCGATCTCGACATCCCGCTCGTCGCCCGGCACTTCTATCACCACGCCGGCTGGGCGCAGCTGCGCGACAGCGAATTCCCCGGCTACGTGCCGGTGGGCGTCGTGGGGCAGATCATTCCCTGGAACTTCCCGCTGCTGATGGTGGCGTGGAAGGTTGCGCCTGCGCTCGCCGCCGGAAACACCGTCATCCTGAAGCCCGCCGAATTCACGCCGTTGACCGCGCTGTGCTTCGCCGAGATCGCGCAGGCTGCCGCGTTGCCGCCCGGCGTGTTCAATGTGGTCACGGGCGACGGCGCGACCGGGAAGCATCTCGTCGAGCATCCCGACGTGCAGAAGATCGCCTTCACCGGCTCGACGGAAGTCGGCCGCATCATTCGCAAGGCGACCGCCGGCAGCGGCAAGAAGCTGACGCTCGAGCTGGGGGGCAAGAGCCCATTCATCGTGTTCGAGGATGCCGATCTCGACAGCGTGGTCGAAGGCGTCGTCGATGCGATCTGGTTCAATCAGGGCCAGGTGTGCTGCGCCGGCTCGCGGCTGCTCGTGCAGGAAGGCATCGCCGATCGCCTGACGCAGAAGCTGCGTGCGCGCATGGAAAAGCTGCGGGTCGGCTCGCCGCTCGACAAAGCGGTCGACATGGGCGCGATCGTCGCGCCGGTGCAGCTCGATCGCATCCGCGGCCTGGTGGAGAAGGGAGTAGAGGAGGGGGCCAAGATGTGGCAGCCCTCCTGGGCGTGTCCCACCGAAGGCTACTTCTATCCGCCGACGCTGTTCACCGACGTCTCACCCGCTGCGACGATCGCGCAGGTCGAGATCTTTGGCCCGGTGCTCGTCAGCATGACGTTCCGCACGCCCAAGGAAGCGGTCGAGCTGGCGAACAACACGCCGTACGGCCTCGCCGCGAGCGTGTGGACGGAGAACATCAATCTCGCGCTCGATGTCGCGCCGAAGCTCAAGGCAGGGGTCGTCTGGATCAACTCAACCAACCTGTTCGATGCGGCGTCGGGATTCGGTGGGTATCGAGAGTCGGGATTCGGACGAGAGGGTGGACGAGAGGGGATGTGGGAGTATCTGAAAGCTGAATGGGAAAAGACGAACGCGGAACGCGGAACGCGGAACCTCGCATCGGAGTCCGAGCCGTCTGTTCCGCGTTCCGACTTCCGCGTTCCGGGTTCGGAGGCGCTCCCGCCCATCGATCGTACTTACAAGCTCTTCATCGGCGGCAAGCAGGCGCGTCCCGACCAGGGCTACTCCCGCAAGATCGTCGGACCGGACGGACGCACGCTGGGTGAAGTCGCCGAAGGCAATCGCAAAGACGTGCGCAATGCCGTCGAGGCGGCGCACGCCGCCGAGGCATGGGGACGGGGCAGCGGCCACATGCGCGCCCAGATCCTCTATTTCATCGCCGAGAACCTCGCGACCCGCGCCGCGGAATTTGCCGCCCGCGTGGGACGCGAGGAGGTCGATGCGAGCATCGCGCGGCTCTTCACCTACGCCGCGTGGGCCGACAAGTGGGATGGCGCCGTGCATCACACCCCGATTCGCGGCGTCACGCTCGCGATGAACGAGCCGGTCGGCGTGCTCGGCATCGCCGCCCCCGACGCGTATCCGCTGCTCGGCTTCATCTCGCTGGTCGCTCCGGCGGTCGCGGTCGGCAACACGGTCATCGTCGTGCCGTCGGAGCCGCAGCCGCTGGCGGTGACGGAGTTCTACACGGTGCTCGAGACCTCCGACGTGCCGGACGGCGTGATCAACGTGATCACCGGCGCAAAAGATGCACTGGCGAAAGTGCTCGCCGAGCATGACGACGTGGACGGCATGTGGTACTTCGGCAATGCAGTGGGCGTGAAGGCCGTGGAGCTGGCGTCGGCGGCGAACATGAAGCGGACGTGGGCGAGCGCCCGCGCCCGCGACTGGCTGGATGCGCGTCAGGGCGAGGGGCGGGAATTCCTGCGTCGCGCGTCCGAAGTGAAGAACATCTGGATTCCGTACGGGGAATAATGCTTCGGTGATCAGCGCGGTGCTGCACCGCGTGAACTACTCCGAAACCGATCAGATGGGATTCGTTTATCACGCGAATTATCTCATCTGGATGGACATGGCCCGGACGGAACACCTCCGCGAGCGGGGGGTGTCCTACAAAGAGCTCGAAGCGCAGGGGACGTACCTCACCGTTACGGATGTGCACGTCCGCTACCGTCAGCCGGCGCGCTACGATGATATGATTCGCGTCCGCTGCTGGGTGCGGGACCTGGCCTCGCGGCGGGTGATTTTCGGATATGCGGTGGAACGGGCGGCGACCGACGAGCTGCTCGCCACGGCGGAAACGTCGCTGATCGCGCTGAACCCACAACAAACCCTGTCGCGCCTTCCGGAGCACGTGCGTGAGCTGCTCGAACCCACGGCAGACCCGGTTCGTCTCTAGCCTCCTCCTCCCGCTCGCGCTGCTCGCCGCGCCGCTGCTGCGAGCGCAGCAGCCGAATGAAACGACGGTGGGCGTACTCGCGGGGCTGCTGGCCGCGGCCGACGCGCGCCACTTCGATGCGGCGGTGCTGCACGAAGCGCTGAGTCACAGCGATCCCGCCATCCGGCGTCAGGGCGCGCTCGCCGCCGGCCGCATCGGCGACCCCGCGGCGCTCGACCTGCTGTTCCCCATCCTCAACGATTCGGTGCCCGGTGTGCAGTCCGCGGCGGCATTCGCCCTCGGGTTGCTCAAGGATGCACGGGCCGTTGCACCGCTGCTGCAGCTGATTCGCTCGGTGCCGTCAACCGATCAGGGCGCCCCGCAGCGTGAAGCGGTCACCGCGATTGCCAAGATCGGCGGCGACGAAGGCACGCGCGCCTTGAGCGACATCATCGCCGGTGGCTCACCCGAAGCGGCGACGCCGGTGATCAATGCCGCGCTGCTCGAGGCCTGGCGCCTCGGCCCGCGCGCGCCGATCACCCAGCTGGTCCGCTTCGCCGACGCGACGGACCCGCAGACGCGGTGGCCGGCGCTGTACTCCCTCGCGCGGCTCCGCGCCGCCCCCGGCGCGGCAGCGCTGATTCGCGCGCTGCGCGACGGCGAGCCGCAGATCCGGACCGTCGCGGCGCGGGGCATCAACAAGGCGCTGCTCGACAGCGCCCGCATCGATGTGCGCGGCGCGATTGACGGATTGCGCCCGTTGCTCGACGACCGCGACCCGCATATCCGCATCAACGCGCTGCGCGCGCTCGCATCCTTCCGCGATTCGAGCCTCGCCGGCGCCGTCGTGCCGCACGCCGCCGATCGTGACATCGGTGTCGCCGTCCAGGCCGAGACGACGCTGGGCGTGCTGCGTGGCAGCGCGGCGATTGAAGCGTTGCGGGCCCGTCTCACGAGCAGCGTCTTTGCCGTCAAGCGCCAGGCGCTGATCGCGCTGGCCCAGGCGGACAGCACCGCGGGCGTGACCGCCGCCGCGGCCGTCACGGGCGATGCCGACTGGCGGTGGCGTAGCGTGGCGGCGGAGGCGTTCGGCGCCGCCCGGGCGCGCGACCGCCTGCAAGCGCAGCTGGCCGATCCCGACGGTCGCGTCGTCGCTCAGGCACTTCAGGCACTGCAGCGCATCGTGCCGGCGGCCGATTCAGCGCTCCTCGCACGGGCGCACGCCTTGATCACGCATGCCGACCCCGCCGTGCGCAGCGTCGCAGCCGATCTGTTGGCGCGGCACCCGAGCGCTGACGATGTGGATCTGCTCGTCGCGGCATACACGCGGGCGGAAGGCGATCCGTTCAACGACGCCCGCTTGTCCGCGGTGTCGGCGCTCGGCGCCATTGCCGCAGCGTCCCCGAGCGGCCGCTTGCGAGTCGCGACGAAATTCATCTCGGTGCTCCCGCGGCCGGACGACTATCTCGTGCGCCGTCTCGCCGCCGACACGCTGCCCGACACGCGCGATGCCTGGGGACCGGCCACGCCGATTGCGACCGGCCGCACTGTAGCCGATTATCGTGACGTGGCGCGCCGCTGGCTGGCGCCGGCGCTCGGAGGCACGAATCCGCACGTCTTTATCGAGACCGATCGCGGCACGCTGGAGATCGAGCTGCTCCCCGCCGAGGCTCCGCTCACCGTCGCGGCATTCATCAATCTCGTCGACCGCCGATATTTCGACGGCACGCGCTGGCACCGGGTGGTACCGAACTTTGTGGTTCAGGATGGCGATCCTCGCGGCGACGGCTGGGGCGGCCCCGGGGGGGGCTTCGTGCTGCGCGACGAAATCAATCCGCTGCGCTACCAAACGGGGAGCGTCGGGATGGCGCTGTCGGGGCCGGATACCGGCGGCAGCCAATACTTCATCACGCATTCGGCGCAGCCGCACCTCGATGGCACGTATACGATCTTCGGTCGGGTGACGGGAGGCAGCACCGTGCTGGATGCGATCGGGCAGGGCGATCGGATCAGGAGCATTCATAGATGAAGAGAGCCACGTTCGCCAGCGTGTTCGCGTTGCTCTGTTGCGCCGCCTCGCTCAGCGCGCAGTACGGCTACTTCGGCCAGAACAAGATCCAGTACCGCCGCTTCGACTGGCGCGTGCTGCGCGGCGAGCACGTCGATCTCTACTACTATCCGGAAGAAGAAGAGCTGGGCCGTGTCGCGCTGGCGTATGCGGAGGAGAGCTATGATGCGCTGGAGCGGCGCTTCAATCATGCCGTCACGCGCCGCATCCCCCTGATCGTGTACGCGTCGCACAGCGACTTCGAGCAGACCAACATCCTGCCGTTCATTCCTCCCGAGGGCCTGCTCGGCGTCACTGAGTTCTTGAAGCGCCGTGTCGCACTGCCATTCCGCGGCAGCTACGCCGAATTCCGGCACACCATCCGTCACGAGCTGGTGCACGTCTTTCAGCTGAGCCTCGGCGCGCAGACATTCGGGCGCTACCCGCGATTCCGGCAGGCGGGGATGCCGCTGTGGTGGACGGAGGGGCTCGCCGAATTCTTTTCGGCGGGGGAGGACAGCCGCGACGAAATGGTGCTGCGCGACATGACGATCACGGGCAGCCTGCCGACACTGCCGCAGCTGACGTATGCCTACGGCGGGCTGGTCTATCCCGTCGGCGGCAGCATCCACCGCTTTCTCGCCGACCGCTACGGCGAATGGCGCATTCTGGAGTTGTACAGCGACATCTGGAAGTACAGCAGCTTCGATGCCGCGATCGTCGGCGTGTACGGGCGGACGATCGTGCAGCTGTCGGAGGAGTGGCAGTACTGGATGCGGCAGCATTACTATCCCGCCGTCGCCACGCAGCCGCCGCTCGCGATCACGGCGCGCAAACTCACCGAGCTGGCGATCAAGCCGACCGCTTATCAGCTCCCGGGTGATACCGCCCCCTCGTTCCTCTTTTTCTCCCCGTCCAGCGGCTACGCGACGATCTATGCGCAGAGCCTGGCGCGGCGGGGGGGCGGCAAACGCTCGGTGGTGCAGGGTGAGCGCAGCGAGCAATTCGAGTCGTTCCATTTCTTCGAATCGCGCATCGACGTCAGTGCGGCGGGCATCGCGGCGTTCAGCAGCCGATATGCCGAGCGCGACGCGCTGTTTTTTTGGGACCTGCAGCGTGCCAAGGTCGTCGGGCGTTATCAGTTTCCGGAGCTCGTTTCGATTCTGTCGCCCACCTGGGCGCCCGACGCCAAGAGCGTGGTGTTCAGCGGCCTGTCGGTCTCCGGCTATTCGGATCTCTATCGGCTCTGGCTCGCGGATCCGGGCGATTCCGCCGGCAAGGGGCGGCTGGAGCGGCTGACGTCTGATCGCTACGAAGACATCGATCCCTCGTTCAGTCCTGACGGGCAAACGGTCGTGTTCTCATCCGATCGCACGCCCTTCGGGCGCGGCGGGGCGCACAACCTGTTCGCGCTCGATCTCGCGTCTGGAGTGGTCCGGTACCTGACGTACGGTGACTGGCGCGACGAAGCGCCGCGTTGGGGCGGCGAGCGCGTTTACTTCGCCAGCGATCGGGATGGCACGTTCCAGGTCTATTCGATCGACCTGACGGGAGCGGGGCGCCGCGAGACGAGAACGCTGAACGGTGCGTTCGATCCGCAGTGGGTGCCGGGCGAGCATGGCGGCCTGTTGTTCGGGGGCTTCGCCGATCTGAGCTTCAACATCTACGTCGCGCCGCCGCTGCACGATTCCGCCAGCGTGTTCACGCTCGCCAGGACGGACACCCTGCCCGTGGCGGAGTGGACCTGGGGCGAGCTGTCGCACCCGCAATACGCGCGCACCGATGGCGCGCCGTACGAGCGGAAGTTCAGTCTCGACTTTGCCGCGGGCGACGCCGCCGTCGCGCCCGGGCTGGGATCGGTACAGGGGGCGGTGTTCGTGTTCAGCGACCTCCTGTCCGATCACCTCGTCTTTCTCACGCTCTCCTCGTTCCAGAGCGCGGGCTACGGCAGCCTGCTCGACAACTTCAGCGGCTCCGCGTTCTACCTGAATCAGTCGCGGCGCATCAACTGGGGCGTCGGGGCATTCCGCCAACGCGGCCTCTACTATGAAGGCGACTTCAATTCGTTGTTCGCGGAGCGGTCGTACGGCATGTTCGCCCAGGTGCGCTATCCGTTCACGCGCTTCCGCCGCATCGTCGGCGAGTACCGGATCGAGCACTCGGATCGGTTCGATCTCGAGTCGCAGGACGTCGATGAGCCGCGCCGCGTCGGGTGGCTCGCGTCGAACTATCTGACGTACGTGAAGGACAACACGCTGTGGCTGCCCACCGGGCCGATCGACGGCGAACGCTATAACCTGACCACCGGTCTGGTGAACGACCTGACGCATGGCCGGTTCGACTCGTGGCTGGTGTCGGCCGACGTGCGCAAATATTTGCGGACGTCGCTGCACAGCGCCGTGGCGCTGCGCGTCCAGGGCTACGCGTCCGGCGGCGAGCGGCCGCGCCATCTGAGCATCGGCGGCTCGTGGGGACTGCGCGGGTATCCGCGCTACGGCTACGTGTCGGGAACGCACGCCTGGCTCGTCAATGCCGAGTACCGCTTTCCGATCACCGACTTCCTCACGATCGGCTTTCCATTCGGAGCGGCACGCTTTCCCGGGGTGCAGGGCGCGTTCTTCCTCGATTACGGCCGGGCGTGGTCCAAGACGACGAACCACCGCGGCGTCCTCGGGTCGAGCGGTCTGGGATTGCGGATGCCGATCGGCCCGCCGCTGGTGCTGCGGCTCGATTTCGGCTACCGGCTCGCGACGTCCGATGTCGATCTCTACGGACTGCCGCAGAGCACACGCAATCGCCGCTTTGTAGACTTCTTTTTTGGGTTTAACTATTGAGGAGGCAACGGGTTTCGCTTGACCCGCTGCGTGCCCTTTCCTACATTGGCGCCTGTGCGTTGCTCGCGGCCTGTCCGGGGCACCACGTACCGCCGCCGCTGGTCCCGATGGCTGTGGCGCCCGCCAACCGCGATAGCGCGACGTTGTGGTCCCGGACGACGCTGCCTCGCGCCGCTACGCTGATTCGATTTCGCTGGCGCTATCGGGACGAGCAGGTGAAGTATGCGGGGCGGGGGACTGCCCGGATTGCACCCCCCGACTCGCTGCGGTTCGATTACGCGGGGCCGTTGGGCCTCGGCAGCGGCGCGGCGGTGATCATCGGGGATTCGGTGCTGTGGGCGGATCCGGCGAAGAATTTTCGCTCGCTCGTCCCCGCGATTCCGATGTTGTGGGCGGCGTTCGGCATGGTGCGGCCGCCCGCGGTCGATGCAGCGGTGTTCGCTGCGCAGCTGCGCGACTCGGTGAAGCAGACGCGGCGGGTCGTGTGGCGGTTCGCACAGGTCGAGGACACGCTCGACTACGTCGTGACGGACAGCGCGGGCCGGGCGTCCATTCTGGAAGCCGAGTGGCGCCGGCCGGGAAAAGTGGTGGCGCGGAGCCGCTCCCAACTCGACGCTCAGGCGCGCCCCGCGAGTGCCCGTGTCGACTTCCCGGAGGGTGAGGCCCGTTTTGAGCTTACGGTGGTGGCGGTGGATACCGCGGCGGTCATTCCGCCGGCTGTGTGGCGCAGTCGTCGCTAGCGCGACAGCGGGCCTGTTGCTTGCCGGCTGTCCGTACGGCTTTCACGGCGGCACGCTCCCCAACGTCCGAACGGTCGCGATCCTTCCTTTCGACAACGACACGCCCGAGCCGGCGTTGACGCAGCAGGTCAGTGAGGCCGTGCAACAGGCGGTCGAGGGGCGACTCGGACTGCGTGTCGCGCCCGAGGCCAACGCGGATGCCATCGTCCGCGGCCGCATCGTGCGCTACGACCCGGATGTCCCGGTGTCCCTGCAGCCCGGCACCGGGCGGGTGGTGGTGACCAAGCGCAAGGTGCAGCTCACGGTCGAGGTGGAAATCACGAACCAGCGGGAAGGCAAGACGATCTGGAAGAACTCGGTGTTGGTCGATGGCGACTACGATCCGGGACAGGAGCTCGAAGGACGCCGGATCGCGCTGCAAAAGCTCGTCACGAACATCGTGGACGGAGCGCAGTCGCAGTGGTGAGCTCGTCGCGACGCGGCGCCAGCTCCAGCGGCTGTCTCCTGTCGCTGCTGATTCTCGTCGCCGTGCTCTACTACGGCGTCAATATCGGCGAGGTCTACTTCCGCTACTACCGTTTGCTCGATGAAATGCAAACGGAAACGCGCATCGCGTCCGGACTCGACGATGGCACGATCCGCCGCCGCATCCAGGCCGCCGTCGAAGAGATCGGCCTGCCCGAGGTGGCAGGGTCCAATCTGGTCATCCGCCGCACCGCCTCACCGCGCGAGATCGTCATCGAAACGCAGTACAGCGAATCGGTGTCGCTGCCCTTCTTCAATCACCGCTTCTCCTTCCACCCCAGAGCCACGCAGCCGCTCTGAACACCGCCATGAAGGTCCGTACGCCCGAGGCCGCGGCGAGTTGGCGCGCCACGCAGGGTCGGGTCGTTTTTACCAACGGTGTCTTTGATCTGTTGCACACGGGACATGTCGCGCTGCTCGAGGCGGCCCGGGCCGAGGGCGATGCGTTGATCGTCGGCGTGAATCGCGACGCCTCCGCCCGGCGCCTGGGGAAGGGACCCGATCGCCCCGTCGTCCCGGAGGCCGAGCGCGCCCGGCTGGTGGCCGCGCTCGCCGCGGTCGACTGCGTCGTCTTGTTCGCTGAGGACACGCCGCTCGAGCTGATCCGCACGCTCAAGCCCGACGTGCTCGTGAAGGGCGCCGACTATGCGCCCGAAGCGATCGTGGGCGCGCAGGAGGTGCAGGGATGGGGGGGGCGCGTCGTGCGCGTGCCGCTCGTGCAAGACAAATCCACGACTGGACTGCTGACGAAGCTGCGTCGCGGCGCATGAAGCTGCTGGTCGGCACCCGCAGCGCGGGCAAGACGCGGGAGATCCGCCAGCTCTTCGCGGGGTTGCCGTTCGAGCTGGCATTCCCCAGCGATCGTCTGCTCGAGCCCCTCCCCGAGGAAGCCGATCTCGAACGCAGCCTGAGCTACGCCGAGAACGCGGTCGCCAAGGCCCGCTACTACGCGACACGCGGCGGGCTTCCCGCGGTCGCCGACGACTCCGGGATCGAAGTGGACGCGCTAGGTGGGGCGCCGGGCCCGCGCTCGGCGCGGTGGTCCGCGACCGGCGGGGATGCGGAAAACAACACGCTGCTGCTCGAGCAATTGGCGGGCGTGCCGGAGGATCGCCGCACCGCGCGCTACCGCTGCGTGGTTGCGTTTCTCGCGGCGCCGAGCAGCGTGCCCGAGATCGTCGAAGCGACATGCGACGGGTTTATCTTGACCGAGCCGCGCGGGAGCGGCGGCTTCGGCTACGATCCGCTGTTCTACTCACCCGAGCTGCAGATGAGCTTCGGCGAGGCGCCGCCCGCGGCGAAACACCGTGTCTCGCATCGGGGACGTGCATTCCGGGCGCTGATCGAGGTGCTGCTGCGCAGAATGTCCAGTGATCAATGATCATTGATTATTGATCATTCATCATTGATCATTGGTTGTTCTCGGGGTGTGGCGCAGTTAGGTAGCGCGCCTGGTTTGGGACCAGGAGGTCGCGGGTTCGAATCCCGCCGCCCCGATTAGCCGTCCACCTGTGCTTTCAGGTACTTCTCGTAGCAATCCTCACACACGCCGTGACTGAAGCGCGCCGCCGAGCGCGCTTCCACGTAACGCTCCAGGGGCGTCCAGACGCCGTCGGTGTCGCGGATGCGCTTGCAGTAGCTGCACATCGCGAGCAGCCCTTCCAGCGTCATCAACTCTTCACGCAGGCCGAGGATGCGCTCGGCGACCTCCAGGCGGGCGATCAGCTCTTCGGGAATGATCGGCTTGGTGATGAAATCGTCGACGCCCGCTTTCATCGCCTCGAGAAAGTTGCCCATGCCGGTGCGAATCGTCTGCATCATGAAGTAGGTGTAAGGGCCGGGGGGGCGCGAGCGGATTTTGCGGCACAGCTCGATCCCATCCATCGCCGGCATCAGCCAGTCGGAGACGATGATGCGATGGCGGGACACCTGCCACAGTCCCCAGGCGTCGACGCCGTTGTCGACCGCGGTGACTTCGTGGCCCTGCGCGGTCAGAATCGCGGTAAGCGTCTGTCCGGCGACGGCATCGTCCTCGGCGAGCAGAATCCGCATTATTCCTCCGGCAGCGAGGCCCGCTGCCCGCGCAGATAGTCGGTCACTTCGTGAGCGACGGGAGTGACGCTTTCGAACGCTTCGCGCGCGGCCGAGACGTCTCCGGCGCGCGCGGTATTCTCCACCCGTTCCAGCAGCTCGGCGAGCCCCCGCGCGCCGATCGTGGCGGCGGCGCCGCGGTACACGTGGGCTGCCTTCGCGATCTCGACACCGTTGCCGCCGGCGACGGCGCCGGCGAGCGCGGCCAGCCGATCGGGCGCCTGACGCACGAAGGTGTCGATGATCGAGTACAACGCCTGCTCGGCGCCGGCTTCTCGCAGCGTCGTCCGGAATCCCTCGAGGTCGACGGGCGGCGGAAGCTCGGCCGCGGGCGCGGCCGGCGCGGACGCCGGGCGCTCCGCGGTCCCTTCGACCAGCGCGAACAGCTCGTGCGCCCGGAACGGCTTGGCGAGATACTCTGTCATGCCGTGCGATAAACAGCGCTCGCGCTCTCCTGACAGCGCGTGCGCGGTGAGGCCGACGATCGGGAGATCCTTGCCCTTTGTCGTCGCGCGGATCGCCCGCGTCGCTTCGAAGCCGTCCATTTCCGGCATCTGGATGTCCATCAGCACGATATCGTAGTCGCGCTCGCGCACCGCGTCGACGGCCTCGCGGCCGTTGCTTGAGACGTGCACTTCGTGGCCGCGTTTGACGAGCATCGCCACCGCGACCTGCTGGTTCACGGGATTGTCTTCCGCCAGCAGCACCCGCAGTGTGCGCCGCGACTCCGCGATCGTGTGCCGCGTAACGACCTGGGGAGTGCCGGCCTCGCCCGGTGCGGCCGCGAGCACGGTGCCCAGCGCCTCCAGCAGATCGCTCCGCGAAATCGGCTTCGTCAGATATCCCCGGATCCCGAGCTCGCGACACCGCTCGCCGTCGCCCCGCTGACCCGCGGACGTCAGCATCAGCAGGTTGGTGCGCGCGAGCTTCTTCTCTCCCCGCACCGCGGTCGCGAGCTGGAAGCCGTCCATGTCGGGCATCTGCACGTCGAGAATCGCGAGGTCGTAGCGCGTGCGCCGCAGCGCGTCGAGGCCGTCGGCGGCGGTCGAAGCTTCGTCCACGTTGACGCCCTCAGCGGCCAGCATCTCACGCAGGATGCGCCGGTTGGTCTGATTGTCGTCCACGATGAGCATGCGCCGGCCACCGAGCGCCGCGAGGCCGGTGCTGCGAGCGGCGGGCGCGGTCTCGACCGGCAGTGTGAGTGTGAACGAGAACTCGCTGCCGCGGCCCACCTCGCTGGTCACGGCGATGTCGCCACCCATCAGCTTCACCAGGCGCTGCGAAATCGCGAGGCCCAAACCGGTGCCGCCGTAGCGCCGCGTCATCGTCGAATCCGCTTGCGTGAATTCCTTGAACACCGATTGCACGTGCTCGGGCGCGATGCCGATGCCCGTATCGCGGACCGCGAAGCGCAGCTGGGCCGTGCCATCCTGGGCCGCGGCGCTCACGGAGATGACCACCTCACCCTGCTCGGTGAATTTGATCGCGTTGCCGATCAGGTTCATCAGCACCTGGCGCAGCCGCGTGGGATCGCCGCGGACGCCGCGCGGCACCTCCGACGCGACTTCGGCGAGCAGCTCGAGATGTTTTTCACGGGCGCGCACGGCCAGCAGGCTGGCGGTCGCGTGCACGACCTTCGAGACGTCGAAGGGAATCGACTCGAGCTCGAGGTGCTCCGCCTCGATTTTGGAGTAGTCGAGGATGTCGTTGAGGATCATGAGCAGCGCTTCGGACGACGACCGCACCAGCTCGAGCGCGCGGCGCTGCTCGGTGGTCAGCTCGGTGTCGAGGATCAGCTCCACGAAGCCGAGCACCGCGTTCATCGGCGTCCGGATCTCGTGGCTCATGTTCGCGAGGAACGCGGAACGGGCGCGGGCGACGCGCTCGGCGAGGTCTCGGGCCTCCCGCATCACCCCTTCGGCGAGCTTGGCGGCTTCTTCGCTAACGGCGAGCCGCGCGGTCACGCGGAGGTGATCCACCAGTGTGATGTGCGCGCGCCGGGCCACGATCGCCATTCCCAAGGTGAACAGGGCCACGACGATCGCAGCCGCGAGATCATGGCTCCGCTCGCTCGTGGCCAGCGACGCGAAGACGGGGAGGGTGATGCCCGCGAGGAAGCCGCGGAGACTCAAGGGATCGGCGGCGAGCGTCGTCAGCGAGCTGGCGATGATGCCGGCGAGCACGACGAGGATGAGCGCGGTCGTCTCGAACGGCACGACTGGCAGCACGAGCGCACCGCCTATCCCCCAGACGATGGCGAGCAGGGTCACGCTGACGCGCACGCCGGTGCGCACCACCCGCTCGCTGACCGGGCGGTGCGTGGCGATGAACAGCCACGCGCCCCGGAGCAGCGCGGAGAGCACGACGGCGCCAGCCCACCCGAGCAGCAGATCGTGGGGCGCATCGGGCCAGGCAAGCGCCACGATGACGGCGATGAGGATGGGATGCACCCAGACGCCGAGCCTGCTCTCGTGCACGAGGCGTTCTTGCAGCAAGCGGGCAAGGTCGGCGCGGATACGCTCGTCCGTCGCGACGGCGTCTTCCGGGTGGGCTTCGTTCACGAGGGCCGTGGCCATGAGTGCCTACATGGTACGACACGACTGCAAAAGGGACTAGGGCGTTTTTGCTGCATTGGCGGGCGCGCCTGCGGCGCCGAGATTTCATTAAATTGTGGGCTGCCCCGCCGGCGCGCGCCCGTAGCTCAGGTGGATAGAGCAGCAGCCTTCTAAGCTGTTGGTCGGAGGTTCGAATCCTCCCGGGCGCATTCGATGAACCTGCTCCTCGCCGAAGACGACGCGATCGCGCGCATGACGTTGAGCGCCGTGCTCAAGGGCCTCGGCTACGAGATCACCGAAGCCGAGCACGGTGGCGAGGCGTGGGCCAATCTGCAGCTCGGCTATTTCCCGATCGTCATCTCTGATTGGCAGATGCCCGAAGTCGATGGCCTCGAGCTGTGCCGCCGGATGCGCGCCCGGGCCAACGACCGCTATTCGTATTTTTTCTTGATTACCGCGACGGGTGGGAAAAAGCGCTACCTCGAAGGCATGGAAGCGGGCGCGGACGATTTCATCACCAAGCCGATCGATGTGGACGAGCTGCGCGCACGGCTCAAGGCCGCCGAGCGGATCCTCGGGCTGCGCCAGCATGTGCAACATCTCGAGGGCTTATTGCCGATTTGCGCGTACTGCAAGCGCATCCGCGATGCGAACGAGAAATGGGAGTCAATCGAGCGCTACGTCGAAGCGCGTTCCGAAGCGCAGTTCAGTCACGGGTACTGCCCGGAGTGCTACGAGAAGTATGTCCGTCCGCAGCTTGAAAAGTCCTAGTCTTCCCGTCCTCGCGGTTGTGGTCCTCTGGCTGTCCGGTCGTCCGGGCGCCGCCCAGACCCGCGCCATCGCCGACAACAGCTTCCTCATAGAAGAGGCGTACAACCAGGAGCGTGGCGTCGTCCAGCACATCAGCGTCTGGCAGCGCGACCTGCGCTCGCGCGCGTGGGCGTTCACGTTTACCCAGGAGTGGCCGCTCTCCACCCAGACGCATCAGCTCAGCTACACCATTCCGCTGCAACGCACCGCGCGCCCGTCGAGCACGGGGCTCGGCGACGCGGCGGTGAACTATCGGTATCAGCTACGCGCCGCTGCGCGCGTGGCGATCGCGCCGCGGCTCTCGCTGATCGTGCCGACGGGCAGCGCGGCGCGCGGGCTCGGCAGCGGTCACGTGGGCGCGCAAATGAATGTGCCCGTCAGTGTGATGCTGGGACCGACACTCGTAAGTCACTGGAACGCCGGCGTCACCGCGGTCTCGCGCGTGACGACCTACAACCTCGGCGCCAGCATGATTTGGCTCGTGGATCCGGCCTTCAACGTGCTGTGCGAGGTCGTGTGGACAGATCAGACCGCGGGGACGCACGACGTCATCGTGAATCCGGGGATTCGTTGGGCGCACAACTTCGCCAGCGGCTTGCAGATCGTCCCGGGGATCGCATTCCCGAAGGGCAGGGCGGCCCTTTTCTACCTGAGTTTTGAACATCGTTTTCGGCCGGAAAGGGGGTCGAATTAGACCCCCCCTGACGACCCGTATCTTCAAATAAATGACCCCCTTGACTCACCCCTACACCACGGCTAGAATCCGCGTCTCTCCGCGGACTTTTTGCGCGGACGCTCTTTGAGAATTGATGATCGAGTGTGTGGAGTGCGGCCCCATTTGAGCGGATGCGTTGTCAGAAGCGCGCCGCGAGGGGTTTCATTCTGATTGTGATTCGGACGACAGATGTACCAGTCGTTCGGTGAGCTGTTCGAATTTTCCAATCATTGGAGAGTTTGATCCTGGCTCAGGACGAACGCTGGCGGCGTGCCTAACACATGTAAGTCGCACGGGACTGGAGGGCAACTTCCAGTTCAGTGGCAGACGGGTGCGTAACACGTGAGAAACTTGTCCAACGGCGGGGGATAGCCGGCCCAACGGCCGGGTAATACCGCGTACGATCATTTGGGGACATCCCTGAATGAAGAAAGCAGCCGCAAGGTTGCGCCGATGGAGGGTCTCGCGGCCTATCAGCTAGTTGGCGGGGTAACGGCCCACCAAGGCGACGACGGGTAGCTGGTCTGAGAGGATGGCCAGCCACATTGGGACTGAGACACGGCCCAGACTC
>Ga0137418_10001166_pt1 | contig 24143 bp, 21 predicted proteins | sample CZODoug3_1_2_16f_FD_122242 | JGI IMG/M metagenome (GOLD analysis project Ga0137418, IMG submission 122242) | Vadose zone soil fungal communities from Angelo Coast Range Reserve, California, USA - CZODoug3_1_2_16fungal (Hybrid Assembly) | ecosystem: Environmental > Terrestrial > Soil > Vadose...
CTAGTTGGTAGTTGGTGTCTGGAGGGTGAGATTGCGGGAAACGGCCGGGAGCTAGCACTCCCGGCCGAACCCAAATTCCGGAAACTTAATCGAGGAAGCTCGTGTCGGCTCCGCCGGGGGCGATCTTCTGTTCGAGTTCTTCGATTTCGATGCTGACGATTTCGTTCTTCAATTCGGTATTCATCGTTTGCTCTGTCCTTTCGTTTGAGACTACTCACATTAGCTCGATCAATGCGTTAAGTGATTGAAGGCGTCCCTGGAAGTATGGGGGTCGCCAGATTTTTCCAACTAGCTCGGATCTCTACTTTAAAAAGAAAGACTTACGAACAAAGAAATTCCGCTAATGGATTGCTCAGGCCCGCCGATAAGAGTCTGTGAAGGGCGATATGCGATTTGCAAGACTGCACTGTGAGGCCGAACAAGGGGAGTTGAACTGGATAGGCGTGGAATCAGTCCGCAACCTGGAGGATGGTGGGACATATCTGATTGCGGATTGCCTGACGGAAGACTTCCTGCCGGCCGAGCCGGGAGCTAGCACTCCCAGCCGGGACGCAAGTTCTGCTTAGGCCCGTTTAAGCGAGGAAACTCGAGCTGGACTGAGGAGCGGTTTTGGGTTCTGGTTCTTCGATTTCGACGGCGATTTCGTTCTTCAATTCGATATTCATTGCTGTGTCCTTTCGTTTGTAGAAAGATCAGGCCGACCTGCTCACATCAGGTCGGCCTGAAGCTCGCTTGCTTACTATCCCCACCCTAAACATCTTTCACAGAGGCTTGTAAACTTTTGCAGCGGGTTGGTTAGTCGAGGAAGCCGAAGTGCGCCTCGGCAGCGATTTCGGCTTCGAGTTCCTTGATTTCAATGAGGATTTCGTTCTCGTTTCCGATGATTTCGGAATTCATCATTGGGTCCCTTTCGTTTAGCGGACAAACATTTAGCTCGTTACTGCTTAAGTGATCGGAACCGGCCCCGAAAGTATGGGGTCCGCCAGATTTTTTGACCAGTCGGGCACCTGCCTTGAACAGAAGAACTTACGGACCGACCCGGACTACCAGTAAATGTCCCCGTGCTAGACTAGGCCGGATGGTTATGAACGCGCTCGAAACATCGACAAGGGACAAGATTTCCGCCCTGAGAGAGGCGATCGCCAGGACGATCAAGGGAAAGCAGGAAACGATCGGACTGGCCATTGTGACCCTGCTGGCCGAAGGGCATCTGCTGATTGAAGACGTCCCGGGGGTTGGTAAGACCACGCTGGGCCATGCTTTAGCGCGATCCCTGGATTGCAAATTCCACCGGATTCAATTCACGAGCGATCTGTTGCCCTCCGATGTGCTCGGCGTTTCGGTCTATAACCCGAAGCTGAATGAGTTTGAGTTCAAAGAGGGACCGATCTTTGCAAATATCATCCTGGCGGATGAGATCAATCGCACGACGCCGAAAACACAGAGCGCGCTGCTCGAGGCAATGAATGAAACCCAGGTCACGATCGAAAATGCGACCTACCCGCTTCCCCGTCCCTTCATGGTCGTGGCCACACAGAATCCGGTTGAACATCATGGGACATATCCCTTGCCGGAATCGCAACTCGATCGATTCCTGATGCGGATTGAAGTCGGCTATCCCGACGCGGCGGCCGAGAAAGAAATCCTCAAGCGCTTTACAAACGGCCACAGTCAGTACACCGTGCCCTCGGTCTTGACGCCCGACGAGGTTCTCTTCCTTCAGGATGAAAGCCGGAAGGTACACATCGACGAGGCGATCGTCGATTACATGATCCACATAGTTAATCGAACCCGGGAACACCAGGAAATCGAGCTCGGCATCAGCCCGCGCGGGACCGCAGCGCTCTTCCGGGCGACGCAGGCGCTGGCCATAGTCGAAGGCCGAAGCTTCGTCATTCCGGACGACATCAAAAGGCTGTTGTATCCCGTCTTCGAGCACCGGCTCGTGATGGTTCGTCCCGGCGCCCGTTCGGCTGCGTGCGCTCGAGCGGTGCTGGAAGAGATTGTCGACCAGACTACCGTTCCGGCTTGAGGCCCTCCATGCTTTCCTGGCTGAGGGATAAACTTCTCCGCGACCAACAACACACCACGATGGTGAAAACCTTCACCACGGCGATCGGCCTGCTTGGGATCGCCCTGATGGCCGCGCTGTATTCCTCGAGTATGGGCCGCGACGGGCGAGTTCTCGCCGCAGGCATTTCCGCACTGATCGCCCTGAGCATTGCGCTGTGGGTTGGTTTCCGCTTCGTGCCGCGGCTTGCTGCAAGCGTGGATTGGGACTGGCTTCCCTTCATCTCGCGCTACCACATCACACGCGAGGGCTGGATCTATTTCGCCGCAGTGTCCGTTGTTATCTTCGCTGCCATCAACACAAGCAACAACCTCTTGTATATGGTGCTGTCGGCGCTGCTGGCCGTGCTTCTCCTTTCGGGTTTTTTGTCCGGTCTCAATTTCGGAAACCTTCGCTTCGACATTCGAATTCCATCCAACTGTTTCGCAGGCGAACCCTTTCCGATTTCCATTCAAGTCCACAACGAAAAGAAAGTTTTTCCGAGCTTCTCACTGAACTTCGAACCGCCAGAAGAAAATGCCTTTCGATTCTCCAGCTTCTATATACCTGTGGTGCGGGCTCAGCGGCACGTCACCCAAGCCGGGCAGGCGATGCTCAACAGGCGCGGTCGGTACTTGGTGAACCAGATCAAGTCGGCGTCACGTTATCCCTTCGGGTTTTTCGTGAAAGACAAAAAGTATCGGGTCGAAGCGGAGTGCATCTGCTACCCGGCAATCCGGCCGCAGGAGCGGATCAATTTTTCGGTTCTGGACATCCAGGGTGAGAATCAACGATTCGAGCGCGGGTTTGGCTACGATTTGTATACGATTCGCGATTACCTGCCGGCGGACAGTGCCCGGCACGTCCATTGGAAGGCCTCGGCCAAAACCGCCGTTCTGAAAACCCGCGAATATGCAGCTGAAGAGAACCGGCGCATTGTGCTTGCGTTCGATCGATTCGGGCGCCCCGGCGATACGGAGGAGTTCGAGCGCCTGGTCTCGCACACGGCCTCCCTGGCATATCACCTGATCAACGACGATGTTGAAGTGGCGCTCGTATCCGATGACTGGAGGACCGGATACGGAACGTCGGAAGCGTTACTCGAATCGATCCTGCACTACCTTGCTTTGGTAAATATGTCCGCTGCGGCCGAACCGCCCGATGCCCCCGAAGCCGGGTTGCGAATGTCATTAAGAAACGGATGAAAAGGTATTTCCAGGTTTCTTGTCATGCATTGATCATCAGCGCATTCATAGCGCTGGCGCTCACCGGAAGACTGGATGGCCCGTCCATCGTCCTTTTCACGATTGGCCTTGCAATCAGTGTGTATCGAACTGTGAAGGCACTACCGCCGCTGCTTGCTGGCAGGGGCACGTTTCTGGTGTCGTGCGTCTACATCGTGTTCTTTGTTTTCGACATACTGATTCTGTCGCGCTCGTTCATCCCGGCGTCCATTCACCTGGTGCTCTTCCTCGAGCTGGCAAAGCTCTTTCAGCAGAAATCGGACAAGGATTACTTGTACCTGATCATCCTTTCGTTTCTGCAGATCCTGGCAGCATCGTCGTTGACCATCGATATGTCCTTCGTGGCGACGCTCTTCCTTTTCCTCGTCGCGCTCATCTCTACGCTGATGAGCTTCGACATGTACAGGTCCGAGCGAAAGTCCGAAACCGAGATGGAGGAAGTTGCAGTGCCGCTGGGAGGCATGAGCCTGTGGGCGACCGTATGGATCATCCTTACCGGGGTGGGTCTGTTCTTCTTGATTCCGCGGGTTGGCACCGGTTACTTCAGCCGTGCCCAAGTGCCATCGCTGCTATTGTCCGGATTCACCGATAACGTCCAACTGGGCGAGATTGGTGAGGTGAAGCTCAGTTCGGCTGTTGTAATGCACGCGCGACAGGTCAGTGGAACCCCGTTCGGCGTCTTGAAATGGCGTGGTATTTCGCTCGACCGGTTCGATGGCCACAACTGGTATAAGACCAAGCGCAGTCGCTTCTCCGTTGAACAGTCGCCCGACCAACAATACTGGCTTCGGCCGATTGAACAAACCGGCGATCTTGTGCGATATGAAATCCTTCTCGAGCCGCTCGCCACGACAACCCTGTTCGGACCGTATCAGGTCCGTGCCGTTGCGGGCCGCTTGCCGGGCCTGGAGACGGATGCCGACGATTCGATCTACATGAGACTTCAAACGCTCCGGCGCGTGCAATATGTAGTGCGGTCGGAAATCCCGAATCGAAGACGATTTCTGGCTGCTCAACAGGAAGAACGGCTTCCGCCGGAGATCGGCGCCCGGTACCTTCAGCTGCCGCACGACATCGATCCGCGAATTCAGCAGCTTGCCACAGACATCACTGCGCGCGGAAAGTCGACGATGGATAAGGCATCGCTCATCGAAAGCTACCTCAAGCGGAATTACAAGTACACGTTGAAGCTGACGTGGAAGCCCGGTCCGCAGCCGATCAGCACTTTTCTGTTCGATGCAAAGGCCGGACACTGCGAGTACTTCGCATCATCGATGGCAATCCTGCTGCGAGCAGCGGGAATCCCGACTCGTCTCATCAACGGCTTCCTCATGGGCGAATACAACCCAGTAGGTGGTGATTACATCATCCGCCAATCGGATGCCCACACCTGGGTTGAAGTCTACGAGGCCGGCATGGGATGGATGGAGTTCGATCCAACGCCGCCGGATCCGAACCATAGAGAACTGAACCTGGCGACGCAGATGTTGCAATACGTCGATGCGATGGAGCTGTACTGGAATTCCTACATCATTATTTATGATTCCGGCGCGCAGCTTCAGTTGTTCTACAGTGCGCAGGAAAGAGTACAGAACATCCAAACGGACCTTCGCAACAAATCGGACCGGTGGGTAGCGCGCGGCCAGATGTTGTCGGATCGCTTTGCCAAGATGAGCCGGGAGCTGTTCGAGACCATCTGGTTCTGGAGTGTCGTTGCAGCGATCTTCATCGGGTACGGGGCCTACAGGAATCGGAGGGCGCTGAAAACCCGGTTTCGGATCTGGCGGCTGCGCAGGGTCGGCGGCACGGTAAATGAGGATGTCGTTGAGCAGTTGTTCTATCGAGCTGCACGGCTAGCGGCGGGCCGGCTCGAAAAGCGGCGGCCCGGCCAAACGTGGCGCGAATGGATCTTCGGGTTGCCGGATCGCGACCGCCGGTCTATCCTCACAAGAGCTCTCGAAGTTTTTGAAAAATCGAAATACGGACGGCTTCCCGTCACGTCGTCGGAATTTCAAATCCTTGAAGAAACCATCCGGGAGTTGAAGCTGTAGGAAACTGGGATCCTGGCCGCGAATGACGCGAATGACGTGAACGGGCGCATCAATCAGATTCTTTTGAGCGCCCGTTCGCGTCATTCGCGTCATTCGCGGCCAGGATCCCCAGTCCCCCGGTACACTCATGATCCTTCGAATCTTCGTCGTATGGTTTCGGCTTGTGCCTTTTCTGCTGGGGTTCCTGCGGGACCGCCGCCGATGGATCCTGGCGGGGCCTCCGCGGTTCCTGTCCGACGAAGCCCACCGTGAGCGGGCTCGCAAACTGACAGAGCGCATCGCTTCGCTCGGACCGAGCTTCATCAAACTGGCACAGCCTCTGGGCATTCGCGCCGACATCGTTCCGCCCATCTATCTGGAAGAACTCGCCAAGCTGCACGATCGTGTTCCGCCCTTTCCCACCAGCCAGCTTCGACGACGCATCCACGATGAATTGAAACGCCCTCTCGAAAGTGTGTTCGAGGACTTTCAGGAAGAACCGCTGGCTGCGGCTTCGCTCGGACAGGTGCATCGTGCCCGGTATCGCGGCGAAGACGTGATCGTCAAGGTTCTTCGTCCCGGCGTCGAAGAGCTGGTCGCCACGGACATCCGCATCGTTCAAAACCTTCTTTTTGTCATCGAGCAATTCATCGATCACCACACGATTCGGGCAACCCGCGCGGTGATCGAAGAATTCTCGCGAGTGATCCTCGAAGAGATGGACTTCCACCACGAGGCGGACAATGTCGAACGTTTCGGCGACAACTATCGCAGCAGTGACTTCGTCATCATCCCGAAGGTTTATCGTGAGGTCACCACCACGCGCGTTCTGGTGATGCAGTTCTTCGAAGGCTTCCGTGTCACAGAAGTCGACGAGATCGTCCGGCACAACATCGACACGCGCAAGATGATCGAGAATCTCATCGAGTTTTATGGCGAGCAACTCCTGGTTCACGGGTTCTTCCATGCCGACCCTCACCCCGGCAACATCCTGATCCGGCCGGATGCCCGAATCGTTCTTCTCGATTACGGGGTTGTCGTGGAAATTACGCCAGAATTCAAGCAGGACCTCGTTCGCCTGATCATCGCCGCCGTGCGCGGCAATGTGGACGACCTGATCGATGTCGCCTACAAGCTCGATCTGATCGAGCCCGACGTCAGCCCGACGATGGTCAAAGAAGCCGCGCAGGCGATCATCTCGATTCACCTCGACAGGAGTCTCACGCAGCGGCAGATTCAGGAAATCTCGATCCATATCCTCAGCACGTTTTATCGATTTCCGTTACGGCTCCCCTCGAACGCGGTTTACATCCTTCGCACGGGCGGATTGCTCGAAGGTATCGGGCTCGCGTACGACCCGCGCTTCAACAGCATGAGCACGGCAATCCCGATCTACAAAAACATTCTCGAGCGTTCCCTCGGTCCGGCCGGCTGGCCCACGCTCAAGGATCGCGTCGTAAAGGAGGGAACGGCAGTCTACACACTGCTCAAGGATATGGAGTCCTTCTTCGCCCGGGCCGGCCGGGACCAGGTTCGTATTCGCATTCATCCGGCGGACGTCGATGGCCTGGAGAAGTTCCTTTCGCACCTGTTCCGGCGTGTCGTGATGACAATCTCGGGCGTGGGACTTGCGATCGTTTCCAGCATCCTTTATCTCCGTCTTGGAAGCGTTCTTCTGCTGTTGATCGGGCTTTTCTTCAGCTTCTGGCTGGTGGCGCTCGTGTTCTTATTGCCAAATCCACAAAGGTACCCCTTTCGGGTACGACGAGCGCGAAAGGCAGGGAGAATGCCGTGAACCCCGCGTTTCTTGCTACAATTATCAGAAGGGAGAACACTATGGCCGAAGAAGCAAGAGAGCAGGAAACTAGATTCTCCGATCAGATGTGGGATTGGCGAAATACCGTCACGGACAGGTTCCTTGGCCTGTTTCCGCGCCGGACAGCCGAACATCTGGTAAATGCGCAGAAAGAAGGGCTTCTCGCGATACGCTCGTTGCTCGATCGTGGGATCGAGGTATTGGAGGGCGATCTACGGCGTGTGTCGGAACGACCCTCGCGCCAATAATCCAAAACAATAATGTCCGAAAAGAAAATGCCGAAGGTGGGGTTTGTCAGTCTGGGCTGCCCCAAGAACCTTGTCGACAGCGAAGTCATGCTCGGTACGCTCGCCGGCCAGGGGTACTCGATTACTCCGCACAAAGAGGATGCCGACATCATCGTCGTCAACACGTGCGGGTTTATCGACAGCGCCAAGAAGGAATCGATCGATACGATTCTCGAGATGGCGGAACTGAAAACGCAGGGCAACTGCAAGAAGCTCGTGGTTGCAGGTTGCCTGGCGGAACGCTACCGCGCGGAAATCCAGAAGGAAATTCCGGAGATCGATTTCATCTTTGGTCCCGACGAGCTGGGACGGGTGCTCGAGGCCGTGCAATTGGACTCGTCAGCCGCCGTTCCGGACGTGTCGATTGACGCGTTGTACACGTCGAAGGAAGTCCCGACGATTCCGCGAATCCTCACAACGCCCTCATACATGGCCTACCTCAAGATCTCCGAGGGCTGCGACCACGTTTGCTCGTTCTGCGCGATTCCGGGATTCCGCGGCCGGTTCAGGAGCCGCAGCGTCCCCGATCTTGTTGCCGAATCGAGACGGCTGGCCGAACAGGGAGTCCGTGAGCTCGTCATCGTTTCCCAGGACACGATGGCATACGGAAGAGACATCGGACTTTCCGATGGAATTACGACACTGTTGCGTGAACTCGTGAGGATCGACGGCTTGCAGTGGGTCCGTTTCCTTTACTGCTATCCCAACATGGTTTCCGACGACCTTGTCCGGCTGGTCGCCGAAGAGGACCGCCTGTGCAAGTACTTCGACATTCCCTACCAGCACGCGAGCCGGAATGTTCTCGATCGCATGCGGCGCGGCGGTAATCGCAGCATGTTCGAGCGGCAGATCGACGCGATACGCAGATTGATGCCGGGCGCGGGCCTGCGCACATCCTTTATTGTAGGTTTCCCGGGTGAAACCGAAGGCGACTTCGACGAAGTGCTCACGTTCGTCAACAATGTTCAGTTCGATAACGTCGGCGTCTTTCTCTACTCCGACGAGGAAGGCACCGGCGCCTTCGACCTCGACAGCAAAGTCCTTCGGCGCCTGGCTGCGCGAAGACGCAATCAACTCATGAAGCAGCAGGCGAAGCTCTCAACGAAGAAACTCCGTTCGATGATCGGACGTACGGTGGAGGTTCTACTGGAGGGCCGTTCGGATGAATCGGACCTCCTCCTCCAGGGCCGTATGGAAACTCAGGCGCCTGAAATCGACGGCCACGTTCTCATTAACGACACCGGCGACATTGAACCTGTCACGGGCGAGTTTTACAAGGTCGAGATTACGGATAGTCTGGAATACGATTTAATCGGAAGAATACTGTAGCGGCGGTCTATGACCGCCGACGCTCCGGCAAGTTGCTGCACTGTCGGCGGTCATAGACCGCCGCTACAGTCAAAAATACCTATGAAGTGCCCAACTTGTAAAAAGGAGACCCAATACGAAAACAACCCCTATCGGCCGTTTTGCAGCGAGCGCTGCAAACTGATTGATCTCGGCGAGTGGGCAGGCGAAAAAATCCGAATACCCACGAAGGAAACACCTCCGGAAGAAGTCCACACATCCGATGGAAATCGTGAAGACGAAGACTGAAGGTCTCACCGTTGCCGACCGGCTGGCAATTGCCGTCGCAACCGCTGTTGGCGCGGGTTTCGCGCCGAAAGCGCCCGGCACGGCAGGTTCGCTGGTTGGCGTCTTGTTGTATCTCATCATTGAAGGGCTGGGCGCGGGCGCGTATTATCCGCATGCTATAATTTTGCTCCTCGTTGTTGGCATTTGGGCATCGTCTCGGGTCGAGCACCTTTACGGACATGATTCTCAGCACATCGTGATCGACGAAGTTGTGGGACAGATGATCACGTTCGCTCCGGCGGCCGGAAGGTTTCATCTTTCGGCACTGTATATCGCGATAGGATTTGGGCTCTTTCGCTTGTTCGACATCCTGAAGCCCTTTCCGGTCCGACGGCTCGAAAGACTCAGGGGCGGAGCTGGTGTGGTTGCAGACGATGTCGGTGCAGGACTTTATGCGATGCTCGTGCTGGCGTTGATTCGATACGGATTCAGTAAGTGAAAGACATCACCATCAAGAACGTCATGCCCAAGGCTGCGCTTCCCGGCGGCGAGGTGATCATCGAATACTCCGGCCTGGAACTTGCCGGAACTTCGCAGCCGGAAGTTCGTTTCGGCGATTTCAACGCCCAGGTGACGATGGCGTCGAACGACCACATCATCGCGAAAGTGCCGGAATCGTCCGCGGAAACGGGAACGTCCGATCTGATTGTCTCCACGAATGGCCGCACAAGCCGTCCGTTTCCCTACGAAGTTGGGAAAAAGCTGGCCTCGAATCTCCATCCGGTCGCAAATCCTGCAATCGACACCGAAGGCAACATCTATGCCACCTACAGCGGGCGCCGCGGGCAGAAAACTCCGGTCTCGATATATAAGGTGACTTCGAAGGGCGCCGTCACACCGTTTGTGACCGACATCATGAACGCCACGGGTCTGACGTTCAGCCTGACGGGCGAGTTGTTTGTTTCGAGCCGTTTCGAGGGAAATATTTACAAGGTCAATTCGGCAGGCCACACCGAACTGTTCACCGAAGGCATGGGTATCGCGACGGGAATGGCGTTCGATCGCGATGGCAACCTTTATGTCGGCGACCGCAGCGGCAGTATTTTCAAGATCAGCGCCAGCAAAGAAATTTTCGTATTCGCCACGCTCGAGCCGAGCATGGCAGCTTATCACCTTGCGTTCGGGTTCGACGATTACTTGTACGTCACGGGTCCCACAACATCGAGCTTCGACTCGATCTATCGAATCTCCCCCAGCGGCGAGGTCGATCGGTTCTTCACCGGTCTCGGCCGGCCACAGGGTCTTGCATTCGATATCGAGGGAAGTCTGTATGCGGTCGCTTCGTACCGCGGGCGCCGGGGCATTTTCCGGCTCCGCGATCCGAAGAACCCCGAGTTGTTCGTAGCAGGGCTCAGCCTGGTAGGACTGGCTTTCGATATGCACGAAAACCTGATGGTGGTGGACTCGGGATCGCTCTATCGTGTCCGCCTCGGCATCATGGGAAAACCGTTGCCATAATCATGCTGTCCGCAGAAATCATCGCTATCGGTTCGGAACTTCTGACGCCGCGCTTCAGAGATACGAACTCGCTCTATCTCACGGAGCAGCTCAACAGCATCGGAATTCCCGTGGTGATGAAGACGATCGTCGGAGACGACGAAAGTTACCTCGAACACGCCGTTCGCGGATCGCTGGACCGCACACCGATCCTTATTACGATCGGTGGACTCGGGCCCACCGAGGACGATGTCACCAGGAAGGTCGTCGCGCGCGTGTTGCAGCGCCAACTGGTGCTCAACGACGAAATCGTCGCCCGGCTCCAGCGCCGATTCAAAGCGCGCGGTGTGGAGATGCCGGCCAACAACGCCCGCCAGGCGCTGGTACCGACCGGTGCGGACATCCTGGAAAACAACCAAGGCACAGCCCCTGGGTTGTGGATTTCAAATGAGCGAAATCACGTCATCCTGCTCCCGGGACCTCCTTCGGAGCTCAAGCCGATGTTCGAGGCTTCCTGCCTCCCTCGGCTGCACGAGATGGCCGGAGGCGTTGCGCTCGCGCGGTGCGTTTTTCGAACCGCATGCCTCCCGGAATCCACGCTCGACGCGCGGATCGCACCCATCTATACCAGGTACAAAAACATCGAGACGACACTTCTCGCCAAGCCGGGCCAGGTTGACGTGCGCCTGACCGCTCGCGGCAAAAACAAGGAGGAAGCCGAAAAGCTGGTGCATGAGCTTGGCGATCTGATCGATCATGAGCTGGACGAATTCATTTTTGCGCGGTCGGAAGAATCTCTCGAGGAAGTCGTGGGCATGTATCTCGTCATGAAAGGTGCAACGATCTCCGTCGCCGAATCATGCACCGGCGGCATGGTCGCCCAGCGTCTCACGAGTGTGCCGGGCAGCTCGCGCTACTTCATGTCCGGTGTTGTTTGTTACACCAACGAATCAAAGATGGAATTGACCGGTATTCCGCCGCTCCTCATCGAAATGCAGGGAGCGGTCAGTGCCGAAGTAGCACGTGGTCTGGCCGAAGGTATTCGCGCGCGTGCGGGCACGACGGTCGGTGTGGGAGTTACGGGCATTGCCGGCCCAACCGGCGGTTCGGCCGAAAAGCCCGTCGGTACGGTGCACATCGCCGTAGCCACTCCCGGTGGAACCGAACACCGGCAATTTCTTTATCCCGGGGACAGGGAACGGGTCCGCTGGCAAGCTTCGCAGGCCGCTCTGGACATGGTGCGGCGCGAGCTCATGAGAATGTGAATGCGCATCTTTATCGCAGCTGATCTATCGAAGGAAGTCCGAAAGGCGCTCGGCGACGTGCAGCGCGCGCTACGGCCCGTTTCCGATACAGCGCGATGGGTTGCCCCGGAATCGATCCACATCACGCTGAAATTTATCGGTGAGGTGCGGGAGAAGCGCATTGACGATATCCACGAGGTGCTCGGCGGCCTGGCCTGGAAGCCGTTCACGGTCAGAGTTCAGGGCGTCGGATTCTTCCCGGGAACGCGATCCCCACGAATCTTCTGGGCCGGCATGGAGGCGCCTACGATGGAAGGGCTTGCCGAACGGTTGGATACGCGGATGGAGCGCCTCGGTTTCGAGAAAGAAAGGCGCAAGTTTCGGGCGCATATCACGCTGGCCCGTGCTCGTGATACTCGCATGGACTCTTCGCTGGTCGCCGCGGCATCCGAATATAACGAATACGAGTTCGGTTCGTTCCTGGTGGACCGCATCTTCCTCTTCAAAAGCAGCCTGAAACCAACAGGCGCCGTATACGAAAAATTGAGAGAATATTTACTGTAGGGGCGCTCTATGAGCGCCCACGGCGGTCATAGACCGCCGCTACAGTTGCAACCCCTATGAGTTTCCCGATCGCAATTATCGGCGCCGGTGGCTGGGGTACCGCCCTCGCGATCACGATGGCGCGCGCCGAGCGTGAAGTACGGCTTTGGGCGTACGAGTCGTACCTCGTCGAGACGATTCTGGCAACGCGGGAGAACCCGATTTACCTGCCGTCGGCCCGCGTTCCGGAGTCGGTGCACGTGAGCAATACGATGAAAGAGGTCCTACAGGGAGCGAGGATCGTGATCATCGCCGTACCGTCGCACGTGTACAGGCCCGTCGTTTCACAGATGATGCCGCTGCTCGATGCCGAGATGCACTTCGTGAGCGCCGCGAAAGGCATCGAAAACGACACGCTGATGCGAATGTCTGAAGTCGTGGTGGATGTGTTGAAGCCAGCGTTCATGCCGCAGGTCGCTGCGATCTCCGGACCGACGTTTGCACCGGAGGTTGCGCGAGGCGAGCCCACTGCTCTGGTTGTCGCGTCGCCGGACGAGAGGTTGCGCCTCTTCCTCCAGAAAGAATTGTCGGCGCCGCGATTTCGGCTGTACACCAATTCGGATTTGATTGGAGTGGAGATCGGCGCCGCCGTAAAAAACATCATCGCGATTGCCGCCGGCGTGGCGGAAGGTCTGGGCCTCGGCTCCAACCCGGCTGCGGCGCTGATTACCCGCGGTCTCGCCGAGATCATGCGGCTCGTGGAAGCCTGCGGCGGGCGCCGTGAGACGCTGGCGGGACTGGCCGGACTAGGCGATCTGGTTCTCACGTGCTATGGAAGCCTCAGCCGGAATCACCGGGTCGGGATCGCCCTCGGGCAAGGCAAAAATATCGACGAAATCGTTTCGAACATGCGTATGGTCGCTGAGGGCGTGAAGACGGCGAAGGCTACCGTTGCCCTTGCTCGAAAGCTCGAAGTGGAAATGCCAATCGCTGAGAAAATGTATTCGGTCCTTTATGAGGGCCTGAACCCTCGGGCCGCGATCGACGACCTGATGGAGAGAAAACTGAGAGAGGAATAAGAATGGTATCGTAGCCGCGGATTTCACGGATTACGCGGATGGCGCGCGATTAAAAACCGTTGATGCGCGCCATCCGCGTAATCCGTGAAATCCGCGGCTACGATACTATTTCTCAACACAACATAATGGAATTCATCACCCTATTCGGGACGCCCAAGCGGGAACCCACCGTATTCGAGAAGATCAAGGAAGCCGTTAAGCAGACGAAGGAGAACTTTACCGAGCAGATCCAGGATCTGGTTCAGGGCGAGAAAGAAATCAATGCCGGCATGCTCGAGGAGTTGGAAGCGATCATGATCGGTGCGGACATCGGCGTAACAACCACCAACGATATCCTGAAATCGATTCGCGACCAGGTCTCGCGCAGGACACTCCAGGATCCCAGGCAGCTCCGGGACGCAATCAAGGAAGAACTGCGGAAGATCCTCAAGGTCAATTACACGCCACCTACCGAGGTGGCCGAAGGCAATCCGTTCGTGATCCTGATGGTCGGCGTGAATGGCGTGGGTAAGACGACTACCATAGGCAAGCTCGCGCAACGGTTCAAGCGGGATGGGAAGAGTGTGATGCTGTGCGCCGCCGACACGTTCCGCGCGGCTGCCGTTGAGCAACTCGAAATCTGGGCGACTCGCGCCGATGTGCCGCTCATCAAGCAGAAGGCAGGCGCAGACCCGTCGGCGGTACTATTCGATGCACTGCAATCCGCAAGGGCTCGCAAAATCGATTATGTGATCGTGGATACGGCCGGCAGGCTGCACACGAAAAATAACCTGATGGCGGAGCTGGAAAAGATGACGCGCATCGCGAAACGGGAAATACCCGGCGCGCCTCACGAGGTATTGCTCGTGCTGGATGCAACCACCGGTCAGAACGGGCTCCAGCAAGCCCGCGAGTTCACCAGGAGCGCCGGTGTTACCGGACTGGTCCTGACGAAACTCGATGGGACCGCGAAGGGTGGCGTCGTCACGGCTATCGCCAAAGACCTGAAGATTCCCATTCGCTTCGTCGGCGTCGGCGAAAAACTCGACGACCTCATTGAATTCTCCGCCGACGATTTCGTGGAATCCTTGTTCGCTGCATGAAGAAGAACAACAAGTTTGACAAAATGATGAGGCGAGGGTGTTCCCCTCCTGGAACAGGAGGGGAACACCCTTACCTGTTTCTCCTCGTCATAACATGGACGACATAACCTATATCCGCCGGACGCTGGAGCTCGCTGAGCAGGGAGCGGGACTCACGAGTCCAGGCGCGATGGTCGGGGCCGTAGTCGTCAAAAACGGGGAAATCATCGGTGAGGGTTTCTACACCTACGATGGCCTGTACCATGCGGAGGTTCTTGCATTAGGCGAGGCCGAACAGGATGCGCGGGGAGCGACGGTTTACACATCGCTCGAACCGTGTTCGCATCAGGGCCGGACGCCGCCCTGCGTGAAAGCCCTGATCGGGGCGGGAGTCGCACGGGTCGTCACGGCCATGCAAGATCCCAATCCGGAGGTGAACGGCGCCGGGCTCAAAATGCTGCGTGAGGCCGGCATTCAGGTCGAGTCCGGAATCCTCGAAGAGGAAGCACGGCGTCTTAACGAAGCGTTCATTACTTACAAGACCGGAAATCAGCCATTCGGAATTCTCAAGCTCGCGATGACCCTCGACGGAAAGATCGCCACACGCAAGGGCGAATCCCGATGGATCACTTCCGAGGAGTCCCGCGCCGCCGTTCACCGGCTCCGGCACCGGTGCGACGCCGTTATAACCGGCAGCGGTACGTTCCTTGCCGACAAACCCCAGCTCACGGACCGCAGCGGTCTCCCACGCCGGCGGCCGCTTCTCCGAATTGTCCTGGATCGCCGCAATCGCATACAGGATTTCGACGGCGGCCTGCTCTTCCGTGACAGCCTCGAGGCGCTTGTCAGGGAGCTCTACAGCCGAGAAATCCAAAGTTTTCTTCTGGAATGCGGGCCAGACCTGGCTTTCAACGCCCTCCGAGCCGGAATCATTGATAAACTAGTGGTCTTCGTGGCGCCCAAAATCCTCGGTGGCCGTGAAATTCCCGCGATTGGCGGTGAAGGCATGGACAAGTTATCCGAGGCGATCGCTCTGGAAGGCTGGACGATCCAGACGGCGGGGCCGGACGTCATGCTGACCGCGTATGTTCACAGGGATCATTGAAGAAATTGGTGAGGTCATCGAGATCAGCGATACCGGGGAGTTCCGCACGATTCGGGTGCGGGGCCGGGACGTCATGAGCGATCTCCGGGCCGGATCAAGTATTGCCGTGAACGGCGTTTGCCTGACGGCGCGGTCCAGTGATCGAACGACCTTCTCCGCTGACATGTCGCGCGAAACGCTCGATCGAACGAGCCTCGGAAATCTTCGCAAAGGCGCCATCGTGAATCTCGAACGCCCGATGCGGGGCGATTCGCGGTTCGGCGGACACATCGTGCAGGGCCACGTGGACGGCGTCGGTCACATCCGCCAATTCGACCGCCAGGGCGACGCCTGGGAACTCGAAGTGGAATATCCTGAGGCCGGCTCGCGTTATATCGTGGAGAAAGGCTCGATCGCCGTGGACGGCATCAGCCTGACAATTGCGGCCCTCAAGCATTCCAACGCTTTTTCAGTCGCAATAATTCCGCACACATTCGAGAATACAAACCTCAAGGCCGCCAAAGCGGGCGTCCCCGTAAACATCGAGTTCGATGTTTTGGCAAAATATGTGGAAAATCTCATTACGCCGTATTTGTCAAAAGAGGGGAAGCCAGAAGCCAGAAGCCAGAAGCCAGAAGGAGGAAGAATCTAGATGCGTAGCTTAATACCATTCTGGCTTCTGGCTTCTGGCTTCTGGCTTCGTGAAATATATGCAATTCGCAACGATTGAAGAAGCCATTGCCGAGATCCAGGAAGGCCGGATGGTCATCATCGTGGACGATGAGGACCGCGAAAACGAGGGCGACCTCATGGTCGCGGCCGAGAAGGTGACGCCTGAGGCGATCAACTTCATGGCCACATTCGGGCGCGGCCTCATCTGCCTCGCCATGACCGGCCAGCGTCTCGACGAGCTGCATATTCCACTGATGGTTTCTGATCACAGCAACACGTCGCCATATGGAACAGCCTTCTGTGTATCGATCGAAGCCCGGCGCAATGTCTCTACGGGGATTTCCGCATTCGACCGGGCACAAACGATCCTGACTGCCATCGATCCGAAAACCAGGGCCGCCGATCTCGCGCGGCCGGGCCACATCTTCCCGCTTCGAGCGCGTGACGGTGGCGTGCTCGTTCGCGCGGGTCAAACGGAGGCTTCGGTGGATCTCGCGGGAATCGCGGGCCTGACCCCCGCCGGCGTCATCTGCGAGATCATGAAAGAAGACGGCACGATGGCCCGTGTGCCCGATCTCATCGAGTTTGCAGGGCAGCGCAATCTGAAAATCATCACCGTGGCAGATCTCATCCGCTATCGCCTGCGGACGGAGCGGTTTGTCCACAAGGTGGGAGAGACCACCCTTCCCACACGCCACGGCGACTTCCGCATGATCGCTTTCGAGAGCATCCTCGACCAGGAAAGCCACATCGCCCTGGTGTGCGGCAACATCGAAAACGGCGAAGACATCCTGGTCCGCGTACAGACGCATTGCCTGACGGGACACGTGTTCGGGTCGCGCGCCTGTCACTGCCACGAACAAATGGACGGCGCCATGGAGACGATTGCAAGGGAGGGCCGCGGCGTTCTTCTTTATCTGCACGAAATGGGCCGCTCCCGGGCGGCCTCTGCCTTGCTGGAATACCACGGCAAACAGGGGGGTGATTCCAATGAGACCATCGGCCTCCGCGGCGAGCAGCGGGAATACGGCATCGGCGCCCAGATCCTGTCAGCCCTTAAAATCCACTCGATGCGAATCCTCACGAACCACCCCCGCAAACTCGTCGCCCTCGAAGCCTACGGCTTGAAAATCATCGCTCAGGTGCCTCTGACGACGCGCATTTCTCAGTCGCGGATTTGACACTTGGCGGCGCCTGGACTCTGTGTTTTCATGAAGAGATGAGTTCCGCAGCTCCACCTCTGATACCGAATCGACAGGTACGAGTCGTTTTATCCACGACTGCGCTGTTGTCGTTTATGTCGGTTTCCAGGGCGACGGCACTTGCCCTTGCAGAGTTGGGTATCGCTGCCTTCTTCGTGATCGGAGTTGCGCGATCCGGCATCGGAGAATCTGCGCCGTGGTTCGTGCTTGTAGCCTGCGCGCTAAGCGCGTTCGTCCGGGCCATCGACATTGAAAGCTGGGCTTTTTTCGTACCGGGGGGGTTGATTGGCCGCACGGAACGCGTTTTCGGCCCGCGTGTGGCAAACATAGCAACAGCCGCCGTACTGACGGAACGGCTTCTTCTCGTGGCTCTGGCCTGCGCGCTGTGCGGCCAGTACGCCGTGAGCTTTGGCGCGGTCTGGATGGCGAAGTGGAGCGTGACGGCGCGGTTGACGATCCAGGAACTGGTCACCGTCGGAGCTATTGTCCTCGTCGGGCTGCTCTGGACCCGAACCAGAATCGGTCTTCAGTTCCCTCCCACGGCCGTCGCAAAAGCCGTTTGGGTTAGCGTCCTCCTGATCCTCGCAGTGATCCTGCTGGGCGCGGCGACCGTCGTGCGCCACGACGTTCCTGTCCTGGAACTCGCTTTGGCGCCTCTGCAGGGCGGTGGAGTCAACGGATCTTTCTTTAGAGAGGTACTGGACCTATTGACCGGCTTCGCCCTCGTCCTTCCGGCGCTGGGCGGCGGGGGGACCCTGGCGCGAGCAGCGAATGAATTTGCCCCACCACGGCTCGAGGCGGTGCGTCGAACCAGTTTTTTCATCGTTGTTCTGGTCTTCGTCCTGACGGTGTTCTCTTCTTTCTTATTTCTCGTCCTGGTACCTGCGGACCAGGCCGGGTTATGGGTCAGTACACCTCTCTCAGGCCTCGCGCACTATCTGGATCTGCCGGCAGTGGCAAATGGCCTGGTTATCGTCCTGGTCCTTGTGGCCGCTTTTCTCATGCTGGTGCCATCCGCGCATGCGGCTCTGGAGGATACGGAACAGCTCCTCCGGCGTCTATCGGCGCAAGGCACGCTTACCGCAGCCGGCCCCATCAACATGGCTGCAGCGGCAGCCGTGCTCGTTACCTTTGCAAGCGGGGCTCAAGTCAGCTGGCTGAGCCGAGCCTATGGAATCGCGATCGCGGCAACACTTCTGCTGAAGATCGCGGCCATTCTTCGCCTGCGGTCGACGTGCCGTGAGCCTCAGCCGTTTTCGACGCCGATTAACGTCCGGGTGGGAAGTCGCCAGGTGCCGGTTGGACTGATAGCTGTCGGCGCTGTTGTAAGTCTGAGCGCACTCGCCATGGTGCTTCGCGGCGATATTCCCTCGATTGCCGCAGTCAGCCTGATCGGCGGTCTGGGACTGTCTATGGCCGGCAGCAAGAGGATCGAGTCGTCTGTTGAGGACGAAGAAGAGCCATTCGCGCTCTCCACATCGCCCGATGTCTCTCTCGGACAGGTCCAGGTCCGTCCGGGCAACGTGGTGGTCGGCGTCCATCACGCGGACTCTCTCGCCCACGTCGTTGCCGCGCTCCAGGCTGCAGGCGATCGAGACGTCGTTGTCGTCACGATTCGCCTGCTCGGGGAGCAAGAAGAATCGCTGGAAAGGACCGGCTCGACACGGGAGGAGCGCTATTTGTTCTCCCAGGTTGTGGCTCTGACCGAACGATATGGCCGGCCTGTCCGGCTGCTCATCGTCCCGGCACGAAATGTATTCGACGGAACACTTGCGGTTGCTTTACGGCTGAACTCGTCGGAGGTTTATGTCGGCGAATCCCGGACTCTCTCGTGCGACGAACAGGCCCGGCTCCTGGGCGAAGCGTGGGAGCGCGCCGAAAAACCCAAAAACCAACAACTCCGGCTGGTTGTTCATCGTAATAGTGGAAGAACGGACTCCTATCATCTCGGCGCCCATCCTCCTGCGTTAACGCCCGGCGACCTGGATTTGATTCATCGCGTCTGGCTCGATGCCGTCAAGGCGGTCGGACCGGAAGTTCATCATCACGACGTCGTGCGGGCGGCACTTACACAAATGGAACAACAGCTCACCGGTTCTCAACGCGAAGAAGTACTTGGCATCATCCGTGACGTGGCCCGGCCTGCGGACGAACTGGCCGCTGCAATACAGGCGCGCAACTATACACGGCTGCGGGATCTGGTTCGCAATCGTCATGCGAACGACCTGGCAGTCACTCTCACGCAGCTTGGTCTGGAGGAGGAGGTCATCGTCTTTCGTATCCTTCCCCGCAAGGACGCTGCAGCGGTCTTTCAGTATCTGTCTCGCGAGCAGCAAGAGACTTTGCTGAAGGCAATGGCCCAGGAAGACGTGGCGGCATTGTTGAACAACATGGCGCCCGACGATCGAACAATGTTCCTGGAGGAGTTGCCGGCTGAAGTCACTCGACAGATGCTTGCGCTGCTCACACCGGCCGAACGCTCGGTCGCGCTGACGCTTCTCGGCTATCCGGAGGACTCCATCGGCCGGCTCATGACGCCGCACTACATCGGCGTACGCGAGAGCTGGACCGTTCGTGAAGTGCTGGACTACATCCGCATTCACGGCCGGGACAGCGAAACATTGAACGTTCTTTATGTCGTCGATGAGGATGGACTGCTCATCGACGATGTCCGCATTCGAGAGTTCCTGCTGACCTCACTGGATAACCGCGTTAGCGATCTCATGGACAGACACTTCGTGGCGCTCAAGGCGACAGACGACCAGCAAACCGCCGTCGCCGTGTTCCGTCAATATGACCGCACGGCCCTGCCGGTGACCGACACGTCCGGGATGCTCATTGGAATTGTTACCATCGATGACGTTCTGGATGTGGCTGAAGCGGCCGCAACGAAGGAGATCCAGCGTATCGGAGGATCGGAAGCCCTCGACGAGCCTTACATGCGCATCGGTTTCGGGCGAATGATTCGAAAGCGTGCCGGATGGCTCACTGCGCTCTTCCTTGGAGAGATGTTAACGGCGACTGCGATGGGAGTATTTGAGGGGGAAATCGCGCGTGCAGTTGTATTGGCATTGTTCGTTCCCCTTATCATTTCCAGCGGTGGAAACTCAGGATCACAGGCCGCAACACTCGTTATTCGTGCGCTGGCGCTTGGCGAGGTGGGCCTTACCGACTGGTGGCGCGTGGTTCGCCGCGAGGTGATGGCGGGCCTGGCGCTCGGCGGAATTCTTGGCAGCATCGGATTCCTTCGAATTTCAATCTGGTCCGCATTCTCGGATCTCTATGGTCCCCATTGGCTGCTGGTCGCAATAACAGTCGGGTTGGCGCTGATCGGAATCGTTCTGTGGGGTACGCTCGTCGGATCAGTGCTGCCTTTCATTTTGCGGCGACTGGGATTCGACCCTGCCGCTTCCTCTGCCCCGTTCGTTGCCACGCTCGTGGACGTGACCGGACTCGTGATCTATTTCTCCGTGGCAATGGTTATCCTTCGGGGGACGTTGCTTTAATGAAAAAAGGCCTTCTGATCCTCGGCTTCGTTCTCTGGGCTGTAGCATCCGATGCACAGTCCAGGGAAGACTTGATCTGCAACCGAACCCAGACGGTTCCAACCCGTACTAAGACACTCTGGAACGGGTTTGTGTTTGCCGTCACCCGGATGCCTGGCGCCGTGCCGGAATTGGCATGTACAGCCGAGCTTCGGGACCCGGCCGGCCGTATTGTTTTCGGCGACAGCGGCTACAGTGCGGGCCTGGATGAAAGCGCCCTCGACGTCGACAATGACGGCAAACCGGACGCCGTGGTGTTCGTGGATAGCGGCGGCGGGAACCTCGGCTTCTGGGAGTACACGGTTATTTCCTTTTCCCCAAAGCCGCACATCGTGGCAACGCTGTCGGGACCAACACTACATTTCGAACGCGATAGCGACGGGAAAACCGTCATCCGAAACACGGAACTCTTCTACGGCCTGACATCCACGAACGCCGACGCTCCGGCCATTGAGGCCTATCGCCAGTTCCGCTCTGGCCGATTGGTGGACGTCACTGCCGATCATTGCAAATCGATTGCTTCCAAACCCACCGATTCGGACTTGTCACGGGTCCTTCAAAGCCTCTATTGCGGCCAGGTCGACGAAGCGCTTCAGCAGATTCGCCAGAAATGGCCGGCCCAGGACCAGCCGCGGCTGGTATCCCAGATCAAGTCCGACATGGAACTTCGCAGACCCGATATCGCCCGGCGAATGACGAACTGGAACTAAAGCGTTTCGAGGGTCAGCGAAGATCGTCAGGAGGGGAATACCCTCGCTGAGCGTTGTGGTTCAGACGAGTTGAACCTATACTCTCCTCCACTGGAGGAATGAATCCCAATGCAAAAGCTGACTCTCGGCCTGGTGTTCACGGCCATCGTGAGCGTCCTGTTTTTTGCATCCCCACCGGCTGAAGCGGGAGAGCTTCCCAGCGCAATCAGCGACCAGGACTTCTGGCGAATGGTGACGGAGCTGTCCGAGCCGGGCGGCATGTTCCAACAGGAATTCATGTCGAACGAAGATTCTGCGCAGTTCGTTATTCCAGCTTTGAAGGAGACGACGAAGCGCGGCGGAGTCTACATCGGCGTCGGTCCAGAGCAGAACTTCACATATATTGCGGCGACTCTGCCGAAGCTCGCTTTCGTAATCGACATCCGCCGCGACAATATGCTCGAGCACCTGATGTACAAGGCTCTTTTTGAGCTTTCGCAGGACCGTGCCGATTTCATTTCCCGCCTGTTTTCCCGGAAGCGGCCACCCGGCCTGGATGCGAATTCCGGCGTCAAAGCGCTATTTGACGCCTACCAGGCGGTTGAAAGGAACCCCGAATTGTATGAAGAAAACCTGCGCGCCGTGATGGACCGCCTTATGAGCCAGCACAAGTTTCAGTTGAGCGAAGCCGATGCCGGAAGGGTGGCGCGCATCCTGAACACGTTTTATGCGGCCGGCCCGTACGCCTTGAGGGGATCCGGCGACAAGAACCTTTCATACGCCCAGTTGATGGCAGCCACAGATCTAACAGGCCGGGAACAGGGTTATCTTGCATCCGAACAGAACTTCAGGACAGTGCAGGAACTCCAGAGACAAAATCTCGTCGTGCCCCTGGTGGGCGATTTCGCGGGCGACAAGGCCATCAGGAGCATCGGGCAATATCTGAAAGAACGTGACGCAATAGTTAACGTCTTCTATGTGTCGAACGTGGAGCGATATCTATTCGAGCAAGGGAATCACGGCAGGCAGTTTTATACCAATGTCGCAACCCTTCCATTGGATCAATCGAGCACCTTCATTCGTTCGGTGACCCGCGACATCAGCCGGCGTCTGGAGATTCCCATATCCGACGGCAGAGAAAACTGGCGGTCGCTTCTTTTCCCGATAAGTGACTCGCTGAAAGCTTTCGCCAGCGGTCGAATTCAGACTTACCGCGAACTGTTCGAGATCGTCCGATAAACACGCTAATACGCAGGAGGGACCATGATGTTAAGAGCAAGCCGAGCGAAACTCGTCCTGTTGGCTGCGGTGTTGGTGCCGGCTTTTACGGGAACGTCCTACGCGCAGGCCGGCGCTGAGCCCATCAATAATCTGCCGAATCCCTTTCGAACGGTCCGTGATTGGGCGCATCCTCCGGGAGGAGCGCCATGGGCAGCAGTCACCGCTGTGGAGGCCGCCCCCGATGGCATCTACGTCATCCATAGGTGCGCCGGAAACTCGTGCGACGGAAGAAAAGAGCCGCCCATTCTGAAATTCAATAAGGCCGGACAGCTTTTGAAAAGCTGGGGCGAAGGGATGTTCGTCTTTCCACACGGCGCTACGGTGGACGCCCAGGGCAACCTGTGGGTAACCGACGCCCAGATAAAGGATGGAAAAGGCTATCAGGTCTTCAAGTTCAATCCCGATGGAAAGGTCTTGATGACACTCGGCAAGGCCGGCGTCGCCAGCGCGGAACCCGGCCTGTTTGACGAACCGACGGATGTTCTCGTGGCTCCCAATGGCGACATCTTTGTCACCGAGGGACACACCGGCGGCACGAAGGGAAATGATCGCGTTTCGAAGTTCTCCAAAGACGGGAAGTTCATCAAGTCCTGGGGCAAGAACGGAAGCGGTCCGGGCGAATTCAATTCACCTCACACGATCGCTATGGATTCGAGAGGACGCTTATTTGTCGGCGACCGCTCCAATAATCGCATCCAGATCTTCGACCAGGATGGCCGCTACCTCGACACCTGGCGCCAGTTCGCGCGGCCAAGCGGGATCTTCATCGCCAAGGACGACACGATGTATGTCGCCGACTCGGAGTCGTGGGGGCCTGACGAGCCCGGCTGGAAAAAAGGTATCCGCATCGGCAGCGCCAAAGACGGCTCGGTCAAATACTTTATCGAAGATATGGAATCGACCACCATCGACCACAGCGGAGCCGAAGGCATAGGAGTGGACGCGGATGGAAACGTCTACGGCGCCGTCGTCCGCCGCCAGATGCTCGAGAAACACATCAAGAAGTAGGTTCGGCGACTCCGCAAAGCGTGTAATACATCGTCCGGTGGCCTGTTAACGACAAGACGGCGTTTCCAAACAAAAGAGCGCGTGCATCCACTTGGAAACGGCGTTTTCTTGTCATTCATTGGATCCAATCCGATTCTCTCGCGTCTTCGACCACTATTCCGTGATTTTGTCGTTAGGTTGGTACGGGAACCCTGCCAGAATCCCATGGAAACCGCCTGATTTTGGGGTTTTGTGGG
>Ga0137418_10001167_pt1 | contig 24131 bp, 19 predicted proteins | sample CZODoug3_1_2_16f_FD_122242 | JGI IMG/M metagenome (GOLD analysis project Ga0137418, IMG submission 122242) | Vadose zone soil fungal communities from Angelo Coast Range Reserve, California, USA - CZODoug3_1_2_16fungal (Hybrid Assembly) | ecosystem: Environmental > Terrestrial > Soil > Vadose...
TCAGGAGGCGGTAGCTCAGTTGGTAGAGCAACGGACTTTTAATCCGTAGGTCCTGGGTTCGATCCCCAGCCGCCTCACTTCGTCATCACCCCCCCGTTGTCCCAGGCGCGGATCGGAGGCAGATTCCTCCGATGCCCTCCATCGTGTGGATCGATGGGACGTGGTACGACCGCAACAAGGCGGTCGTTTCTGTATTCGACCACGGCCTCCTGTATGGCGACGGCGTATTCGAGGGCATCCGTGCCTACGGCGGCCGCGTCTTCCGGTTAGATGCCCACCTCGACCGCCTCTACGCCTCCGCCAAAGCGATCTGGCTCGAAATCCCCATGGCAAAGGACGCGATGGGGCGCATGGTCGAGGAAGGCGTCGCAAAGAGCGGGATCAAGGACAACTACATTCGCCTGGTCGTGACACGCGGGGTCGGGGACCTCGGTCTTGACCCCCGGAAATGCGCCAAGCCGACCATCTTCAGCATCTTCGACACGATCAAGCTGTGGCCGCAGGACAGGTACGAAAAGGGACTGACCGCGCTGACCGCCGCCACACCGATCCACCACCGCGAGGCCCTTTCCCCTCGCGTCAAATCGCTGAACTACCTCTCCCACATCCTCGCCAAGGTCGAAGGCATCGCGGCAAACGTGGACGAGGTGATCATGCTCGATGCAGCCGGTTACGTCGCCGAAGCGAGCGGCATGAATCTGTTCGCGGTGTCCAACAGCACACTCAAGACGCCACCGCCGTACACAGGCATCCTCCGCGGCGTCACGCGGGACACAGTGATCGAGCTCGGCCGCGAGGCGGGATACGCCATCGAAGAGCTGCCGATGAACCGCTACGACCTGTACACGGCGGACGAGGTGTTCCTGACCGGAACCGCGGCCGAGGTCGTGGGGATTTCAAAGCTCGACGGCCGCGCGATCGGGAAGGGGGTCTCCGGACCTGCCACGCGGGACCTGGCAGCTCGCTTCCGCGCCTACGTTACCAGGGACGACTGATTACCCACCGCAGCACCGCTGGAAGGCGCTAAACCATTGACCGGTCACAAGCTAACCCTCATATTGGGGGCCCTTTGCGCTAGGGTCCGCCCTCGAGGTGAGCCATGTCATGGCGAGTGATTGCGCACGGGGACCAGGTTTGGCATGTAGACGCGGTCGCCGAGCGTCACGCGAATACGTCGGCTTGGCAGTTGGTGTTGTCGTTTCGCGCCGCGTCTGAGTCTCTACCGGGTCGGCGCCGGTCGTTCTGGACGCCGTATCCGCTGGAGGCCACCTCGAAGTCGTCACTGTTCATCCAGGCTGAGCGGATCCCGGACGCCGCGCTGTCGCAGCTGCTCGCGGAGCGTCTTTCTTGAGCACCGCGAACCTGCAGGATCTCCGGCGCGTCGTCGGAGCCGTGACGCGGCTACGCGGTGAGACGGTCAAGCATGTCACGGTGCGGTCCGACGTGCGGCACGTGAAAGTGGAGTTTGACAGCGGCTTGATTCTCGTCATTTCGGCCGAGCAAGACGCGCAGGGACGTCCCCGTCTCGAGGTCGACGTGGTCGAAGCGAGTCAGGACCAGAGCGTCAAGCAGCAGATCGAAGTTCGGTTCGAGTGAGGGCGGTCCGTGCCCGAGGAGCGCCTGCGATTTCAGGAATTCGGGTTTCAGCGGCTGGCGAACGGCCGCTGCCGGGCCAAGGTGGTCCTGACCTGGTCTGATGGCCGGCGTTTCGAAGGGTCATCGGATGGCGTTTCGTCACAAACCGGCGAGCTGCGCTGTTGTGCGGTTGCTGCAGTGAACGCATTGGAACAGGCAGTCCAGCCACAACTCACGTTCGAATTGCTGGGCGTGAAAGCGGTGCGCGCGTTCGATGCGACGGTGGTGATCGTTTCGCTGGCGGCGCGTGGGAAGGAAGCGACGCGGCTCGTGGGGTCCTGTTTGACCGAAGTCGATCCGCCCCGCGGCGCGGCACTTGCGGTGTTGAATGCGACGAACCGTCTACTTGGGAATTATCTGGCGACACGATGAAACGACTGACGGCAGTGTGGTTTTCGATGTTGAGTGCAGCGGCGCTCGCCGCCTGTGCTGGCGCACATATTCCCCCGGCTCCCGTGACGGCGCTGCCGGCTTCCGACGTGACGGCGCGGGACAGCTCGGCCGTGCAGCTCGGAACCGCGCTCGCAACGGTCGAGCAGGACTCCGCCGCCGATCAGTCCGCGCTCGACAGCCTGCACGAGCGGTCCCCCGATTCGCTTGCTCCGCGTCGTACCAACGTGGCGGTGCGCGGTGAAGACGTGCGTCAAGAGGCCGTGGATCTGTTCGGGAACGACGCCAACACGACGTTCGACATCGATGTCTCGACCTTCGCGGGCAATCGCCGAGTGCTCGAGTACCTCGAATTCTTCCAGCTCGATTCCCGCGACCGGTTCACGATCTGGCTGTCACGCTTGGGCCGTTATGAAGGTATGATCCGGGAGCGGCTGCGTGCCCGCGGCCTCCCCGAGGATCTCGTCTATCTCACGCTGATCGAAAGCGGGTTGTCGAATACGGCGGTGAGCCGTGCCCGAGCCGTTGGCATGTGGCAGTTCATGTCGGCGACGGGCCGGGGATACGGCTTGCAGATCGACGCCTGGGTGGACGAGCGGCGCGATCCCTTCAAAGCGACCGACGCCGCGGTCAATCATCTCCAGGACCTGGTGCAGCGCCTGGGGAGCGTCTATCTGGCGGCCGCGGCCTACAATGCCGGTGCCGGCCGGATCGAGCGGGAAATCCGCCGCCTGCCGGGTGAGCCCGACACGGTCGACGATCAGACCTTCTTCCAGATCGCCGACCGGCGCAACCTGCGCCGGGAAACGCGCGACTATGTGCCGAAGCTGATCGCGGCGGCACTCATCGCCAAGCAGCCCGGTCGCTACGGGTTCACCGACATCGAACGTCTGCCGCCGCTCGTCTTCGATGAGGTTTCGGTTCCCGACGCGACCGGCCTCGATGTGCTGGCGCGCCTGGCCGACACGTCGGTTGCGGCGCTCCTGGAGCTGAATCCGCAGTACGTGCGCGGCATTACCCCGCCGCAGCGCGCCGTCGTCGTGCGCGTGCCGCGGGGCAAGGGCGCGCGTGTGGCCGAGGGGTACGCCGATCTGCCGGTCAACGAGCGTGTGACCTTCGTGGACCACTACGTCACCACGGGTCAGACGCTCTCCGGGATCGCGCAGCGCTACAAGGTCACCGTCACCATGCTGCAAGCGGCGAATCCCCATCTCCGTGCACATGCGCTGCGGGTCGGCCAGCGGATCATCGTGCCGATGAGCGGGCGTGTCGTGCCGCGGGGCGCCTGGAGCACGCCGCCGGAGCCCCGCGTCCGCCGCCTATCCTCGCGCTATCGCACAGTCAGCGGCGGCGAGGGCACGCGCCACCGCGTGACGCGCGGCGAGACCGCCAGCGCGATCGCCCGCCAGCATGGAATCGGGCTGATGGCGTTACTGGAAGCGAATGACATGACGATGCGCAGTGTGATCCGGCCCGGTGACGTCCTGCTGATTCCGGGCCGGTGATTCGGCCGGCACCCGAGGTTAGTGGTGCCGGAATCCCTTCATGACTTCCGCTTCATAGCCGTTCGCGGGATTGCGTCCGGCGCCCAGCAACTGCTCGACCTTGGCCGGGCCACGGTTGTAAGCCAGTAGCGCCAACGACATGTTGGTCGGATAGCGGTCCAGCAGGTCCCGCAGGTACCGGAACCCGATCCGCAGGTTCGTGTCGCGGTCATACAGCTGCTGCGTCGTCAGCCCCGGCTCGTACAACCGCGCCGTGCTGGGCAGCACCTGAGTGAGCCCGACCGCGCCGACGTGGCTCGTGGCGCGCGGGTTGAACCCCGACTCGACCTTCACCAGACGGAACGCCAGGCCGGGGTCGATCCCCTCGCTCAGCGCGACGTCGTAGACCGCCGTCGCCATATCAGCGGGCAGCCGGTAATGCGTCGAGTACTGCATGATGGCATCGACGCGGTCGAGCTGCAGCCGGGCGACTTCGAGCTCGCCCTGCTTGGCATCGAGTTGCTGGCGCAGCGACCGCAGTTCACCGAGCAGCTCCGTGCCCGACGCGGGCGCGCGCTCAGTGTCGGTCGTCGTGCCACCGGCCCACCCGCCCACGGTACTGACGAGCAGAGCGGCCAGCACGATAATTCCGCCGCGTAGGATCAAACGTTGAGTTTTCGTCTGCATAGTCCTCCCTTGTTCGTCGACTTCCTGCAAGTCAAGCATGCATCACCTGCGTCAAGCACCTGTCAATCATCACGCGGAGCCTTTTGCTTCTCCACGAGCTTGATATCGCCGATCACCATCTCGCTATCGACGGCCTTCACCATGTCGTACACAGTCAGCAACGCAACGCCGACCGCTGTCAGTGCTTCCATTTCCACGCCAGTCCGACCAACCGTCCGCACCCTGGCCCAGATTCGCACGCCTGGTAGCGATTCGGCCAGACTCGCCTCGACCTCGACATGATCGAGGCCCAAGGGGTGGCAGAGCGGGATCAGCTCCGCCGTCCGTTTCGCCGCCAGCGTTCCCGCGACTTCGCTCACCGCCAGCACGTCGCCTTTTGCGATGACCTGATCGGCCACCTGTCGGTAAGCGTCCGGCGACATCCGAATCGTTCCCGTCGCGACCGCCAACCGATCCATCATCGGTTTGTCGCCGACGTCGACCATCCGGGCGCGGCCGGCCTGGTCCAGATGCGACAGCTTCATGACTGCCTCGTCACCTGCAAGTCCTCGGCCAATACGGCGGCCAAGAGCTGCGGGTTCACGTTGCCCTGCGCGAGATCGCGTGCATCCAGGACCAAGGCGATGGCTTCGACCAGCTTGTCCGTATCGCCACCTCGCTTGGCTTCGCTGCGCAATCTCCCGGCCAACGCGTCGAGCATATCGGTAAAGCCCCCGCGCGCCTGAAACGGCACCTGCCCAAGCGCGAACAGCCATGGAGCTTCGAGAAACCGTGCTGCCTGATCATCTGCCGGCTGCCCGGAACGACCGGTTACTGTCGCAAAGAGCTTGCCAATGCACCCCTCTGCAGCCGTAACCCGTTGTGCCAGTTCAGCTTTGTCGCCAATTCCGAGCGTTTGCTGTGCGAAGACTGTCACGTCACTGTCGGCGATTCGTGCAACACGAACGAGCACAACACGCGACATAATCGTCGGAAGCAGCGCGTTGGGGTCCGCGGCCGTGATGATGATCACCGAGTCGGCCGGCGGTTCCTCGAGCGCCTTCAACAGCGCATTCGCTGCCACTTCCGTTCCCAGCTGCGGGATCAGCCGTTCCGCATCGCCCACGATGAAGACTTTCTTCGTCCCCATCGCCGGCGTCAGCCCCAGCCGCCTGAGCAACAGACGCACCGACGCGACCGGATGACTTGCGAGCCCCGCCGGCGGCCCGTACAGCGGTTGCTCGCGACGCGCGGTCATCTCCTCGGCCAAGGCATCGGCAACGAGGTCGATCTGCTTGTCGGCGTCGCCCGTGCTCGTCCCGCCCCGTTTACCCAGCTCTACCGGCACAAACCAGTGCACGTCGGGGTGTTGCAGCGATACCACAAGCCGGCACGGGCGGCATTGGCCGCACGGTTCCTGGCCTGGGGCTTCGCAATGAATCAGTTGGGCAAGCCACAGCGCGAGACGCTGCTTCCCGACACCACGAGGTCCGGCAAGCAACAACGCTTGCGGCAGCTTTCCGGAGGCCTGGGCGCCCGCCAGTTTGGTCTTAACCCTTTCGTGCCCGACAAGGGGCGGTAAAGCCATGGCGGGAATCTAGCTGGGGCGTCGGTGCGCCGCGCCACCTCCTCGGCGTAAGTCATTGAATGCCAAGCTAGTACAGTTGTACACCCGGCCTTGCGCGGACTTAATCGCTTTGCTATGAGGGGCTTAAGCCATTAAGTGAGCACGCACTCGCCAGATTGTAGCGATATTATCGATTTTGTTCGGGGTTTCTTTGGGGTTCGAGATCCTGGTTTTGCAGGACGCCACGAACCTTCCGCAGCAGGGTCGGCGGACGAAACGGCTTCTCGAGGTAGGCGAGCCCTGGTTCGAGCATCCCGTGCCGGACCACGGCGTCATCCGTGTATCCCGACATGAAGAGCACTCGCAGGTTCGGACGACGGGCTCTGAGCTGATCGGCGAGCTCACGCCCGCTCATTCCGGGCATGATCACGTCGGTCAACAGGAGATCGATGTGCCGGTCGCCAGCCTCGCCGTCCACTAAGGCCAATGCGGCCGGTCCGTCCGCCGCTTCCAGGACGGTATAGCCGTTCCGTTGGAGCAGCTGGCGCGTGACCGCGCGCACTGGCGCCTCGTCCTCGACAACCAGGATCGTCTCGGTGCCACCCACGGCGCCGAGTGCGGCGTCGCCGAGGTGTTCGATGGGGTCAGCCGGGTCATCGACCCGCGGCAGGTACACTCGCATCGTGGTGCCCAGGCCCGGTTCGGAGTAAGGCCAGATGTGGCCGCCGGTTTGTTGCACGATGCCGTACACCGTGGCCAGGCCCAGCCCGGTGCCTTTGCCGCGGACCTTTGTCGTGAAAAATGGCTCGAAGATCCGTGCCTTCGTTTCCTCGTCCATGCCCACCCCGGTATCGGTGACGGCGAGCATGACATAGCGCCCAGGTTTGACGCTGGGGTGATCGGTGGCGTACACCTCGTCGAGCTCGACGTCCCGCGTTTCGATGGTGAGGCGGCCGCCGTCGGGCATCGCGTCGCGCGCGTTCACCGCGAGATTGACGATCACCTGTTCCAACTGGCCGGGGTCGGCGCGCACGTTGCCGAGGCGCGGATGTAGCACCGTCGCGAACAGGATGTCCTCACCGATGAGCCGCCGCAGCATTTTCTCGATGTCGGGCACCAGGGCGTTGAGGTTGATGACCTTCGGCTGGAGGACCTGGCGCCGGCTGAACGCGAGCAGCTGGTGCGTCAACCCGGCGGCGCGTTGTGCGGCCTGATAGATCTCTTCGACATCGTGGCGGCGGTGATCGCCGGCGGGAAGATCGGCGAGCAGGAGATCGGTGTATCCGCCGATCGCGGTGAGGATGTTGTTGAAATCGTGCGCCACGCCGCCCGCCAGCCGGCCGATCGCTTCCATCTTCTGCGACAAAATGACTTGTTCTTCCAGGATGCGGCGATCCGTGACGTCCCGATAGTTGTTCACGATCGCCCCGACGCTCGGATCGTCGAGCAAGTTGGTGAACACGCCTTCGAGGTAACGCCAAGTGCCGTTCTTGTGCACCACGCGCGCCGCCACGTGGACCCGGGTGCGTGGTGCGGCCATGACCTCCTGGAGGCGCACGAGCACGCCCGCGCGATCGTCGGGGTAGATCAGCTCCATCGCATTGCGGCCCACGAACTCGGTCAGCTCGTAGCCAAGGAGCCGGGTGGTGGCGGGACTGCCGTAGAGGATCGTGCCGTCCCCGGCGAACAGGGCGATGGCGTCCCAACTCTCTTCCACGAGCGCGCGAAACCGGCGTTCGCTGATCCGGAGCGCCGATTCGGCAACGAGCTTGTCGGCCTGGCTCTGCGAGAAGGCCATCGCACCGCTGATGGCCGGCTCGAGCCGGATCAGATTCGTCTTGAGCACGTAGTCGGCGGCGCCCGCCTTGATGCACTCCGCCGCCGTTTCCTCGTCCAGACTTCCAGTGACGACGATCAGGGGAATGGTGGGTGCGTCGTTCTTGAGAATTTCCAGCGCCGCCATCCCGCCAAAACCAGGCACCGTATAGTCCGCGAGCACGATGTCCGGCCGGAACTCGACCAGCGCCCGGCGAAATGCGTCTGCATCGTCGACCCGTTCCGTCTGGCAGTCGAGCGCCGCGCGGCGGAGCTCGCGGATCGCTAGCTCCGCGTCCTCCGCGCGGTCTTCGACCATCAGCACGCGCAGGGGTTGGGAGGCCACCGGTTACTGCGGGGGGTGGTTGAGCAAGAGCCAGTAGAGCCCCACGTCGGAGACGGCGCGGGCGAACGCCTCGAAGTCCACTGGTTTGACGATGTAGCTGTTGGCGCCCAGGGCGTACGCCCGTTCGATGTCCGGCTCCTCTCGCGATGACGTCAGCACCACGACCGGAATCGTCTTCGTGCGGTTGTCCTGCTTGAGGCGGCGCAACACCTCGAGGCCGTCCACCTTGGGTAATTTGAGGTCGAGCAGCACGACCTTGGGGACCGGACCCTCGCCATTCGCAAAAAAGTCCAGCGCCTCGGCGCCATCGTGACAGACGAACACCTGGTTGGCGAGGTTGCGCTGCTTCAGCGCCCGCAGGGTCAGTTCCGCATCGTTGGCGTTGTCTTCGACGAGCAAAATCTCGACGCCGTGTGATTGCATCATCGTTCCTCGCCTGGGAGGGTGAAGAAGAATGTGGCGCCCTGGTTCAGGGCGCCTTCTGCCCAGACGCGGCCGCCGTGCCGTTGCACGATGCGTTTGACGATCGCAAGGCCGACGCCCGTGCCGTCGAACTGTTCGGTGCTGTGCAGCCGCTGGAAGACCCCGAACAGCTTGTCCGCATACCGCGCGTCAAACCCCGCGCCGTTGTCCTTTACGAAGTACACGGTCTCCCCGCTATCCTCGCGCGAGCCGACCTCGATCCGCGCGCTCGGGCGGTCGCGCGTGAACTTCGCGGCGTTCTGAAGCAGGTTGGTCATCACCTGGCGCAGCAGGCCGCGATCGCCGCGCGCGAGCGGCAATGGATCGATCCGGATCTCCAAGGAACCCTGCCGGCCGTTGTCGTTGCGCTGGATTTCGTCGGCGACCGTCTGGGCCAGCTCCTTCATGTCGACGGGTCCCGTCGAGAGGTCGGTCCGCCCAAGACGAGAGAAGGCGAGCAGATCGTCGATGAGCTGGCCCATGCGGCGGGTATTCTGATCGATCACCCCCAGCAGGCGTTGGGCTTCCGGATCGAGCTTGGCGTTGTGATCCTCGAGCAGGATCCGTGAGAAGCCGTGAATGGCGCGGAGCGGCGCCCGCAAATCGTGTGACACCGAATACGAGAATGACTCCAGTTCCGCGTTCGTCCCCTCCAGCGCCTTGGTGCGCTGCGCCACTTGCGTCTCCAGGTGGTGATGCGAGCGCGATACCTGGTCGGCCATGGTGTTGAACGACCGCGCCAGCCGGCCCAACTCATCGTCCCCCCCCGCGGGTACGCGATGCTCAAGATTGCCTGACGCAATCGCTTCCGCGGCGCGGGTCACGCCGACCAGCGGAGTCGTCAGACGGCGGCTCCCCCACCACGCGGCCAGGACGCCGATGATGGCGATGAGCGCGGCGATCGGCGCCATCGTGAACAGATAGGTGCGAGCCGGGGCGATGACCAGGCGACTCGGCATCTCGGCGACCACCATCCACGGCGTGCCCGGTACCGGCGCCGCGGCGGCCCGCTTCATCTCCCCCCCGCGTTCGTAGACTATCGGGACGCGACTCGTGAGGACGCGCTGTGGTGGCGCGGGGACCAGGGAGCCGAAATCGGTCCACGGGTCACCGCTCGCGTTGCCGACGAAGAGCGAAATATCCCCCCCCGCGAGACCGGTGAGCGCTTTGGGAGTCTGGGGGTTGAATGTCACGCGGGCCACCTGTTGCACGATTCCGCCGGAGCGCTCCCCAGCTCCGGGAGCGGCCGAAACCGCGACCGCGACGGCAAGGAAGAGCGTGGTGTCGCGGCGCATGAACGGGCCGTAGCGAGCAGAGTCCGTACTCGGTGAGACAAGGACGCTGTCGACGATCGCGAAACGGCCAGTGCGGAGCAGGAGCTTGCCGCCAAAGTCGCGGAGCTCGAGACCCGCGTTCGTCGACGTGTCGTTCGTCAGCTGCCGCATGGCGGCCAGCGCCGCCTCGCGGTCGGTCCGCCCTCCCGACCGCAGGAACGCGACGATGGCGGGGTTCTTGGCGAGCGCCGTGATGCGCGCCGTGCCCTGACCTATCTGAAACAGATCCGCGAGCACCTTCGTGGCCAGGGGCAACCGCTGGTCGATGAGCTTGCGAGAAGCCTGCCGCACCTTCGCGTAGCCAACCGTCAGCTGCACGACCGCGACGGCGACGAGCAGCGCCGTAACGAAGAGCGGCAGCTTGCGTTGGATGGACCGCATCATCGCGTCTCCAGGACCTCGCGCACCCTGCGGGTGATCGCTTCGGTGGTGAAGGGTTTGGCGAGATACGCGACGCCCGGCTCCAGCATGCCGTGGCTGGCGATCGCGCCGTCGGGATACCCGGACATGTAGAGCACGCGCATTCCGGGCCGCGCTGCTTGGATCGTCTCCGCGAGCTTGCGGCCGTTCGTGTCGGGCATAATGACGTCGGTCAGCAACAGGTCGATCTCGCCTTTGTGACGCCGCGCGATGTCCAGCGCCGTCGCGCCGCGGTCGGCGACCAGGACCGTGTAGCCCTGGGCGTCGAGCGCGCGATGCGTCAAGCGGCGCAGCTGCTCGTCGTCCTCGACCACCAGCACTGTCCCGGCGCCGCGCCGCGGGGCTTCGGCGGGTGCGACTTTGCCGATGTCTTCGGGCAGCGCCGCGATCGCCGGGAGGTAAATCTTGAACGTCGTCCCTTTCCCGGGCTCGCTGTAGAGCCAGATGTTGCCGCCCGTCTGCTTCACGATGCCATACACGGTCGAGAGACCGAGACCGGTACCGCGCCCGGCCGGCTTGGTGGTGAAAAAGGGCTCGAAGATCCGCGACTGCGTCTTTGCATCCATCCCGCAGCCCGTATCGCTCACCGCGAGCATGACGTATTCGCCCGGGATCACGGACACGTGCTGCGCGGCGTACGCGTCGTCGAGTGTCACGTTGCCGGTCTCGATCGTCACGGTGCCGCCGTCGGGCATCGCGTCCCGCGCGTTGATCGCGAGGTTCATGATGACCTGTTCGATCTGATTCGGGTCGGCGCGCGCGGCCCCGAGGTTGTCAGCCAGGTCCGTCTTGAGCTCGATGTTCTCGGAGATCAGCGACCGCAGCATCTTGTCGAGGTTCAGCACCACCGAATTCAGGTCGATGATGCGGGGCTCGAGTACCTGTTTGCGCGAGAAGGCGAGCAGCTGCCGCGTGAGCGCGGCGGCGCGCCGTGCGGCCTTGCGAATCTCTTCGAGATCCTCGAGCTGGCGCACGTTGCTCGCCAGCTCGGCCGCCAGGAGGTCCGTGTATCCGACGATCGCGGTCAGGATGTTGTTGAAGTCGTGGGCGACGCCTCCGGCGAGCTGGCCGACCGCTTCCATCTTCTGCGACTGCAGCAGCTGCTCTTCCAGGCGTTTGCGTTCGGTAATCTCCGTCGCGACGCCCAGAAGTGTCGCGGTACCCTCGGCGGGTGACCGCAACGGCACCTTGATCGTTTGAAACCAGCGGGTATCCCCGGTGGTGGGGTTGGTCACCGGTTCTTCGGCAATGATTTTGGGCTGGCCCGACGACATGACGTCGCGGTCGTGACGCAGGAAGTGCGCGATTTCCTGGACGTTGGGATTGAAGTCGGCGTCGGTCTTGCCGACCAGCGATTCCACGGTGGTTCCATAGACCTGCGCCGTCGCCTGATTGACGAGCACGAATCGGCCGTTCCAGTCCTTTACGAAGATCAAGCTGGGATTCGCGTCGATGATCTGGCGCAACAGGCTTTCCTGCGTTCGCAATGCTTCCCGCTGTCGGGCGCGCTCCAGTGCTTCGAGCAGTGCGGGGCCGAGCCGGACCAGCCGGTCTTTGAGGATGTAATCGGACGCGCCGTTCTTGAGATACCGCACCGCGGTTTCCTCATCGAGCGAGCCGGTGACGAGAATGAACGGCACATCCGGGTGCGCGCCCTGCGCGAGCTCGAGCGCTTCCCAGCCGCTGAATCCGGGAATGTTGTGATCGCTGAGGATCGCGTCCGGTGCAAAACCTTCGAGGGCTGCGGCGAACGCAGGCTTAGTTCGAACGTGCTGGACTGCAGGCGGAGGAGTGAGGCGCCCGAGCTCGCGGTTGATCAGTACGGCGTCATTATCGTCGTCCTCGACCATGAGCACGCGAACTTGTTCCATGTCATAGTCTTGGTGTTGCCTGGATTTGTGTCTGTCGGCGGTAGGGAACCTGGCGACTAGGGTTTTACCTACGTAGAATCTACGGTGTCGAGCGCAAAGCCGCGGGGCTCACGAGACCGTGTTGCGTGGCGTAAAACGTCAGCTCGGCGTTGGACCGCATCCGCAGTTTGTGCAGCAACCGCGCCCGATACGTCGTGACGGTCTTGGGCGAAAGCCCGAGCTGCCGGCTGATCGCGGTGATGGGGCGACCGGCGGCGAGGAGACGCAGGACTTCGAGCTCGCGGTCCGAGAGCTGCTCGTGCGGCGCGGGCGGTGGTCCACCGAGGCCGTCCGCGACGGCCTGCGCCATCGCCGGGCTCAGATACTTGTGACCGGTCATCACACGCTCCAGCGCGCGCAGCAACTCTTCGGGTGCCGATTCCTTCGTCAGATACCCGGATGCGCCCATCTCCAGCATACGAAGCGCCAGCTGATCCTCCGGAAACATCGTGAGCACCAGAACCGGGAGGTGCGGCCGGGCTGCATGCACTTCCCGGAGCACCTCGAGTCCGTGCCGATCGGGCAAGCCGAGATCGAGCAACACCACATCCCAGCGCTCACCGAAGGCAAGCGTGATCGCCTCGGCGGCAGTGCCCGCCTCCCCGAACTGGACTCCATCCGGAAGCCCCTGGAGCAGCTCGATCAGCCCACGGCGAACGAGCGCATGATCGTCGACAACGAGAATACGAATCACGGTGCGCCCACCCCGCTCGCTGTCGCCGGGAGTGGTGGAAACCACGCCGTCACGCGTGTGCCGCCGTCGCCGCGCGGCGCGACTTCCAGGACGCCGCCCAGTGCGGCGGCCCGCTCGCGCATCCCGAGAATACCCAGGGACCCCGGGCCGGTGGTGGCGGCTTCCGTGATCCCGCGGCCGTCATCGCTGATCTCCAACGTCACGCAGTGGCTCTTGACCCCCAGCGCGATTTGCACCTGGGACGCGTCGGCGTGGCGGGAGATGTTGGTGAGGCCTTCCTGCACGATCCGGAATAACGCCGTGCCGAGCTCGCGCGAAATGACGTCGTCGGTGGGCATGATCGTCGGCTCGCACCGGATGCCGGTGCGACGGGTGAAGTCGTGCGCCAGCCACTCGAGCGCGGCGGGCAGACCCAGCTGATCGAGGATCGGCGGACGCAGCTCGGTGGCGATGCGACGGACGCTTTTTACCAGATCGTCCACCATGAGCGCCGTCTCCGCCAGGCGATGGCCGAGCGCGGGAGATTCGCGTGAGGCGGCGTCCTGGGCGGCCGCGAGCTGCAGCTTCAGGGCGGTCAACGCCTGTCCCAGCGAGTCGTGAATCTCGCGCGCGATCCGGGTCCGCTCGTCCTCGCGGATGTCTTGCTGGCGTGTGGCAAGGCTGCGGAGCGCCGTCCGTGACGCGCGCAGCTGCTCTTCGGCGCGCCGGGTCTCGGTCACATCACGCGTGATTCCGAGGAGTGCCTGTACGGCGCCAGATCCGTCTCGGAGCGGCACGGCATGCGTCGACAGCCAGCGCCGCCGTCCCTTCAGTCCGACGATTTCGAATTCGAGCGCCCCCGACTCGCCTTCAAAGACGCGGCGATGCAGGTCAATGAACGCGGCGCGATGTTCGGGAGCGGTCACCTCGATGATCTGGAGGCCTCGGACCTTATCGATGCTGTCCGCTTCGATCATCGCGAGGCCGGCGGGATTCATGTCCATCAGCCGCCCCTGCCGGTCGACCAGCTTGACGCACTCCGGCTCGATCTCGATGATGGTCCGCAGCCGCGCCTCACTTTCGCGCAGCGCGGTTTCGGTCCGTCGCCAGTCCGTAATGTCGAACGCGAATCCCACCACCCCGGCGATCTCGCCGCTGCTCCCCACGAGCGGCTCGACACGGGCGCTGAACGAGCGGCCGCGGAACCGTGTCTCATATGTGGTGGCCTGGCCCCGCAGGGCGGCGCGATGCGCGGCGACCACCGTCTCCAGGTCCGCGGGATCGACGAACTCGCCGATGGACGGGCCGTCGACGGCGCCCGGCTCGTGCCCGAACACCGCCAGCACCCCGCCGTAGCGGGACGTCACCTGCAGGTCGGTGTCGGTGGACCACATCAGGGCGGGCAACTGACTCAGAAGGCGCGTCAGGTGTTCCGTACCGATGTGCGTCGCGGTGTGCCACATGGTGACTACGGTACTCCCTTCGTTCTCACGCGTCCAGCACGTCGCGCACTTTGCGCGCGAGTCCATCGGGCGAAAACGGCTTCTGCAGGAACGCACTGCCTGACGGGAGCGTCCCGTGCTGCACGACCGCGTCCCCCGGGTATCCCGACATGTACAGGACGCGGATGCCGGGCCGCTGGGCCGTGAGGCGGTCAGCGAGCTCGTGCCCGGACAGCCCCGGCATCACGACGTCGGTCAGGAGCAGATGGATCATCCCGCCGTGCCGCTCGACGACCCGGAGCGCGGCGTCGGCATCCGAGGCGGCCAGGACGACGTACCCCTGCGCTTCGAGGGCGCGGCGGCTGAGCGTCAGGACGGCGGGTTCGTCTTCGACGACCAGCACCGTTTCGCTGCCGGGAGCCGGTCCGCCTTTTAGCGCCGCAGCCGGTGGCTCCGCGGGCGTCGCGATCCGTGGCAGGTAGATCTTGAAGCTCGAGCCATGCCCGGGCTCGGAATACACGGAGATGTAGCCGCCGCTCTGTTTCACGATGCCGTACACGGTGGCGAGCCCGAGTCCCGTGCCCTTGCCGACTTCCTTGGTCGTGAAGAACGGCTCGAACAGGTGGGCGCGGACGGCGGCATCCATCCCCACGCCGGTATCCGTCACGGCGAGCATGGCATAGGATCCGGGGACCGAGCCGAGGTGCGCCTGCGCGAACGACTCGTCCAGGTCCACGTTGGCGGTCCCAATGGTCAGCTTCCCGCCGTCAGGCATCGCGTCGCGCGCGTTCACGGCCAGGTTCACGATCACCTGCTCGATCTGATTCGGATCGGCACGGACCCGCCCCAGATCCGGTGCGAACACCGCTACGAGGTCGATGTGCTCGCCGATGAGGCGGCGCAGCATCTTGTCCATCTCGGCCATCACGACATTGAGGTCGAGCACTTCCGGCTGCAGCATTTGCCGCCGGCTGTATGCCAGCAGCTGGCGTGTGAGCGACGCCGCCCGCTCGGACGCTTTGCGGATCTCTTCCACGTCGTCGCGCATGGAGTCGCCGGGAGGTAGCTCGCGCAGCAGCAGCTGGGTGTTTCCCAGAATCGCCGTCAGGAGATTGTTGAAGTCGTGCGCGATACCGCCGGCGAGCTGCCCAACCGCTTCCATCTTTTGCGACTGGCGGAACTGCTCTTCGAGATGGCGCTGCTCGGTGACATCCCGCTGCGTTCCCCACACCCGCACCAGCTGCCCGTTCTCGACAAAGCCGACGACGTTATTAAGGAAGACGCGGGGGCGTCCTTCGCGGTCGTGCTCCCGCGTTTCAGAGTCTGAAACGCGATAGCCGGCCCGAATGAAGGCTCGAATCTGTTCGCGATTGATGGGATCGGTCACGTTGTGGAGGTCGGAGAGCCGCGTTCCGAGGAGGTCGCTCGCCTCGCCGAATCCGTACATGCGTGCCATCGCGTCGTTGCATTCGGCGATGCGCCCTCCCGCATACAGGCGATCGACCTGCTCTTCTTCCGTCAGGTTGATCGGAACCGGAGGATCGATCTCCAGGCGCGAGACGCCCTCCGAACTTTGGGCGATGAACGAGCGATACCGCTCCTCGGCGCGCTTGCGGTCCGTCACATCCATGCCGATCGCCAGCCAGCCGCCGCCCGTCAGCGGCGCATTTGCCCAGATCGTGTCGAGGGTCGCGCCCTGCCGGGTGCGGGTGCGGAAGTCGGTCCACTGTCCCATAGGCGCGCCGATGGAATCGCGCACGCGCTGCCGTTCGCGGGGATCAGGATAGAGCTCGGCAAAGATGTCGCGCGCGCTCGCGTCCGCGACGTCATACCCCAGGGTGCGCGTCCACTCGCGATTTCCCCAGTTGAGGCGGCCCTGCTCGTCCAGGAAGACGAGCATCACGGGAATGTTATCCACGATCCGCTGCAGCAGCTCGCTCTGTTCACGCCAGGCATCCTCGACGCGCTTGCGTTCGATCGCCATCGCCATCTGCGACGAGACGAACGTGAGGATGTCGCGTTCGCTTTCTCCGTAGCGCACGCCCTGCGAATACGTTTGCGTCACGACGACGCCGATCGCGCGATCCTTGACCTTGAGGGGCACGCCGAGCCAGTCGATCGACGGCGCGCCGATCAGCTCCGCTTCTCCGGCAGCGACGAGGCGCTCGTAGACCTCGGGAGTCGCCAGCAACGGCTGGCCCGTCCGCAGGACGTACTCGGTGAGACCTTTGCGGAGTTTGCGCGGCTTCACGTCGCACGACAGGTCGATCTCGTCGACGAAATACGGGAACTCGAGCCGGTCCTTCTCCGCATCGTACAGGGACACGTAGAAGTTCTTCGCCGGCATCAGCTCGCCGACGATCTCGTGGATCGCCCGCAACAGCTCTTGCAGATTCTCGGCCGTGTGTGCCGTATGCGAGATGCGATACACCGCGTCCTGAACGCATTCGGCACGGCGGCGCGCCGTGACGTCACGGAAGCTCCACACGCGACCCACCGAGCGGCCGTCGAGGCGGAGTGGAATCGAGTAGCGCTCCAGCACCCGCCCATCCTTGAACACGAGGACGTCGAAGCTGTCGGCCTGGGGCTCGGCGTATCTGTCCTGGATTCCATCCACGAACAGCTGCGGATTGACGAGCTGGTCGCGCACATGGTCGATCAGGCGCCGGCGGCCGGCGGCGTCATTGTTCGCGGCGATCAGCGCTGCCGGCAGACGCCACATTTCCTCGAAGTGCCGGTTGTGCGACACGATGTTCCCGTCGAGGTCGACCACGAGGATTCCGTCCGCGGTCGATTCGAGGGTTGCCTGGAGCACCGAGACCGTCAGGGAGTCGACTACCCTACGGGGTTTCTTCGCCCTTGGCCCTGTCTTGGCCTTTTTGGGAGTCGTCGGTCGGCGTGTCGCCATTGGCCGCAATCTATGGGTGCGGGGTCCGGTGACCAGCCTCACGGGGCAGGTTGCGTCTCGCACCTAGCTTTCGATCCCTTTCCACGGCACGGGGCAGGAGTGCGACCGAAGCGGTTCCGCTGGCTGGGCGTCGAGGAAACGAGCCGCGCCGAGCTGCAACTGCGCGCGTCGGCACGCCAGCAGGAGGCGGTCGCGCACCTCGGCCAGCAGGCGCTCGCCGGCGTCGCGCGTGCCGACCTGTTCGACACAGCTGCCAAGCTCGTCTCCCGGGGTCTGGACGTCGAGTTCAGTGAAATCCTCGAGCTCAGGCCGGAGCACCGCAGCCTGGTGATGCGGGCGGGCATCGGATGGCGCGAGGGCTGTGTCGGCAAGACGCTGGTCACCACGGACGCGGGAGCGCTCGCCGGGTATGCTCTCAACGCCGCCGGTCCTCTCGTCATCGCCGATCTCTCCAGCGAAATCCGATTCAGCGCACCGCCCCATCTCGAAGAGCACGCCATCGTCAGCGGCGTCTGCGTGGTCGTGCAGGGCCGCGAGCGTCCCTGGGGTGTGCTGGGTGCGTACAGCGCGCAGCCGCGGGAGTTCAGCGGTCCGGACGTCCTCTTCGTCCAGGCACTCGCCCACGTCCTCGCCACCGCGCTCGAGCGCGCACGGGTGGAAGAGGCGCTGCGCAAGAGCGAAGAGCACTTCCGCTCCCTGACGGAAAACGCCTCCGACATCGTCACGATTCTGGGCGATGACGGCATACTTCGGTATTTGAGCCCGTCGGTGCAGCGCTTGCTGGGCTATGGCGCCAACGAGCTCCTGGGACGCAACGCCTTCGAGTTCATGCATCCCGACGATCTCTCGCCCGTCATGGAAGCGCTGGCGGATGCGATCCAGCAGCCCGGGTCGCCGCGGACCGCGACATTCCGGTTCAAGCACGCCGATGGCTCGTGGCACGTGCTCGAGTCGATCGGTCAGGCGAGGCTCGATCAGCCGAACGCGTACAGCGTGATCGTCAACTCTCGCGATGTCACCGAGCGTATCAGGCAGGAAGAGATCCTCCAAACCAGCAAGCAGCGGCTACGCACGGTCGTCGCGGGCTCACCGGTCATTCTGTTCTCGCTCGATCCGAAGGGTGTCTTCACACTCGCCGAAGGAAAGGGATTGCACTCGCTCGGCGTGCGGCCGGGAATGTTGATGGGCAAATCGTTCTTCGAGCTGCTCGGCGACGTGCCGCAGGCGGTCGCCGACGTCCGCCGCGCGCTCGCCGGTGAGTCGGTGACCGCGCGCGTCGAGTTGTTCGGGTTCGAGTTCGAGGCGCAATACTCGCCGGTCCGCGAGCGGGACGGCTCGATCTCGGGCGTCGTGGGTGTGGCGACTGATATCACGGAACGGCGCCGGGCCGAGCAGGCCCTGCGGCGCGCCGACGCCGCCAGCCGCACGCTGGTGCAACAGGCCCCGTTCGGCATTTTCCGCGCGACCCCGGAAGGCGCGTTTCTCTCCGTGAACCCGGCACTCGTCGAAATGCTGGCGTACGAAACGGAGACGGAGCTCCTGAGCCGCCATCTCGACCGCGACGTGTTCAAGGAGCCGGCGGCGCGGGCCCACTACCTCAGGCAGATGAACGAGACGGTGGGCGCCATTGAAAGCCAGGCGGTCTGGCGGCGGAAGGACGGCGAGGCGATCACCGTGCGTCTGTACGGCCGCGCGGTCCGCTACGAGGACGGCCGGGTCGAGTGTCACGAGGTGTTCGCCGAAGACGTCAGTGAGCGGCGCGGCCTGGAAGAACAGCTCCGGCAGGCGCAGAAGATGGAAGCGATCGGCCAGCTCACCGGCGGGATCGCGCACGACTTCAACAATCTGCTGACGATCATCCTCGCCAACGCCGAGCTGTTGTCCCGCGGACCCGATGAGGCGAGCCTGCGCGATATCATCTCGGCAGCGGTCAGCGGCCGCTTGATGGTGAATCAGTTGTTGGGGTTTGCCCGGCGCTCGACGCTGACGCTCGAGCCGATTCATCTGGGCCACCTGCTGAACGATCTGGCGGCGGTGTTGCGGCGCGTGTTACCGGCGGATATCGAGCTGCTCGTCTTTGCGGACGAGGACCTGCCCGAGGTCGCGGCGGACGGCCACGCCGTCGAGCAGATCCTGTTGAATCTCGTGAACAACGCCCGGGATGCGATGCCTGACGGTGGCGTCCTGCGGCTGGAGACGAGCTGCACCTGGATCAGCGACGCCCAGCGCGACGTGCTGGGCCCCGGAGCGGCGTCGGAATATGTGTGCCTCGCGGTGGACGACACCGGTGCGGGAATGGACGAGGCCACGCGGCAGCGCGCTTTCGAGCCGTTCTTCACGACAAAGCCCGTCGGCAAGGGCACCGGGCTGGGGCTGGCGACGGTCTACGGCCTGGTGAAACAGCACGGCGGGTTCGTCCAGATCGACAGCGCGCCGGGGGCGGGTACTCGGCTGCGCATCTACTTCCCGGTGGCCGAGGAGGCGGCGCGGCGGCGGGCATCGGGGTCGCACGAGCAAGCGACCCTGGCGACCGATGGAGGGGAGGAGACGATACTCGTGGTGGAGGACCAAGCCCAGCTGCGCCGCGCGACGGTATACACCCTGGAGCATGCGGGGTACACGGTGCTGTCAGCGGCGGACGGGATGGAAGCGCTGCACCTCCTGCGCCACCACCCCGCACCGATCCATTTGGTCTTCAGCGACCTCGTGATGGGCCGGCTGGGCGGACGAGGCCTGTATCAAATTGATCGGCGGGACGGGCGCCAGACGGCCTTCCTCTTTACAAGTGGCTACGCTGGAGCGGGGCGGGGCGAGGAGGCTCTTGATCCGGCGCTCCCGTTCCTGTCGAAGCCGTGGACGAGCGCCGACCTACTGGCGTGCGTGCGGCAAGTGCTAGACGGGGTGAAACGGCCGCTAGAGAGTTAATCCGGCGTCGCGAGCGGTGTGGACAAGGCGGTCGACGAGTGCAGAGGCGGGCGGTAGCCAGACGAGCGCGAGCCAGCAGGCGATGGGCGGCTCGCGGAACGGACGGTAGACGATGCCGTTCGAGTTGTTGCGATATGGCGCGGCCATGGCCTCGCTCACCAATGCCCACGTGTCCCCGGCGGCGATTTGGACGTTCATCGTGGGTGCCTCTCTCGGCCGCTCGACACGGCGCTCGGGCACGAGCCCGCGCTCGCGCAGTGCGATCTCGATCATCGGAAAGAACCCCGGCCAACGCCGGGGCGCGGAGTTGAGCCACGTGAGCGTGCGGAGCTGGGCTAACTCGATGGCGGGCTGCGCCGCCAGAGGGTGACTGCTCGGAAGCAGCACCCCGGTCACCGATGCATCGATCAACCGATGTGCCGCGAATCCCGAGACGGGCCACTCGGCGATGAAGATCGATCCCACGTCGACCCGGCGTTCGCGCAACGCGTGGAAGATCTCGCCATCGTGACTGCTCGAGATCTCGATCTGGGCGTCACGGTTGGTATCGCGAAACGATGCGAGAAGGTTTTCCAACGAGGTGCCGTACGTAGCCAATTCGCCATGGGCAAAGCGAAGAGGGGAATCCCGCCCCAGCGCCGCGCCGCGAGCTGACGCAACGGCGCGAGATGCGACATCCAGGGTGTGGCGCGCCTCGATCAGAAACACGCGACCGGCCGCGGTCAAACGCACCCCCCGCGGTCCCCGCTCGAACAGCACGGTGCCGAGCTCGCTCTCGAGATCGCGGATCTGTTTGGACACGGCGGGCTGAGCGATGCGTAGCCGTGTGGCCGCTCCGATAAAGCTGCGCTCCTCAGCGACAGCGACGAAATACCTCAGGTGGCGTAATTCCATATTGCTCTTTGCTGATCTTTGATATACAATGATTGGCAATCATATGCAAGACCCGTTACCGGCTGAGCTGCTCGACATCCGTGAGGCCGCGGCGTTGCTCCGCGTGAGCGAAACCTCCTTGCGTCGCTGGACCAACGCGGGACGGCTGCCGTGTCTGCGCGTGGGGGGGCGGCGGGAGCGTCGGTTTCGGCGCGGTGACTTGCTGGCGTTCCTCAGCGGTGAGGCTGCTACAGGGCCGTCTCCTGCTCGTAGTCATTTCTGCGGCTTGTACACGAGCGATCTCAGTCGAGTGCGTGAAGCGGCGGCATTTCTGGCGGCCGAGCGGCGACCACGCACGCTCTCCCTGCTCGTCGCCGCCCCAGACGTTCAGCGCGCGGTGATCGAGATGCTCGAGCGGGATCGCCCCGCGATTCACAACGACCTCGAGACCGGGCGGTTGGCGTTGGCAGAGTATCGCGACTCGGCGCCGGCGCAGCTCGAGTATTGGGGCACGCGTATGCGCACGGCACTCGAGGCGGGTGTATCGCGCGTGCATGTCGTGGGGGATGTCTCGGGCGGCGCGCTGGGCCGGTTGCCATTCGCCGAGATTCTGGAATACGAGGGCGAGTATGAACGATCCATCGCACGGCGGTTTCCAGTGACGACGCTGTGCCAGTACGACGCGCGCGCGATCTCTGGACTCGACGCCGCGGGATTGCTGCAATGCCATGATGGTCCCGTTCACTAGGTCTATCGCTTGCAGCGCTAGCTCCGCTAACAAAGAAGTATTTGACGCTTCCCTCCTCAACTCCGTGCGTATGGCCGTATGCAGCCAGATGCGGTTCGCGTGTTGATCGTCGAGGACAGTGAGACTGACTTCGAGTTGATGGTGCACGCCCTGCGGCAGAGTGGATTCGCCGTCACCGCGGCGCGCGTGGATCGTGAACCCGCCTTGACAGAGGCGCTGCGCTCCTTTGCCCCGGACATCGTGCTCTCAGACCATGCGCTGCCGCAGGCCAGTGGACGCGAGGTCTTGCAGGCTATTCAGCGCGAGCAGCCGATGCTCCCCGTGCTGATCGTGACGGGCTCGATCGATGAAGAGACCGCCGCCGATTACATCAAAGGCGGTGCCGCCGACTACATCGTGAAGCAACGCCTCCACCGACTGGGTCCCGCCGTAAGGCGTGCCCTGGCGCTGAAAGCCGCGCTCCGAGAAGCGCTGGATGCCGAGACGGCCCGCGATGCGTCAGAACAACGGTTCCGCAGTCTCATCGAGCATTCGAGCGATGTCATCACGCTCCTGGATGAGGCGGGGACGATCATGTACAGCACGCAATCGCTCAAACCAACGCTGGGATATGCCGCGGGCGAGATGACGGGACACAACGTCAGCGAGTTGATACACCCCGACCAGCAACCCGCGGTCGGGGGGTTGCTCGAGAAGTTGTTCCGCGATCCCCGCCAGATCGTGCAGACAGACCTTCGCGTGCGGCACAAGGACGGCTCGTGGCGCGACCTCGAGGTGGTCATTGCGAACCGGCTCGATGACCGATCGGTCCGCGCTCTCGTCGTGAACTATCGAGACGTGACCGATCGCAAGCGTGCCGAAGAGAGCCTCCGACTCGCGGACGACCGCCTGCGCGCCGCGCAGAAAATGGAAGCCGTTGGGCGACTGGCGGCCGGCATCGCCCACGACTTCAACAATCTGCTGACCGCGATTCTTGGATCGACGGACCTATTACTCGAGAGTCTGCCGGCGGATCATCCCGCCCGTGAAGACGCGGTCGAGAGCCGCCAGGCGACGCTGCGGGCCGCCGATCTGACACGCCAGCTCCTGGCATTCAGCAGACAGCAGGTGCTCGCGCCGCGGGTTCTCGACCTGAACGACGTCGTGCGAGACGTCGAACGGCTGCTGCGGCGACTGATCGGGGAGGACGTAGAGCTCCGCATCGTCCCGGCGCCTGGTCCGGCTACGGTACGAGCGGACCCGAGCCAGCTCGAACAGGTCCTCGTCAACCTCGCCGTGAATGCCCGGGATGCGATGCCGGGCGGCGGCATCCTCACGATCGAAACGGCCAACGTGGTTCTGGACGATGCGTACGCCGCGAATCAGCCACTCGTGGCAGCCGGCGACTACATGATGATCGCGATGACCGATACCGGCAGTGGTATGGACGAGGAAACCCAGGCGCGGGTGTTCGAGCCGTTCTTTACGACCAAGGAGCGAGGAAAGGGGACCGGGTTGGGATTGGCGACGGTGTATGGGATCGTCAAGCAGTCGGGTGGTTACATCTGGGTCTATAGCGAGCTTGGCATCGGGACGACGTTCAAGGTCTACCTCCCGCGCGTTGCGGGGCCGGCCGAGCCGCCGGCCGCCGTTCCGACCACAACCGCTTCGCTATCGGATCCCACCCATACTCCTCTGAACGGCGGGTATTGTTGCAGAGTCAGCCGCCTCTCCCAGCGTGTTCCATCATAGTGGACCACGACAGCGGGCGTTGCACACCCCCCGCCCCGCGTGCAATGCGAGTAGTCGATTTCGTAGCCGACCGTGTAGACCTGTCCAGGTCCGGCGCCCGAAACATCGTAGCGCCCCCACAACGGAGTGCAACCACTATCTGTCCATGAAACGCCATCATACCGAACGGGGAAGCCCACCCCCACCGCGAAGATATCGGTCGAAGAGCTGCCCCAGATTGCAGACATAGGGCACATGCGATTGAACTGGACCGTCCATCCGGCGTCATTGTGGCGCCACATGTGACCTTTGACGACAGAATCGTGAGTAACGACGAACAGATCTCCCGTCTGGCTGCCCCAGACTCCGTTCACCGAGCCCAGCGGCAGGCCCGGAACCTCGCTCCAGGTCGTGCCATCATAGTGGAGGACCGTCGCGCTGTCGCCGACCGCGAATACGTCGGTTGATGACCTCCCCCACACACGAGAGAGAGTGTGGCTCGTCCCACTGCTCTGGGCTTCCCAACTCGACCCAGTGAAGTGGCGGATCGTACCGCAGCCACCGACGGCAAAAACGTCGGTTGCCGACGCAGCCCAGATATCCAACCATTGAGTGTACGCGCAGGTGGAAATCGCGGGGAGTTGCGCAGCCGTCCACGTCAATGCCGGCGCAGCATTCCCTGTCGGGGTGATTGTGGCCCCAAAAGTCACATCACGCGGCGTCAACGACGAGAACAACACTGTTGCCCGAACTCCCTGCAGACCTTCCACGATCCCAAGTCTCAATGTGATCGATGCCAAACCCTCCGAATCCGTCCCGGATG
>Ga0137418_10001169_pt1 | contig 24118 bp, 19 predicted proteins | sample CZODoug3_1_2_16f_FD_122242 | JGI IMG/M metagenome (GOLD analysis project Ga0137418, IMG submission 122242) | Vadose zone soil fungal communities from Angelo Coast Range Reserve, California, USA - CZODoug3_1_2_16fungal (Hybrid Assembly) | ecosystem: Environmental > Terrestrial > Soil > Vadose...
GTGCGAGGCGATAGATGGAATCGGTGGGGCGAAGTTTGCGGGACATGGCTTTGGCGGCGTCGCCGAGTGCGGAGGTGGTGTCGGTGCCGGAAGCAGCGCTCAGCTTGGACTTGACCAGCAGGAGGGAGAGATTTTTCTGCATGGTCATGGCGCGGCGATATTCCATGGTGAGGCGATCCCAGAAATGGTTGATGTCTGGCATGGTGTGAAGCAGGTCGGCGCTGGCTTGCAGGCGTAGTTCGATGTTGCGCTCGAGTTCTTCGAGAATTTGCTGCTTGAGTTGGTGGACAGTGCGCTGGCGCTCGAGCAAGTAGCCGATAAAGAGAAGAGTGAGCGCGCAGAAACCGAAGAAGGCGACGCGAAGCGTCCATTTGTTGGCGGCGTCGGGGTGGACGAAGACGAGCGGATACATGAAGACGGCCAAGCCGCTGGCCAGCACGAAAACGAAAACGGCTGCCATGATAGTGAGCTGAAGCTCGCGGCGCTCGAGGCGTTCGAGCTCTTGCCGATTGATAGTTGCCATAGCTGTTTCCACCTGACCGCTGAGAGACGGGCAGCGCCCGAAAAAGCGATTCGGAGCGTCCTGGAAATGTTGACGGGGAGAGACGCTTGGTGCAATAGGCGCGGGGTACTGCGGTGGCGGAAGCGATAACTGAGGAAAGCCAGTGAGTAGTGGGCAGTGGGTAGCCGGGAAGATGCGCACGCTGCACACCCCACCCCGGGTATTTTGGCAGAAGAGTTTGAATGTGCCTGATTGTAAAGGAGTTGACTTTTTTCGCGACGACCAAGAGCTCGCAACAATATGTCAGAAAAGGAACTTAGATAGGTCTTCAACCCGGAGACACAGAGAACGTGTAGTTGGAAACGAGGCGCGCACACACCCGGGGGGCAACGCAGATAATTATCAAAACAAAAGAGTTGCGGGAAAAGCAATTCGTAAGACCATGAAAACAAAGGGCGAGCAAAGTGTGATTGCAAGCAAGGCACCGAGTTTGGAGGGATGCCGTAGGAAGTCAAGCCCGGGAGCCTGGAGGCGGATTCAAGGCTCCGATGAAGATGGCAACGGCGAAGGTGGTTGGCTTGCGGGAGATTAGGCGTTCGCAAACCGCGTTCCCTTTGAGACTCCGGGCGAACTCGCCAGGGCGTCGAAGTTGGATAGGCGACCACGGTTAATCGTAGAGGGTGGAGAGGACCAGCGAAACTGGTCAGAGGGACAGAAAGAATCCACCTGTCCTTTGCGGGCTTGGAAAGCTTCAAACATGAAAGAGCAACAGCCGCACTTTGAAAAGGCTGACAAAACGAGTGCGACAGTGAAGGGTCTCGACACGAAGAATTCAAAACGGTGAGCTCACGCGGTATCGGAAGTTCGGACAGCGGAAGCAACTACGCGATCTCTTTTCACCTTCACGGCTTCGATAATAATCGCGGACGCCCTGAAGCTAGAAAATAGTAAGTGGGCCTGACTCTCACAATTCCTTCTGATATTTTCCCCTTGCATGTTGCTTCCACAAAAAGTACGCAAACATCAGAGCTAGAGAGCACAGTAAAGCACCCCCCAAAAGCTCCCATGGTTGCGTCGCCGGATTGGAAATGGACTCGTGCAGAAGTGCGCCACCAACCGACAGAAATGTGAGCGCCAGTGCCACTACGAGACCCTGAAAGAAGTTCAATCTATCCATTTGTCCGAAAGGCAGCGAGTGTGATCTACAACTTCGATGTTCGATTCAACTAAGGAATCCGCTCGAAGCCATGCTTCGTGACGAATCAAAATTCGCTCTCCGGTACTATGCATCAACATCCACAAGCCATGCATGTATCCAAGCTTCTTGAACATTCTGGACGTGGCGGGGATATCGCTAGTTGTCGACGCTGTGACCTCGTCGTATCGCCTGCCGATTAATTCGTCGATTTTATATCCGAGGAGTTCGCAAAAATTGTCCGAAACCCAAACGAATTTTCGATCACTGTCAACAACCGTCGTGTAAATGGGCGCAACGCGAGGTCCAGGAGGTTCACTGACTTCCAAGTAGTTTTGGAAGCATTCCACAATCCATTCAGGAACTTGGTCTGGAACATAGGGAATGATGCGAGGTGGGGTGTACGGCTTCTTATCCATTGCGGGCCTCAATTCTGTTCCGTTACGAAGTAAAGATATAACGATTTAGCGGATACAAGAAGGATCATAGTTACGTAAGGAGATTTGCTTACGTAATTCCACTGTTGCAGATTGATCGTAAACCGGCTCAGTATCCGGCCTCGCCACGGGGCTGCCACTCTAAATGGAGGTTGTTAGGGACTAGGGACGTGCTGGTGGTCCGGGGAATGTACGGAAGTGGCTATCATCAGGCCGTATTCCTCGTCGATGTGATAACTCATCTGCGACAGAAAGGCACGACAGTCGGCATGTAATTGAGTTCCGTGGATCTCAAGGAAAATCGTCGGGTGGAATTCGGCCAGGGCCCGATGGGAGCCCTGCAAGACTTCGAGTTCCGCGCCTTCGACATCGATTTTTATGATGTCCGGGGGGCCGAGGCGCCTTGGTCCGTAGATGCCACTATCTAGAGTCGTGGAGGGCACTAACAATTCGCCGTTAGGCGAAAGGTGCGCCATCGGGGATTCCATGGCAGCCGCGGAGAATGAACGCGTCCCTTCTTCGTTGCAGACTGCCTGTCCAAAGACGGTGCAATTTTGAAGGTTGTTCAGGGCAATATGCTGACGAAGGTACTCCAAGTTGCGTTCTAACGGCTCGAAGGCGTAGACACTTCCCGAAGGCCCGGAGCGTATGCTAGCGAGGAGCGAGTAGATGCCGACATTGGCCCCCACATCGTAGACCACGGCACCCTGAGTCACGAGGTTTGCGAAAGCGCGTAGACGGACTACCTCGTACGTGCCAAACCAGTAGGCATTAGGACCGGAGCCCTTGATCCACTTCATTCCGCGGAGTGGACCGCGTAGGACGCGAACTTCGGCCTCACGAGGGATCAGGGAAAGTGGGAGCCGCAGAACCTTCCCGAGCAACGCTCCCGAAGAACTCATGCTGGACCTCTGCGCGGAACCAGGGGACAGGTCATTGCTTGAGGTTAGCTCTAAACCCGTACCGTTTCCAAATCAAAGGTTCGGAAATCCGGCGGGCTCGCCTGGGGGCCCTGGCTTTGCAGTCGCTACGTGCTGCCGGTAGCGGAGCGGCGCGCGGCGAGGGCATCGGCCAGGGCGTTGAGGATCCAGGTCCAGCCTTCTTTGTGCTGGTGGCCGAGCTCGTCGTCGGGGACGCCGGCGTGGCGAAGGGTGACATCGGTTTGGTCTCCGCGCTGCTGCAGGGTGACGGTGACGACGGACTCGGCGCCCTTGGTGCCTTCGGACATCCAGGTGAACTCGACGACACTCGGGCGCTCCATCTTGGTGAAGCGGCCGTAGTGAGGCCAGACGCGGCCTTCATGCTTGATCGCGAGATAATACAAACCGTCTACCACCGGATTGAAGATGACGCGTTCGGCGCCGTGCCACGGTCCGCCCGGGCTTTTGGGATCGATCCAGACGTCGTAGATTTTGTCGGCGGGTGCGGGAATGGTGCGGTTGACGGTGATATCGGTGAAGTTCATCTTCATTTCTCCTTTTGATTTTGTTGGGCCTTTTGATTTTGTTGGGCAAAAAACTGTTGGAGGCGATCGAGGCGGGAATTCCAGAACTGCTCGTATTTAAGGAGCCACTGGGCTACTTCGCGCAGCGGTTGCGGGGCTAGCTCCAGAGTGTTGTTGCGACCGCGGCGAGTGCGACGGACGAGCCCGGCACGTTCGAGCACGCGGACGTGCTTGCAGAATCCGGTGAGTGACATATCAAAGGGCTGGGCAACATCGGAGATGCGCGCGGGACCGCGGGCGAGGCGGTCGATGATGGCGCGGCGAGTGCGATGAGAGATGGCGGCGGCGACGGAATCGAGGTTGGTAGCGGCCGCAGGATGGTGAACCATATGGTTCAGTATAGGCGCGGGCAAAAGAATATGTCAACACGGCGGCTTAGTTTTTTCAGGAGGTCGAGCGTGGTTACGCTGAAGCCGACGATGAAGTAGTTCAGCAGCAGCCCATACGAATCTGGCCGTCCACCACGGGCGGACCGAAAGCCTGCTTCGGAATCGGAGCGCCGTGCAACGTCATCCAGCAGCGGCGAGCGGCACCGAACAAGACCAGAATCACGCCGATGACGAACATGGTCATTAAGATTGAATCGAGGTAGCCAGTAAACATTTTGCCAGGCACTTTAGTTAGCGGCCAGAAGATGTTTTTAATGGACAGCACACCAGCCGTAAGTGTAGTCACGCCGACAAACAGCATGGGCACCGCCGTGATCCAGGCATATTTTGCTTTTCCCATGTTGATCAGAAACGTGGTGCTCACGGCCAGCGCGATAGTCGCGAGCAGCTGGTTCCCGGTACCGAAAAGCGGCCACAGAGTCGAAATGGACCCCGTGTAGATCAGGTACCCCCAACCGAGGACCACAAGGGTAGTAGTGATCAGATTTCCGGGAAGCCACTTCGCATTGGCAAAGGGCGTGTGAACCTTGCCCAAGAGTTCTTGCAAGACGTAGCGGGCCACGCGAGTGCCGGTATCGATAGTGGTGAGGATGAACAGGGCCTCAAACATGATGGCGTAGTGATACCAGTAGCCCATGAGGCGAGCCATTCCCGGCAGCCCACGAAAAATCTGCGCCATGCCCACGGCCAGCGAAACTGCGCCGCCCGTGCGGCCGGCAAGATTCTCGCCCACTTCGGCTGAGAACATGTTGAGGTTTACGCTGTGCATTCCTAGCTTTGCAAAAACGTCCGGGGGAACGTTAATCGCGAAATAATCTCCGGGAAAAAGGGAGCAAGCAGCGATGAGCGAGAGCACCGCCACCAGGGACTCCGCCACCATGGCTCCGTAGCCGATGAAGCGAGCGTCCGTTTCTTTATGGAGCATCTTGGGTGTGGTGCCTGAACCCACCAGCGAATGAAAGCCCGAAATCGCGCCGCAGGCAATGGTCACGAACAGGAAGGGGAAGAGCTTCCCTTTGATGATCGGTCCGCCGCCGTGGATGAACTGCGTGACGGCCGGGAACTTGATGTCCGGATGCACGATGATCACGCCAACAACCAGGATCGCGATCGTGCCGAGCTTGACGTAGGTTGATAAATAATCGCGCGGCTCCAGCAGGAACCATACGGGCAGCACCGAAGCGACAAACCCGTATATCGCCATCAGCACGGTGATTTGGTGCGGGCTGAAGGTAAGCTGCGCGGCAAACGGCGTCATGGCGACCCAGCGGCCTCCGATTACCGCGGCGATCAGGAGCAGCACACCAATTGCGCTAGGAACAGCAACCTTGATTTGTCCTGGAGTGCTCTTGAACATGTACAGGCCCATGAAAATACCGATCGGAATGGTCATTGCAATGGTGAACACGCCCCAAGGACTATTGGCAAGCGCGTTGACTACCACGATTCCAAGCCCCGCCAGCGTCACCAGCAAAATAAACAGAACCGCCAGCATGGCCACCAGGCCGGCAAACCGCCCGATTTCGGTCCGGGCTATCTCTGCCAGGGAGCGCCCACCATGCCGGACGGAGGCTACCAGGACCATGAAATCGTGCACACAGCCAGCGAGTACGGCACCAATCAAGATCCACAGGAATCCGGGAGCAAAACCAAATTGTGCGGCAAGTGTCGGACCCACAAGAGGTCCCGCTCCCGCAATCGCTGCAAAGTGATGCCCGAACAGCACAAGTTTCGGCGACGGGACATAATTGTGTCCATCTTCAAAAGTGTGCGCGGGAGTAGTCCTACGATCGTCCAGCGCCAGGACTTTAGCGGCAATGAAGGCGCTGTAGTAGCGATAGGCAATCGCGTAAACGCAAAGCGCGCCGAGGATCACGGGAAACGTATTCATAGTCGTCTCCTACATCGGGAAAGTCGATTTCAGGCAAGACCTGTTCCCAACATCCATTGATGGCAGTGCATGTTTTCCCTAGTCGTCCTCATCTTCTCATGAGCAATTAGAATTTCTGAAAACGGGCTAGTTGGAAAACGGACTTCAGCTAGTTCACGGAGCGTGCGTTTGCTAAACGCCCGCTCCGTGACGTGGACGATGTTAGAAGGTGAAAATAGGGCCGAACTCACTGCGGAGGTCGCGCCAAGTCCGAGAGGGGATACCTCTGAAAAGCGGCAGTTCCCCGGTGGAGCCGGGGACGGCTTTGGTTTCGAAGAGGGACTGTTCAAAGCCGAAGGTCACCCAATTATTGAGCTTGTAGTACAAGGTGCCAACGTACTGCGCACTCCGATTACGGGTGCCGCGGGCGCCCGCAGCCAGCATTCGGCGGACATCGCGGGCCTTGGCGAAGTCTTCGCCATAGGTGAAATAGAGCGACCAGCCGGCATTGCGACCGGACGGGTCAGCGTTAAATATGCGCGAGAGTGGAAAACCTAGGCTAACGAAACCGCCCTGGGTGCGCACCGGACGCTCAGGAGCAACGACCGCATTACCTGCCGCGTTGGTGCCGAACACGACATTGGACGCTCCGTCGACCGAGGCTACTACGGTGTTTCCGGTGAGTCCGAAGGTGTCGTTGAAGTTGGAGAAGAGCTGGCCGCCGAAGTAGTATCGCAGGTCGCTCCCGTTGTAGTACTTTCCGATTAAAGTGGCGAAGCGGGTGGGAAGCTGGAATTCACCCGTCCATGCGGCAGTAACGCTGCTGACCCTTGCGCCATTCGGGAAGGCCGCCTGGAATGCCGCACCCGCAGGCACCGCGGATTTCAGGACAACAGCGGTACGGCGCGCTTGCTCGCCGCTGAAAATGATCTGCGCGGGAGCAACGCCCGGAGCATGATCAAGTTGGAATTGGCCGACGATTCGGCCTTGCACTTCGGGGCGGCCCGAATCGGTGCCTTGGCGCTCGCCGTAGCCAAGCTGGTTGGCGACACCGGTCACGGTGAGAGTGCCAGTCGCAGTTTGCACGTTTGCGGGCACGTTACCGAAGGCGGGGAAAATCACGGCGACTTCGGGCATCAGCTTGAAGCCACCGCCGAAGTCGTGGGTCCAGCCGGCGCGCATCTGGGGCGCTCGTTCCCACAGAACACCGAAACCGATGGAGGTGCCAGTGGTTTCGAAGGTGATCGGAAGGGTGGAGGAGGTGAAGGGCGTCCAGTCCTGGCCGAAAAGAAGGTTGAGGTTATCGGTGTCGCTGAATCTGTAGTCCAGCCGCGCATAGGCCAAGCGGATGCTGAACATGCTGGAGCGTATGGTGCCGATATTCCGATTGTCAACGCGGCTGAAGTTTCCTTCAAAGTCGCCCTCGAATTTTCCGGTAATGGTGAACTTGGAGGATGGATCGAGCCATTCGATATTGGTGCCGATACGCGAAGCGCGAGCCTTCACGTGAAACTCGGGTGCGTCGTTGGGGCCGGTATCGGGCGCGAGAAATCCCGGAAGGGGGAAATCATCGCCGTTAGGCGAAGAGCTATCGTGGACGACAGTGGCTTTCACGAAGCCATAGGGGGTGACGCGAATCGATCCAATTTTGAATGAAGGCGTGCCCGCTTCTCGAGGGAGTGACCCTACCGGGAGGAAGCGGATTGGGGTAAGCGCCGGGATCACGGCCGAGGCGGCCGAAGCCGTTTGATCGGAAGGTGGATTCGCGGGTGGTGCTACGTTCGAGGGGGTAGGTAGACTTGCTCCGTTGTTGACGGGCAAGCGGTAGATTGCGGCAATTTGAGTCGCGCCGCTCGTTCCGGCAGTGGAAGCGTTTATCACCGCGGGCGCGCCTTCGGTTTGATCATAATCGGCCTGCGAGATTACGCCCTTCCTGAGGAGCAGCTTGGCCAGACGGCGATTTGCGTCGTTAACAGAGGCGGCGTGACTGATTTGCGCCACTTCCTCCGGGGTCAAAATACCCTTTGTTTCTAAGATACGAATGAGGGGATTAACGGCAGGTTCATTGTCGGTCGATTGCTGGGCCCAGATCCGATCACATAAGGCAAGAACTACTAACAGAGACACCATTACGCAGAATGGTTTGCTTCTCATCGTAGCCACCCCCTGTAAGTCATCACTGGAATGCTTAATTCATAAGATTCTAATGGCCCTGAAACACACCGTTCATATAGCGGCTCGGCGACGGTTGTCAAGAACTCTACTTTCGCCAAACGAATCGATTGCAAGTCAGCCAGCGCATGCGGGGAACGCGACTAAATCGAGGTAGAACAAGAGAAATTTTAAAAGAGCTTTGACGTGGAAATGGAGGATGGCTTGACGAGCGGTTGGGAGGACTTATACCATCGGGTCGCCGAAAGTTAGCGAAAGTCCATTCTGGGTGCCAAGGGAAGTTGTCGGGGGAACCGGGAGTGCGTTGCGGAGTTCTGGAACAGTCCGTGGGACTGGTCTGGTTCGGAGCGAATCGGAATCCCTATTGTCTTGCCTGTTGTTGAAGCCACGAACGAACTGTAATATTCGTAACTTCAAATCCATCAATGAATTAGAGTGAGACTCCTGCGGATTGTTACAGGATATTCACATTCGTTTGACGTAACAGTAAGACGCGACAACTACCTTCCTCGACGGGGTGATTCGCATACTTAACGGTATTGGGGTCGAATTTTGCGTAAAAGAGAGAGGCGATGAGAAAATTTGCAGCACTAACAGTGTCGATTTTTCTGATGTACGGAATAGCGCTGGCGGACACACCGAAAGACGCTAATCCGGAACCCGGCAAGGCAGCCAAAGCTGGGAAAGCGGCAAAAGCTAAGGCGGGGAAGAGCGCGGAGAAGGAAAGCGCAGCGTTTGCAGCCGAACTGGAGGAGTTGCGGCAGACGTTGCAGGCGCAGCAGGAACAATTGCAGATGTTGAAGGAAGAGCTGGCGAAGCGCGACCGGCAGATCGATGAAGCTCGGGACGCGGCGGCAACGGCGAACACTCGCGCGATAGAGGCGAACAGCAAAGCCACGGAAGCGGCAAGCGCGAGCGCGGAGGTTAAGAGCGCGGCGACGTCGCTGAATACTTCCGTGAGCGACCTGAAGGTAAGCAACGAATCGCTGCGCACCACGGTGGCTACGGCGCAGGCGGACGCGAAAAAGGCGGAGGAGACGGGGCCAGCAACCATCAAGTACAAGGGGGTTTCCATTACGCCGGGAGGTTTCCTGGCGGCGGAGACAGTGTCGCGTACCCGTGCAGCGAGTGCTGATATCAACACGCCATTGACCGGCATTCCCTACCCAGGGAATGCGCTGTCGAAAGTGGCCGAGAACCAATTCACTGCACGCCAGAGCCGCGCTTCGCTCCTGGTCGAAGGTAATGTCGGCAGTTACAAAGCGACCGGCTACTACGAGGGAGACTTCCTGGGTACTGGAGTAACCTCGAATAATCGACAGAGCAATAGTTACGTTTTCCGCCAGCGGCAAGTATGGGGGCAGATCGCAACGCCAGGCGGGTTTAGCGTCACGGGCGGGCAGATGTGGTCGTTGACAGCCGAGACCAGAAAGGGCATCCAGAATCGGCTGGAAGCGCTGCCGATGGTGATCGATCCACAATACAACGTCGGCTTCACCTGGGCCCGGCAGTACGGGTTCCGAGTAGTGAAAGACTTCGGCGGGAAGGTCGCTCTCGGTCTGTCCGTGGAAGGTCCACAAGCGACAATTGGCGGACGTGGATTCAGCACGCGTACGAGCACTACGGCCTTGGGCGCCGTGACGACCATTACGAATACTTTCATCAACGCGCCTGGTGCTGGCGGCGGGCTGCTTAACTTTGTGGATACACAAGGCTACACGGTTAACAAGGCTCCGGACGTAATTGGCAAAGTCGCACTTGATCCAGGGTTTGGGCACTACGAGGTGTTCGGGATCCTTAGTACCTTCCGTAACCGAATCTACCCTTGCGGCGTCGTAGGAACGAACGCCGGGAATACTCCTACGCCCGTGACGCCCACAGCAGTTCTTTGTCCGGCAAATGGCACGGCAACGCCAAGCGCAGCAGGCGCCTTCAACGATACAAAAGTTGGCGGCGGTCTGGGCGCCAGCGTGCGCTTCCCACTGGCTCACAAGAAGGTGGACTTCGGAGTTAAGGCCGTAGCTGGCGACGGCATCGGCCGTTACGGTTCCGCACAGCTGGCGGATTTGACGTTCCGCCCGGATGGTACGGCATCATTTCTCCGCACCGCTCATGGCCTCGGAATTCTTGAGTTTCACGCCAACGCCAAGCTGGATGTTTATGCGTATTACGGCGCGGAATATGCTTGGCGCGCAGCATATCAGGGTTATACGACGATCGCAGTTACGAATACGCCTGCGATTCCGGCAACGGGAACCACGCCAGCCATTCCGGCGACGAGCAACACCACCATATCGACGACGGGTATCGGTGGCTATGGCTCGCCGCTTGCAAACAACAGCGGCTGCAGCACGGAAGCGGCACCTGCGTCGAACATCACTCCTTCTGCAGGTGGGACTTGCGCAGGCGACATTCGGGTGATCCAAGAAGGCACGCTGGGCTTTTGGCACAAGTTCTATAATGGGCCGAAGGGCGGGTTGCGCTGGGGCATCCAGTATTCGTACTTGACGAAGAGTGGATGGTCCGGGAGCGGAGGTCTGCCGGCGGGCACGCCTGGCATATCGCCGAAGGCGGTGGACAACATGATATGGACGTCGTTCCGCTACTACATACCGTAGAAGCGGGCTAAGTATTTAGACAAGCGATGAAGTGCATTAGGGCAGCTCCTTCAGGAGCTGCCCTTGTTGTTTTTATGGAGTCGAGGCGCGGACGCCAAGACACCCCGTAAGTCATTGCATTACGGCGGCTTATAGAACGCTCCGGCGGAGCGAGATTCAACAGAAGGTGTAACGATTGTAACAATGCTGTAACACGAGAGGGGCACACTGGGGCATCCAAGGCGGTAAATCAAATAAATCAGTCGACGGAGAGACGCATGAAGCGAATTGCAGGAAACTTCCTGGCAGCGCTGGCACTCGCGCTCACAGTTGTGGTGTTTGCGCACGCGGCGCTTTCCATCAACGGAGCGGGCGCGTCATTTCCCTATCCGATGTATTCCAAATGGTTTGATGAATACCGGAAGAGCAATCCCTCGATAGAAATCAACTATCAATCGATCGGGTCGGGCGGGGGAATCAAGCAAGTGACGGAAGGCACGGTGGATTTCGGCGCATCCGATGGTCCGATGAATGATGAGCAGTTGAAAGCATTTCAAGACAAGCACGGATTCGGAATACTGCACTTTCCGACAGTGCTCGGCGCGGTGGTGCCAACGTACAATATTCCCGGTGTGACCGGGACGCTGAATTTTACGCCAGACGCGCTGGCTGGAATTTTCCTTGGCAAGATCACCAAGTGGAATGATCCGTTGATTGCAGGTGCAAACAAGGGAGTGAACCTGCCGAGCGCCGAGATTGTTGTCGTACACCGTTCGGATGGCAGCGGCACGACCTATATTTGGACCGACTATCTCTCTAAAGTTAACGACGAGTGGAAAAACAAGGTAGGCAAAGGCGCATCCATTAACTGGCCGGTGGGATTGGGCGGCAAAGGCAGTGAGGGTGTGACCGGGCAGATCAAGAACACGCCGAATTCGATTGGCTACGTGGAATTGATCTACGCGCTGTCCAACAATATTTCGTACGGAAGCGTTAAGAATTCGTCCGGGAGCTTTATCAAGGCGGACCTGGCTAGCGTGAGCGCGGCGGCGGCTGGAGCGGCAAACACAATACCCGATGATTTCCGCGTGTCTATAACGGACGCGCCGGGCAAGAACGCGTACCCCATTTCGAGCTTCACTTGGCTGCTGATTCCGGAGAAATTTTCGGATGCGGCAAAGCGTGATGCGATCAAGGGGTTCGTGAAATGGATGCTGAAGGACGGGCAGAACTACACTGAGCAACTGTCCTACGCGAAACTGCCGAAAGAGGTAGTGGCCAAAGAAGAGAAGGCATTGGCCAAGGTTCAGTAGCGACGCCGTTCAGGAAAAAATGGCTGCAACCACGACTGTGCCGAGCGCGGGCCCGATATCGGGCTCGCGCTCATTTCTGAGTCGATTGCGCGACGGAGATGAAATCGCGCGGCTGATTACATTTTTGTTCGCAGGTTCCGTAGTTCTGATCACAGTTCTGCTGATCTTGACACTTTGGCAGGAGTCGGCACTCTCTCGGCATAAGTTTGGGCTACATTTTTTTGTCACTCGGTTGTGGGACCCGGCTGCGGAGCAGTTTGGGGCGCTGACGTTCATCTATGGAACAATCGTCACGGCTACGGTTTCGCTGGCAATTGCGGTGCCGCTGGGGATTGGGGCGGCGATTTTTCTGGCTGAGTTGGCGCCGGCGCGGTTGTCGGATGCGCTGGAGTTTTTCATCGATTTGCTGGCCGCGGTACCAAGCGTTATCTACGGATTACTAGGTGTTTTCATTGTAGTGCCGTTGATGCGGGACTACGCGCAACCGGCGTTGAAGAATACGCTAGGATTTTTGCCGCTATTTTCTGGGCCCATGTATGGAATCGGGTTCCTGACCGCCGGCATCGTTTTGGCGATCATGGTGATCCCGTACATCATTTCTGTGTCGCGCGAGGTGCTGATGTCCGTGCCGCGGGATCAACGGGAAGCGGCGCTGAGCTTGGGGTCAACGCGCTGGGAATCAACGTGGAAGGTTGTGGTGCCGTTTGCGCGGACGGGAATTATGGGTTCGATCTTTCTGGCCCTGGCGCGGGCGCTAGGCGAAACGATGGCAGTGACGATGGTCATCGGGAACACGCCGACGATTAGCGCGTCGCTGTTTTCGCCGGGGTATTCGATCGCGGCCGTGATTGCGAATGAGTTCGCGGAAGCAACGGGCGATGTTCACCTGCAGGCACTGATCGAGTTGGGCTTGGTGCTGTTTCTACTGACATTCCTGTTGAATGGACTGGCCCGGTTGCTGATTGTTATCACTTCGCAGCGGGGCGGCGCGGCGGCCCACGCATGAGCCCTCGACTGCGCTGGCGCAAATTCGTAAGCGGCTTCATGCTGACGATGACCGGTGTGTGCGCGCTGGTGGCGGTCAGCGTACTTTTCTTCATTCTTGGTTACCTCGTTTATCACGGCGGCACCTCGATTAATTGGAGCTTCTTCACGAAATTGCCCAAGCCAGTTGGAGAAGCCGGCGGCGGAATGGCGAACGCGATCCTGGGAAGCGCGAAATTGTTACTGCTGGCTTCCCTGATAGGTGTGCCAATTGGTTTTCTCGGCGCGATTTACCTGGCGGAGTTTAGCGGCAGCAAAGTAGCCTTCTTGGTGCGGTATGCAGCAGACCTGCTGAACGGCGTGCCCTCGATCGTGATCGGAATCTTTGCGTACAGCCTAGTAGTGCTGCCGTTCAAGCATTTTTCGACGCTAGCGGGCGGTTTTGCGCTGGGACTGATGATGATCCCGATTACGCTGCGCAGCACGGAGGAATTTTTGCTGGCGGTGCCGCGGGCGCTACGGGAAGCAGCGATGGCGCTAGGCGCAAGCAAGTGGAAGACGATTGCAACGGTGATCGTGCCGGCGGCGTACCGAGGAATTCTGACCGCGGTGCTGTTGGCCTTTGCGCGCGTGGCGGGAGAGACTGCGCCGCTACTATTCACAGCTTTTGGGAATCGCTTTTGGAGTCCCGGGTGGACTCAGCCGACGGCCTCCCTCCCGGTTATGATCTTTACCTATGCGGTAGCACCGTATGAGGACTGGCATCGGCAAGCGTGGGCGGCTGGGCTTGTCCTGCTGGGCCTGATTTTAGTTATCAATATCGTAGCGCGGGCGATACTGGCTCGCGGTATTGCGGTTCCGAGGGCGTAACATGCATGCATCCGTGAGGCCGGCAGTGTCCTTTAACATAACACCAACCCAGACCGGGACTATCGGGCGCGAAGCTGTCGCCGCTTTGCCGCTGCGCATGAACGTCAGCAAAGTAAACTTTTTCTACGGACCCAAGCAGACGCTGTTTGACATCAGCTTCGGTATCGCAACGAGCAAACTTACAGCGCTGATCGGACCGTCTGGCTGCGGAAAATCGACGCTGCTGCGGACGATGAACCGCATGTATGAGACTGTGCGACAGGCACGCTTGGAAGGCGAGATCACGCTGGATGGGCAAAATATTTTGGCGCAGGATGTCACGCAGTTGCGGCGCCGCGTGGGCATGGTGTTCCAACGCCCGAATCCCTTTCCGAAATCGATTTTTGACAACGTAGCGTACGGGCTGCGAATCAACGGATCGAAGCTGCCGCTCGCCGATGCAGTCGAGAAGAGTCTGCGGCATTCGGCACTGTGGGATGAAGTGAAGGACCACCTGCATAAGTCGGCTTACGAGCTTTCCGGTGGGCAACAGCAGCGGCTGTGCATCGCGCGGGCGCTGGCGGTCGAGCCGGAAGTCCTGTTGCTGGATGAACCGTGCTCGGCGCTGGACCCTATCAGCACGGCGAAAATTGAGGAATTGCTGGTGCAGTTGAAGGACCTTTGCACAATCGTGATCGTGACGCATAACATGCAGCAGGCGGCACGCGTTAGCGACTTCACCGCGTTCTTGCTCACGGGCCAGTTGATTGAGTTCAGTCCCACACCGCAGTTATTCACTACGCCAAGTGACCCACGAACGGAGGCGTATATCACTGGGCGCTTTGGGTGAGCTTCGGCAAGGGAGAGTCGGGCCAGAATTTTACGGTTGAAGGGATCGAGTGATGGAACGCCACTTCGAGCGAGACCTAAACGAATTGAAAGAACGGCTGCTGTGGATGGGCAGCCTGGCGGAGCGCGCCGTGCATCAGGGCGTGCATTCGGTGCTGGACTCCGATGAGCAGCTTGCGAAGCGCGTGCTGGATGAAGAAGACGCGATCAACGAGTTGCAGATTGAGATTGATGATCGCGTGGTGCAGGTTTTGGCATTGCACCAACTGATGGCCACCGATCTGAGATTGGTGCTGGCGGTGTCTCGCATCAACAACGATCTGGAACGCATCGGGGATCAGGCGGTGAACATTGCGCAATCCGCGGTGCGCATATTGCGGCATCCGCGTGTGAAGCCCTATGTGGATCTGCCGCGCATGAGCGAAGTTGCGGAAGAAATGATGCGCGACTCACTGAATGCGCTGGTGCGACGCGATGTGGAGCTGGCGCAAAAAGTGTTGGCGATGGACGATCAGGTGGATCACTACCGCGATCAGATCTTTCGTGAATTGCTAACGTACATGATGGGCGATTCGAGCGTAGTGTTTCCCGCGTTTGAGCTGATTTTAGTGGCGAAAAATTTAGAGCGAATTGGCGATCACGCGACGAATATTGCCGAGGACGTGATCTACATGGTGCAAGGCCAGGACGTACGCCATCCTACCGTGGATCGACGTTAAGCAGATTGCGGCCGTCGCTCACGACTTCCCCACCACAACAAGAAAAGTGCAGCGGACAGGCTCGCGATGCTGATTGCCATGCCTGCGGTTCTGTCTCGAGTTCGCGTAAAGCGGACGTTGACGCGAGATTGACCTGCTGGTGTCGGAATGATCATTTGGCCCGAGTCTTCCGCTGACTCTGGCTGGATGCCTGAGCCGTTTACTTTGACTTGCCACGCTGGATAGTTCAGGAGCCGAAGGGCTAATCGCGCGGGCCGCGTTGATTCGACACGGATGTTCTTTTCTTCCGGCGCCCAGCGTTCAATGACAACTATGGGTTGGTGTGCGGCGGTCGTCGCAGGTTCGCTTTCTGTGTCGTCATTCAACGGGACGACTTGGGCGCGCGGGGCCTTCGCTGGGAGATTGTAGTGATCGTCACCGATGGGGTCGTATTCGTCGGTTCCGTCGAAGCCCTCGCCGCTGGCGATGCTGGCGCGCAGGGTGGAGAATTCTTCCTCGTCCCACCACGTATGGCGCACGAGAAAGATTGCGGTGCTGATAAGGAATGCGGCTGCGGCAATGAACACGAACCAGCGAAATCGCCGGCGCGCAAGCGCTGCCGACAGAAAATAAATGAACGGGATCGTGAGAATCGACATCCAGCGCCATGGGAATTGCACGAATCTCAATTTTGGAAGCAATTGCCAAATGAAGGATGCGGGCCGCAGCATCAGCGCGGTCGCAAGTACGGACAATACGAGAAAGGTGCCCCAAAGATGGCTGCGCTGCTGGGTTCCGCCAGGTTGGCTGAGTTCTTTGTGCACGGCGATGGCAGCGATGCCGGTGAAGAAGATGATAGCAACCGCAATCGTCGAGGCTATGAAATTGAAAAACGTGTGTTCTGGGTCGTTGGAGGTGGTAAACAGGAAATTCTCGGATGGGAGCAGTCCGGGTGAGAGTGCTTGGGCGATATTGACCCAGCGCTGTTCGTACGCCGCGGGCACGATGTAAAAAGCGGCAAGGCCGAAACCGAGCGCCAAGCCCGCCGCGCCGCGGAAGAAAGGCGTCCATGATTTCCGGATCAGAGCGGCCCAAGCAAGCAGAAATGTTACGGAATAGGTGGCCATGACGCCGGCGGGCGCGTTGGAGAGCCACACTGCGGCGAAGAGGGCGGAAAATGCCACCAGGTTGTGGCGCCAAATTCCTGTGCAACTTTCTACAATGCCGGCAAGTTGCAAAGCCATGAGAAAAAGTAGCGGGAAGAAAGCGGAAGCCAGAAGCTCCGCATAGTCGCTGCGAAAATAAATCATCAGCAGAGCGTTGGGATTGGCCGTGTAGCAAACGGCCGCGAAGAGCGTAGAACTTCGCGGCAGCATACGGCGCGCAAAGGCAAATGCGGATAGTCCCGCAAAAGTCTGCACCAAGATGATGAAGACTACTGGGACGTAATCCCAGGGAATGAACACGGTTAACGCGGGCGCGAGCAGCCAAGAAAGGGGCGGATAGAAAATGAAGCGAGGCTCTCCGAAGCCATGGTTGGCCCACTCCGCCCATCGCGGGTACACAATTCCCTGCTTCCACTGGCCAGCAACGTCGAGCCAGGAAGTGGCGTGGAATTCGAAATCGTGGCCGGAGGCAATGCCGCGCCAGAAGAAGGGCGCGACAATCAGCAGCGAAACACATAAGGAGAGAAGGAATGCCGCCCACCATCCGCCGGGAAAAGGCGGAGCGGCGGGCTTGTTCACCGGGTCAAGAGTTGAGGTCATTCAGCGCCAACGAATAGTAGATTCCCTTCAGCGCTGTGGAGCGCTGCGATCGTTTCGGTAGATGACTCCTTCTTTCATGACGAAGAACACCTTTTCGGTTTGCCGGATATTTTCGGCGGGGTTTCCGGGGACGGCGACGATGTCGGCAAATTTGCCGGTGTCGAGGGCGCCGATCTTATCTTGCAGGGAAAGAAGTTCGGCGTCGGCAAGTGCCGCCGAACGCAGTGCGTCGATGGGCTTCATACCGAGATCAACCATCAAGTGAAACTCTTCGGCGTTACGGCCGTGTTGATACACGGCAGCGTCGGTGCCGAAACCGATCTTCACGCCCTTAGCCAGAGCATGTTGAAACATTTGCGAGCGGGCAGCCAGGGCGGCTCGCGTCTTCGCAATGATGGCGGGAGGCAGGTACATGCCTTTGTCGATTTTTTCACCCAAACTTTCGCCGGCGATGAGCGTGGGGACAAGGTAGGTGCCGCGTTGCTTCATCAAGTCGAGCGTTTCATCGGCGACGAAGGAGCCGTGCTCGATGGAATCGATGCCGGCCAGAACGGCGCGCTTGGCGCCTTCATTGCCGTGTGCGTGGGCAGCGGTTTTGCGACGGAGGGCGTGGGCTTCGTCAACGATGGCATTTAGCTCGTCTTGAGTGAGTTGCGGAGTATCGACATCATCGGTGAGGGAGAGGACGCCGCCGGTCGCGCACACTTTGATAATGTCGGCGCCATACTTGTGGTCGAGACGAACCGCGTAACGCGCTTGATCTGGCCCATTGATTACACCGTCCAGCGGATCGGTTTCTCTGCCGAATAGGCCGGGACGGAAACCGCCGCTGTGATCGCAATGGCCGCCGGTCGAGCCGAGCGCGTGTACGGTAACGAGCATGCGCGGGCCGGGCACGACGCCGTCGCGAATGGCATTGCGCAACCCGACATCGAGAAAGTCGCTGGAGCCGACGTCGCGCACCGTCGTGAAGCCAGCCATGAGGGTCACACGCGCATTCGCACTGGCGTCCAGGGCGCGCTCGGCGACGGTTTTCTGAAGGCCGTCGATCAGGTTCTGCTTCCAATCGTCGGAATACATCGAGGTGAGGTGAGTATGCGCGTCGATGAAGCCGGGCAGGAGTGTGGCATCGCCGAGATCGATGGTCTCGGCACCGGCGGGAATGGCGGATTGGGCGCCGACACCCGCAATTTTTCCACTCGTGACGACCACTAAGCCTGGAGTTGACAGCACGTTGCTCTTGCCATCGAACATTCGCGCGGCCTTCAGCACGTAGGTCTTACCGGGCTTGGGCGTCTGCGTCTGCGCGAGAGACACCTGCGCCGTCAAAGCCACGAGACCGACCAGCAGGCAGCCGTGCCATTTGCACATGACCACTCCTCTTCGGATTCATCCGGAGTCATTCACGACTGACCGGAACGCACGACAATAGCTTGCTCGCGGAAAAAGTCAAGGATCGATGCTCTCGATGATTGCTCGCGGCAGATTAAATCGAGCTGCGATTGACACCTGTCTTGCTGGCTCTGGTAGAATGAGCGTGGCGTTGCGGTCAAGACATCCTCTTCCCAGCCCTCCGGTAAGCGCCACAAGTCCACCGATGCCTCGCGATTATTTCCAGAGGCGCCGCTACAATCGGCGCATAACAAGTGCCGCTATGGTTGGTGTGCTCAGCGCATTAGTTGCCTGGGCCCTTACTCGCCAGCCGGCGACGCCTGCGTTTTCGCTAAGCGAATCCGGCGTGAACGCCCCCTCAGCTGGTTTCGGCACAGGTTCCGCCGCGCCTCAGCAAGAGATTGCGGATGCTGCTTTGCACGATAACGCGCGCGGAGCAGACATTCACGTGCGGCTTCTCTTTCCGAGAGCTGGCGGCAAATTTCCGGTGATCATTTTTTATCCTGGTGGACGCGGCTCGCAAGAATGTTGCGAGGCCTTGATTCGCGATTGGACCTCGCATGGATACGTAATCGTTGAAATCATGCGCGTCGCAGCCCTTCGCATGGACTCCCATGCTGCAGTGGAGAGCGTCCGGTTGAAGGGCGGAAGTAAGCATGTGAGCCTTGCGCAGTCCAGAATCGGAGCCCTGGACGTCACGTCGGTCATCGATTCGCTCCCGGCGCTGCAGACGAGGTTTAGGGCGATCCGGGGGAAGCTCGATATTGCGCACATCGGTGTGGCAGGGAATGCTGCCGGAGCCGTTGCCGCGGAAGCGATTGCGGGCGCGGTGGTGGAACTGCCAGGCCGGCCGCGCGCAAATCTGGCCGATCCGCGTGTACGAGCTGTGCTCTGCATTTCGCCGCAAGGGCCAGGTCAGTACGGCTTTACGGAGCATTCCTTCGATCAACTCGTGCTGCCTTATCTGGGAATCACAGGCGCCCAAGACGTTGCGCCGGCCAAATTTGCAGCCGCGGCTTGGCACAAGGCGCCGTTTGAGCGTAGCCAGCCCGGTGACAAATACGAGTTATTTGTTCAAAGTGGCGATGGAAGCTCGATGGTCAACAAGCTATCTGAGGATTCCGGGAATTACAGCCAGAACGCAAAACCGTCAGATTCTATCGCAGGGCACATCCACGCCGCCACGCTGGCATTTTGGGACGGCTACTTGAAGCACGATGTAGCGGCCAAGCGTTATCTGGAATCCAATGCGTTGGAGAAGGCGAACCCTGGCGTCCTCACGCTTGAGCGGAGATAACGGTCACGCCCAGACTGATGTCGGATCCAAAGCAGGCACAGAATTTCCACCGTTTTCAACACAAGTTTCCGCAGGGGAGTCCTTCCGTACTATTGACCCTTTTTCTACCTACTTGGAGACTGACTACGTATGGCCCGTTATTCTGGTTTCCTGGGGCGCAGGGTCGAGGTGCATTACCGCGCTGGCGATATCCTGTTGCCCGCGTCTGGTACATTTGTGGCTGATTCGGGCCGTTCTATTTTCCTGGAGCAAAGCTTTTCACAGCGCGGGCAGCAAAGACATTTCCGGTGGGAAATTCCGTACCAGTATATTGTGCGTTTGGAAGAAAAGCCCGCTGACGAAGAAGACGCCGGCGCTGCAAGGGCGAAAGCTTCGACCTTGAGCACCGAGCGTAAGGATCAAGTTTCCCGCGTCGCAGCCAGCGCTTCGGCGGGCGTGCCAGGGCTGCTTCCGATTCCCAATCGTCCCAAGACCGCTTAGATTATTCTCAATCCGACTCCCCGTAGCTGGCCCATTCTTAGCGCAACCCTGTACAATCGATTTGGTTCGCAATCCAGCCACACGCCCGCTGTTAGAGGAGACCTCCGTGGATTCCGCCGTCAATTCCAAAACGAAAGTCGGACTGATTGGCCTAGGCTTGATGGGCCAGCCGATCGGCATGAATTTGCTGAAAGCGGGCTATCCGCTGACGGTCTGGAATCGTACGGCTTCGCGCGCGAATGAATTGGTCGCCATGGGAGCGACGCTGGCGATATCGCCGAAAGAAGTGGCTGCAGCGTCGGATGTTCTGATGACGATTGTCAGCGACCCGCCGGCGCTGGAGAGCGTTCTGTGGGGAACGGATGGCAAAGATTCTGGGGCGCTGGCCGCGCTGAAGCCGGGCAGCACCTATATTGACTCCAGCACGGTGTCGCCTGCGCTCGCCAGAAAAATTGCCGCAGCCTGTGCTGAACGCAAAGTGCGTTTCCTGGACGCTCCGGTCACGGGCGGCGACTGGGGCGCGAAAAAGGGCGAGTTGATTTTCATGGTGGGAGGAGATGCCGAAACATTGAAGTCTGTCGAGCCCATTCTCAGCGTTCTAGGAAAGCGTTGGTTTCATCTTGGCCCGAACGGCGCCGGTCAAACGATCAAGCTCGCGATGAACCTGATTCTGGCGTTGCAAGTAGACGCCTTGGCCGAAGCCTTGGCGCTGGTCACTGGCGCGGGGCTGAAAGGCGAGGGCCTGGTGGAAGTGATGCAATCGAGCATGGCGCGCTCCGGCGTGCTGGACGTGAAGGCGCCGAATCTCCTGAAAGGCGAGTACAAGCCCAGTTTTCCGCTGCGGCTGATGCACAAAGATCTGAGCTTGGCGCTGGACTTGGGGAATCAGATCGGCGTGGCCCTGCCCGCCACCGCCGCTGCGCGCGAGACCTACAACTACGTGAAAGGCAATGCGAAGGAAGATTTGGATTTTTCGGCAGTAATGAAATTCTGGCGGCGCTAGCCTAATACTTTTTCTGGCAGCGGTCTTGCTTTCTGTCCAAGCAGGCCCACGGCTGCTTCGTAGAGCTTGGCGCGCAACTGATAGCGTTCATTGGCGCGGGTAACGTAGCGTACGGAGATTTCAATGCCGCCAATCACCGGCCGGATGTTGATCGCCGGAGCTCCGGAGCGAGAACCCATGTCGCGCGATTTTGCGGCGCCCTGCCATTCGCGCTCGGCTTGCTGGGCCCCTTCAGCAGTAAACTCCAGAACTTTCTTCTGAATGGCATCCACGATCGGGTATGGATCTTGGCCACTCGGCACGACAACCTGCAACTCATCCCAGAGCCACTGGCCTGAAGTCGAGAAATTAAAATAGTGGCCTTCGATTGCGAAGCTGTTTGTAAATGTGACACGGCGTCCGGTGGGATGGCTGGAATCGGTCCAATTGCCGGTTTCCAGCAGGACGGTGTGAAACATTCCGAGCTCAACGACTTCTCCGGTGACTCCGTTAATTTCGACCCAGTCGCCTAATCGAATTCCGTTCTTCCCCATCAATACGAACCAGCCCAGGAATCCCACGATGAAATCTTTTAGCGCAACGGTAAGACCGGCGCCTGCGAGGCCGAGGACTGTGCCGAGCTGACTGGGTGGCCCGAAGATGACCAGCAACACGAAAAGTACAGCCAGGACCTGCAGAGTAACTCGCGTTACGGCGCGCAAAGTTTCCACCTGGCGCCGATCGAGGGTTGTCTTTCCCAACAAATGCTCGAACCATCCGTCGAAAAACAGGCCCACCAGCAGGATTCCCAGAATGATGGCTACACCGATCATGCCGCGGTGCAAAACCGCGCGTTGTTTCGCGGCTATTACCGCGATCCAATTGTCGTAGACATCTGCAAGTTGTGTTTCGTCTGCGATTTGCTTGGCGAGGATAGTCAGCGCCTTCTGATCTCCGGCCCTGCTTTTCGTGCTCTTTATGAGCGCGGCAGATTGTTGCCGGTTTTCATCGCTTTGCGCTCCGCGGAGGCCAGTGGCCCGGTTAGATTGCTCTTCTTGCTCGCTGCTTCGTTTTTCGATGGACGCGCGTTTTAGAGACAGCGAACGCGCTGCGGACTCCGCTTCCTGCTTCGCGCTCCATAATTGCATCTGCTTCTGATGCAGCTCTGACCATCGCTGCAAACGGTGAATTAGCCCTCGGGCCTCCGGAGGTTCACTGACGCTGACGTGTGTGGTGTCCGAAGAATGCGAGGCTGCTTCGTGTTCTTCCACCATGGTCTGAATGCGGCCTTGTGGGTCACCTCCCGCACGTATCAGGTCCTGTTTCGCCTCGTCAACCTCGTCTTGATCGAGCTCAAGCTGCGCTTTTGCCAAGTCGAGTTGTTCCCCCAGTGCGTCCTTCTTGGAACCGCTCGCTTTTTCCTCCGCTGCAGTCAACGCATCGACGCGCTTCTTGGAAGAATCCAGTGCATCCTCACGCGCTTGAAGGCGCGCCTGAATAGCGTTGGCCTCAGGGCTCAGAACGGCCGGGTGTTCCCGCGCATCGAGGACGGCCGCGGCGAAAGCAAGGTCCATTTCATGATCGCCTAGAGCTAGGGCCTGCTCCGCAAACGGTTTCTCCTCGGCGCTCGTAGACATCTTCGCGAACTGCTGTGCGGTCTGCAGAGGTCTCTGATCCACAAACTCCGGCCCACTGGCACCGGGTACTGTTGTCGTCGGGACGAGCGAATTTGAGGCGGGCGAGCTCGTGTGAACCAGAGCGTATACGGTGGCGCCCAACAATATAACTAGAATGAGGGCGGTAGAGCGTTGCTTTGATTTCATAGAGCTTTCCATTCTAACTCCTGCCAGGTGTCACGTCAGCGCCTGGCTCGTGGGGAAGTGGATTGACCGAATCAGTGACGAGGCCTAACGTTGACCGATGAAGTTCGAGATGTGATCCGCATGCTTGAGCAGGATGGCTGGTTTTTGGTGAGGACAAGAGGAAGTCACCGCCAGTATAAACATGCTGGTAAACTAGGACTTGTGACAGTTCCCGGAAAGCCCGGAGATGATCTGGCACCCGGTACTCTGAACAGCGTTATGAAGCAAGCGGGGTTGAAACCATGAAGAAATATTTGGTGGTTGTCGAGCCAACAGAAACTGACTTCTCGGCCTATTCCCCGGATCTCCCGGGTTGCGTTTCAACGGGCCGAACTCGCGAGGAAGTCGAGCAGAATATGCGTGAAGCAATTACGTTTCACGTGGACGGGCTGCGAGAAGAGGGTCAACCTGTACCCGAACCGGGCAGCTATTCGGCTTATATTGAACTGTCGGCGTAAACAAAAACGGCTCCGACTGGTGCAGGCGCTTTTGGTATCTAATTTTGAGCTAGCTCGACACTCCTAAAGATAGTCGCGGGACGGGCCTTCCAGGAAGGCACGGAGTTTGCGTGAACGCGACGGATGGCGCAGCTTGCGCAGCGCTTTGGCCTCGATTTGGCGGATGCGCTCGCGAGTGACGGCGAAGGACTGGCCGACTTCTTCGAGCGTGTGCTCGCTGCCATCGTCCAAACCGAAGCGCATCTTGATAACTTTTTCCTCGCGCGGCGTCAGCGTCTTCAACACCGAAGACGTCTGCTCCTTCAAGTTCAAATTGATCACCGCATCGGATGGCGACACGACGGCCTTATCTTCAATGAAATCGCCGAGATGCGAATCTTCCTCTTCGCCGATTGGTGTTTCGAGCGAAATAGGCTCTTGCGCGATTTTCAGAATTTTGCGCACTTTGGACACCGGAATGTCCATGCGCTTGGCGATTTCTTCGCTGGTAGGTTCGCGTCCAAGCTCCTGCACGAGCTGGCG
>Ga0137418_10001170_pt1 | contig 24117 bp, 30 predicted proteins | sample CZODoug3_1_2_16f_FD_122242 | JGI IMG/M metagenome (GOLD analysis project Ga0137418, IMG submission 122242) | Vadose zone soil fungal communities from Angelo Coast Range Reserve, California, USA - CZODoug3_1_2_16fungal (Hybrid Assembly) | ecosystem: Environmental > Terrestrial > Soil > Vadose...
CATCTCGTCGTCGCCGGGGTCTCGAACTGGGGCGCCTACGGCATCGTCGCGCATCTGGGCCGCGCCGGCGGCCGGCCGCTGCTGCACACGCCGGACGACGAGCGGCGGGTGGTCAGCGCGTGCGTGGCGGCGGGGGCCTGCGACGGAGTCACGCGGCGGCGCGAGCCCACGGTGGACGGGCTGCCGCTCGAGGCGCACGCCGCGCTGGTGACGCTGCTCAGGGTCGCGGCTGGTCCGAGAGCTTGATCGAGAGCGCGCGCAGCCGCTCGAGCGTGCGTGGGCTGAGCATGGAGGCGAACGCGGCGGGATCGCTCTGCCCGCGCGTGAGCGCCTGGGTCATCGCGTTGGCGTCGCCGCCCGAGCCGCGCGCGAGCTCCTCGAAAATCGCCCCCGCCAGATCGTAGATCTGCTGCATGAGCGCGGGGTCGTTGCCCGCCAGGCCCCGTAGCTGGCGGTCGGCGGCGCCCGCCTCGGGACTGCTCGCGATCGCGCCCCCGCGCAGCGCCGGGTCCTGGAGCATCCGCAAGACCACGTCGAGCGCCTCCTGCGAGGCGGGATCGAGCGTCTGCGCCCCCGCGACGCCGCCGGCGAGCGTCAGGGCGAGCAGCGTGAGCGCGAGCAGCCGCGTCGTCATGGCGAATAGCATAGCGTTATCATGGGGTCCATGACGACCCAGGAGGAGTACCGCGCCAGGCACCCGCGCTCGGCCGCCCTCGCCGCGCGCGCGCGCGCCGCGATTCCCGGCGGCATCACGCACGACATCCGCCACCTGACTCCGTTCCCGACCTACATCGATCGCGCGAGCGGCACCCGCAAGTGGGATGTGGACGGCCACGAGTACGTCGACTACTGGATGGGGCACGGCGCGCTCTTCCTCGGCCACTGCCACCCGGCGGTCGTGAAGGCGGTGCAGGAGCAGGTCGCGCGCGGCACGCACCTTGGGGCGAGCCACGAGCTGGAGATCCGCTGGGCCGAGCTCGTCAACGCCCTGGTGCCGTGCGCCGAGCTGACGCGCTTCACCATGTCGGGTACGGAGGCGACGCACCTCGCGATGCGCGTGGCGCGCGCCGCGACCGGCCGTACGAAGATTCTGAAGTTCACGGGCCACTTCCACGGCTGGCACGACGGCGCGGTGGCGGCGGTGAACCCGCCGTACGAGGTGCCGATGTCGGCCGGCATCCCCGGCTCCACCCTCGATCAGGTCGTCATCTGCCCGCCCAACGACATCAAGTCGGTGGAGGTCGCGCTGCAGCGCGGCGACATCGCGGCGGTGATCCTCGAGCCCGCGGGCGGGCAGTCGGGGACGACGCCGACGATTCCCGGCTACCTACAAGAATTGCGCGCGCTGACGACCCGGTACGACGTCGTGTTGATCTTCGACGAGGTCATCACCGGCTTCCGCTACGCGCCGGGCGGCGCTCAGGCGTATTTCGGCGTCACGCCCGACCTCACCACCCTCGCCAAGATCGTGGCGGGCGGCCTGCCGGGCGGCGCGCTCTGCGGGCGGCGCGAGCTGATGTCGATGCTGACGTTCCGCGGCGATCCGGACTGGGATCGCAGCCAGCGTGTCGCCCACGCGGGGACGTTCAACGCCAATCCGCTGTCGGCGGCCGCCGCCGTGGCGACGCTCGAGCTCGTCGCCGACGCCTCGCTGCAGGCGCGGGCCAACAAGTACGGCGAGGAGCTGCGGCGCGAGCTGGCCGACGCGATGAAGCGCGCCGGAGTGCCGGGCACCTGCTACGGGGAGGCGTCCATCTATCACGTCTCGTTCGAGGGCAAGCCCGGGCTCGCCGGCTTCGACCGGCCACGCAAGGGCGCCGTCTACCACCTCCTGCGCTGCGCGCTGCTGAACAACGGCGTCGACTGCTCGATGAACCACGGCTGGATCTCCGCCCTGCACACCCAGGAGGACCTCGAGCGCACCGTGCGCGGCTACGACGCCGCGTTCCGCGCGCTCGTCGCCGAGGGCGCGTTCCGCTCGTGAGGGCGCGCATGCTCGCCGCCGCCGCGCTGGCCGGCGCCATCGCATCGGGCGGCTGCGTGCACTATCCGACCGTGATCGAGGCGGGCGGGACCATGATCCGGCCCGACAAGGGCCGTGCCGTGCGGCAGGGCCCCGGCGCCGTCGTGTACTTCGAGCTCAAGAGCAGCGGCAAGTACGGCGACGTCATCACGGCGGTGCACACGGCGGTGGCGCGCCAGGCGCAGCTCGTCAGCGGCAGCGGCCAGCCCCTCACGCGCGTCGAGGTGCCCGGGGCCACCGTGATGAGCTTCACGCCCACCGGCCCGCACGTGGTGCTGAGCGAGCTCACGCGTCCGCTCGAGCTCGGCGACACCGTCATCGTCACCCTCGTGCTGGAGAAGACGGGCGGCCTGGGCGTGATCGCGACCGTCGAGTAGGGCGCGGCGCCGCTCAACGCGTCACCGGCGACGGCCGCAGCGCCTCCTTGGCCTGCGGGTCGCCCGCGTCGGCCGCGCGCTGCATCCAGCGTGCGGCCTCGTCGCGATTCTGGGCCACGCCCTCGCCGCGCAGGTACAGGCTCCCGAGCGCCATCTGTGCCGGCACGAACCCCTGCTCGGCCGCCTGCCGGTACAGCCGCACGGCCTCCGCCACGTCCTGCTTCACCCCCACGCCGACCGCGTACGCCGCCGCAAGGCCGTGCTGCCCCGGCGGGTAGCCTTGCGCGGCCGCGATGCGGTACCACCGGACCGCCTCCGCCAGGTCCGCCGGCTTCCGGCTCTTGCGATACAGGTTGGCGAGGTTGACCTGGGCGCGCGCGAAGCCCTGCTCGGCGGCCACGAGATACCAGCTCATCGCGTCGGCATCGCTCGGCGCGACACCGATGCCGTGCTCGTAGGCAGATCCGAGACGATCCTGCGCCGGCGGGAACCCCTGCCTGGCCGCCGTGCGCCACCACTCCACGGCGACGGCATCGTCCTTCGGCACGCCCGCGCCCTCGGCGTACGCGCCTCCCAGACTCACCTGCGCCGCCACGACGCCGCGCTCGGCGGCGCGCTCCCACCACACGACGGCCTCCGCCTCGTCGCGCGGCACGCCGCGGCCCTCGCTCAGGATGCTTCCAAGATTGTGCTGGGCGATCGCATCGCCGCCCTCCGCGGCCCGGCGGTACCAGTGTGCCGCCTCGACGAGATCTTGTTCGACCCCGGCGCCGCGCTCGTAGAGTCCCGCGAGTCGGGATTGCGCCGTCGGCTCCCCCTGCTCGGCGAGCGGCCGGATGATTCCCAGCGCCGTGGCGTAGTCGTCGCGGCGATAGGCGTCGAGCGCACGCTCGAGATCCGCCGCCGCCGAAGGCGGCGGCGCCGGACGGCTGGGCGGCGCCGGACGCGCGCGTGTGGGCACCGGACGCGCCTCCGTGGGCGGCGCCGGGCGCGCGGCGGCCGGCACGGGCGGCGGCGTGATCGTCGGGATCGACGGCGAGGCGACGGGCGCGGGCGCCGGCGGAGCGCGCAGCGCGTCGGTCGGCGGCGGCTGCTGCGTGTAGTGAACGTTCCCGTCACGGTCGTACCAGCGATGCACCTCGGGGTCGGCGGCGACCGCGCGCGGAGCGGCGAGCGCGAGGCCGGCCAGGACGGCCGTGAGCGTCGCGACGATGCGAATGACGGCGCGCCTCGCCCAGGTCCTAGCGCGCGGCATGGTACCCTAGGCAGCCTTGGTGGGCAGGTAGCTCAGTTGGTAGAGCACAGGACTGAAAATCCTGGTGTCGGCGGTTCAATCCCGTCCCTGCCCACCATTTTTTTTGCTCCGCTCTTCCGCGCCACCACGTCGCCTTGCGAACCGGCGACGATGAGGGTACCCTCCGCCAACACTTCGGACGGAGGCGGCCGTGGACATGGAACTGAGCGAGATCAGCCCGATCATGTTGGTTCTGCTCTGGCGTCGGCGACTGTACGGCGGCTGGCGCTTCTACGCGATCACGAACTAGCTCGCCACGGGTCCGGCCATCCAGGACGGCGTGCCTCCGGCGCGATGATCCTGACGGCAGGACGTCGGTGGCGGCCAGTGCAGGAGCACGTGGGCGTACCGGCTCGGGTGCAGGTCGGCTCCAGCCTTGCGGAAGTACGCCTCCCAGAACCGTCCAATGTTGTTGGCGAGGTCGGCGGTCGGCGCGGAGACTCCGGACACGTAGACGCACACGCCTCTGAGGTCGGGGATCGCTCGCTTCGAGTCGAGCTCGGACAGGAGCTTCGGCGTCGTCGTGGGCGTCCACGGCATCTTGTCGAAGGCATACGGCGGATAGTCCTCGATCATGTCCGACATCAGGATGAGGACCTTGTTCCGTGAGTCGGCGCTGAAGAGTTTCTCGGCGAGGAGCAGCGAGCTGAAGATGTCGGTGTAACGCGCCTGAGAATGCCGCCCCAGGGCCGCCGCGGTCTGCGTCCGTAGCGACTCCTTGACCTGGGCGATCCGCGCCTCGGTTTCCCTCGCCTCCCGGTTGTACTTCATGACGTTGTTCAGCCAGCCGTTGAACTGCGGACGCGGCGGAAGGTCGGCCTCCACGAGCGGCCGGAACTCGGTCAGGGTCTTGTCGTGGATCGGGGCGATGAGGAAGCTATCGCCGGGCTGGAGCCAGGGCAGGATCTGCTTCTCGATCTCGCGCTTGAACGCCACCCGGTCGTTGCCGCCGACGCTGTCGGAGAAGTCCACGAAGACGACGACCGCGGTTCCCCGCGGCGGGGCGGCCTGCGACGACCGCGTGCACCCCGCGGCGAGGGCAAGGATCGGCAGCGCCAGGAGACCCAGGAGCAACGCCATTCGCTGTCGCGCCACCCGTCGATCACGCATCACTTGCCCTCGTGGTGATTGTTGTTCAGGGAGACGTCCGGCCACCACTGCAGGGGCGGGAACTCCGCGTTCTTCCGGAACGATGGCGGCGGCAGCAGCTTGCGGTGACGGATGTTGGTCTGCCGGTAGAGCTGCACGCGCTGATTCGTCAGCGCTCTGATCTGGTCGATCTGGCTCTTCGCCTGTTCGATCTCGCCGTTGAGCTGGGTCCCGACCTCGTAGAGCTTGTTGCGGACGACGTTCTTCTTGCGATCCAGCGACCGCAGCGAGTGATGGAAGCCGTCGAGCCGTTCGTCGGGATCATGGGCGAAGTAGGACGCGACGGTGGCTCCGAAGAACACCAGGAGGTTGAGGGCGAAGAGGGCGTAGGCCATCTGGTTGCCCTCGGGCGACACGAAGCCGGTGCCCGAGAACTGCGAAGAGATGTAGGTGTTGCGGAGCAGGCTGACGGCATAGAGGGTGGCCCCCACGACCAGCGGCGTCAGAATGCCGATCAGGGCATTGCCGACGCGCTTGGGGACGGCGTGCCGCAGGTGCACGCCGATGAACACACCGATCAACGGAATGATGATGGCCAGGGTGGAGGCCATCACGTACGTCAGGTATTCCGCCTCGCCGAAGAGGCGAAAGACCACGGTGTTCAGCGGGAACTCGCCCACGGCCAGGAACCCGATCAGCGCCCAGTGGAACACCGGCGGAAAGACGATCGCCGCATCCCGCCCCACCTCCGCCGATCTGGTCCGGTACGCTTCGTTGATCGGGCGGATGCGGCGCTCGAGCTCGTCGAGCTTTCGCTGGAACGCCTCGACGACCGGCCGGAGCCTGGAAATCTTCGCCGAGGCGGCCTTGTAGATCTGCTGGACCCCTTGCTCACCATTGGAGATCAACGCCTGCTCGAACGGCGCCGGCGTATAGGAGCCCATCTCCGGGAGGTTCCGCTCGCCGTCCTTCTGCCCTTCGGCGAGGATGCGGCTCTCGTTCGCAAATTCCGGGGGCGGAATCTGGCGTTGCGACCTGAGATGCATGAGGTTCATGCCTCGTGCTTCTTGAGGACGGAGCTGAGCTCGTCGATCAGGAACTTGACGTTGTCGAGCACCGTGTCCTCGGTGGAGGAGAGATCCGTCATCCGCTTCATGACGGCCTGGTAGTCGACCTTCATCTGGGCGAGCGTCTGGTGCAGCGCGTCGACGCTCGTCCGGAGGCCGTCCCGCTCACTCTTCAGGGCGGACCAGCGCTTCTGCAGCGACTCGAGCTGATCGCGCATCTCGCTCGACTGCTGGACCAGCTCGCGGTACTCGGTGATGGCATCGATGATCCGTTTGACTTCTGTGTCGTTCAGCACTGCGGGACTCCTTTCATCGGGTTGGAGTTCACGGCTGCGATTGCGTGGGCCCGCGACGACAGCGTTGCGCGTTCGAGGCTCACGGAGCCTCGACGACGGCGATGAGCTCTTTTGGTGAGCATCGGGCCCGGAGCGCGGTCCGCCCCGCAGGGATCACCGATGACACGATTCGACGTTCACCCACTTCACGCCTCCGTTATGTCCAGCCTGTCCAACAGCGCACGGTCCACGCTGAGGCCAGCGTGGCCCGGTGCGCCGATGTTTCAAGGGCTATGCCAAACGGAAGTACGCGAGTCTACGTGCATTCCCTCTTCGCCGGAGGCAACGTGACACCGCTCGGACCGTTCTGGATGTCCTGCTGTCATCGCCGATGCCACAGACGATGACAGCCCGCGCGTCGCACGACACGGCTCCGGAGGGCCGGCGGCCGCAAAATCGCGGGTTCTGGCCGCACCGCCTATCTGGCGTGGCCCTTGCCTGTCGTGGACCCGTGCGCTGGAACCGTCACCATCGCAGCGCCCCGGACGCGTCGGCCGCCTTCATCACCGAAGGCTCCGAGGTGGTGGGGACATGCTCGTTCAGCGGCAGCGTCATCCTCAACGGCAGGGTCAAGGGAGACGTTCGCGCCACGGGCACGCTCAGCATTGCGCGCGCCGGGCGGGTCGAAGCCCGGCTTCAGGCACCGGTCGTGATCGTCGAGGGCGAGGTCGTCGGCAGCATCGTCGCAGCCGAGCGAATCGAGCTGCGGGCTGAGGCGCGCGTCTACGGCGATCTGGAGACGGCGGTCCTGGTCATCGAGGAGGGCGCCGTCTTCGAAGGTCAGACGAGGCCGCCGATCGGTCAGGGCGCTGAAGCACGCCGCAACGGCGCCGGCGACCCACGGCCCGGCGCCACCACGACGGAGGCGGCGCTGGCGACCTGACGCCGGACCCGACGCGCGACCATAATATAGAGAGGTGAAAAACGACATGGATAAACAGGACGTCACCCGGATGATCCGTCAGCGGATGGACGCCGGGATCCTGCCTCGCGTCATCGCGCCACTGACGACGGAGCCCGGGTGGCCCACGTCTCCGACGGGGCACATCACGGCCGATACCGCGATCGGCGTGGTCCGGTGTGCCGCGTGCGACGCTCCGGGCGCGCAGGTCGCCTACCGATTCCCCGACGGCCGGATCGTGCGGTTTCACGGGCGCTGCCACGGGCTCTGGGAAGACGAGTGCCGCCGGGGCGGCGCGTGAACGGCTGAGGTTGCCCCGGTACCAGGTCGCCCCGGCAGCACCGTGAGGGGTTGTCGACCGTGAGGTAGGATCGGCTGGTGATCGAGCACACCTTCGAGCGCGCGCTGGCCGCGCACCGCGCCGACGATTCCATCGGCTCGCCGTCCCGGGACTGGACGTCGTGACGGCGGTCGCGATCCGCCTGGCGAGGAAGGACGACGCGGGAGCGATCGCCGCCATCTACAACGAGGGCATCGCCGACGGGGTGGCGACGTTCGAGACGGAGCCGCGAACCGCCGAGCAGATCGCCACGCTGCTCGCCGACAAGGGCGAGCGTTATCCCACCGTCGTCGTCGAGCGCGACGGCCGCGTGATCGCGTGGGCGGGCGCGGGCGCCTACCGCACGCGGCCGGCCTATGCCGGAGTGGCCGAGCACTCCGTCTACGTGGCGCGCGCCGCGCGCGGGACCGGCGCCGGACGGGCGGCGCTGAACGCGCTCTGCGCGGCGTACGCCGCGCGCGGATTCTGGAAGCTCGTCTCGCGCATCTTCCCGGAGAACAGTGCGAGCCTCGGGCTGCACGAGCGCTGCGGCTTTCGCGTCGTCGGTGTCTACCGGCGGCACGGCAAGCTCAACGGCGAATGGCGCGACTGCGTGATCGTCGAGAAGCTGCTGGACCAGTGAGGCCGGTCGCCCTCCTCGTCGTCCTCGCGGCGCTGCCCGGCGCCGGCCTCGCCGCGGTGGCGCCGGCCGCCGCGCACGAGCGCGCACAGGACGTCCCGGATGCCGAGCCGGCCGCGCGCGCCGGTCTCGAGCGGCGTCAGACGCTGCCGCCCACGCCGCCGATCCCGCCGATCCTCGAGGTGAGCGGCGCGCTGCGCGGGGGCGCGCAGTGGGTCCTGAATCCTCCGCGGGCCCGCGACGACGTCTTCGGCTTCGGCGCGCTCGACGCCGTTGTCGTCCTGCGCCCCACGCCCAACGTCACGCTGCTCGCCGACGTCGAGACCATCGTGGGGCCCGGCCCCGACGCGGCGCTGGGCAGCCTGTCGCGGGTCAACGAGGAGAGCGAGCGGCTCTTCGGCGACGACACCAGGGTCTTCCTGCGCGAGGCGTGGATCCGGCTGCAGTCCAGCGACGCCTCGATCCGGCTCAACGTCGGCAAGCTGGACGTCCAGCACTACTTCGACCGCAACTTCTTCGCGGAGGACGAGACGCGGCAGTTCCTGAACGCGGCGCTGGTCGGCAACCCGCTGCTCGCGCCGCCGCCGAACGGCCCGGGGACCTCACTGCGGATCAGCCAGGGCGACTGGCGCTACGCCGTCGGCGTCCACGCGCCGGGCGACGTCGACGACGACCTCTCGGGCTTGCCGTACGTCATCGCCGAGCTCGGCCGGCGCCGCATCTTCTCGCTCGCCGGCCACTATCGCTGGTGGGCGCGCGTCGGCTCCGTGCCCGAGCGGCGCGACGACGTCACGTGGGGCACGGGGATCAGCGTCGATCAGCTGGTGGCCGCCGACACCGGCGTGTTCGTGCGCGCCGGCCTCGCGCGGAGCGGGGGCGAGTCGCTGACCTCGCATGCGTGGTCGGCGGGCGTGCAGCACACGCCGTCGTGGCTGGGGCGTGCGAAGGATCTGGTGGGCGCCGGCTACGCGTTTGTGCGCCAGCCCCAGGGGCGGGAGCAGGTGGCCGAGGTCTACTACAACGTCTCGCTGGCCGATTGCTGCGCGCTCATCGCGAACGTGGAGTGGATCGTCTCCGGCCCGAATCAGGTCAGCGGCCGGCGCAATCGCGACGTGATCGTGCCCGGTCTGCGCGCGCTGATACTTTATTGACTTAACTGTTTAGCGAATGCACCATTACGCTGTGACCCCGAAGCGATACGGGACTCGGCACGGGCGCTGGACGGCGCAGGCCGAGCAGCTCCTCGATCTCCTCAACGCCCTCGGCAGCACGATCTTCCGCCAGTTCCTCTGGCAGCGCGCGGCCGAGCTGGACCTCACCTATGCGCAGGGGCAGGTCCTCTTCCACGTGGCCGCCCACGCCGGCTGCCGCATGGGCGACGTCGGCAAGGCCTTCGGCGTCACGCTGCCCGCCGTCACGCACCTGGTCGACCGTCTGGAGGACAAGGGCTTCGTCACCCGCGCCGACGATCCCGGCGACCGCCGCGCCTACGTGCTCGAGGTGACGCGCGCGGGCGGCGCGCTCGTGGACGAGCTGCACGCGATGCGGCTGCGCGGCCTCGAGGCCGTACTCGCGCGGATGTCCGCCGACGACCGCGCGAGCGTCGTGAGGGGGCTCGAGGCCCTCGTGGAAGCGTCGGTGGAGGTCGCGGAGCGATGAGACGCGTTCTCGTCCTGCTCGCCGCGCTCGCCCTCGTCGGTGTCTCGGCCGGCTGCAGTGACCGCGCCTCCGGCACGCAGCGCGCGGCGGCGCCGCCCGCGGTGCCCGTCCTCGCCGCCGAGGCCGTGCGCAAGGACGTTCCGCTCGAGGTCGGTGTCATCGGGACCGTGCAGGCGCTCACCACCGTGGGCGTCAAGGCGCAGGTCGCCGGGCAGGTGGTCCAGGTGCACTTCAAGGAGGGGCAGGACGTGAGGGCGGGCCAGCTGCTCTTCACGATCGATCCGCGGCCCTTCGAGGCGACGGTGGCGCAGGCCGAGGCCAACGTCGGCCGCGACACCGCACAGATGCGCCAGGCGGAGGCCGCGCTGGCCCAGCGCCAGGCCGAGGTGCAGCAGGCGCTGGCCAACCTCGAGCGCGACCAGGCTCAGCTGGAGAACGCGCGCGTGCAGGAGCGCCGCTACAAGACGCTGGTGGAGAAGGAGCTGGTGGCCCGCGAGCAGTACGACCAGTTCCGCACCAACCTCTCGGCGCTCGAAGCCACCGTGAGCGCCGACCGCGCCGCCGTCGAGAACGCGAAGGCCGCCGCGCTGGCCGGCCAGGCCGGCGTGGAAAACGCTCGCGCCGTGATCCGCGCCGACGAGGCCATGGTGCAGACGGCGAGGCTGAACCTCGGCTACACGACGATCCGGGCGCCGATGGAGGGCCGCACGGGCAACCTCATGCTGCAGGCGGGCAATGTCGTGAAGGGCAACGACGACAACCCGATGGTGGTCATCGCGCAAGTGCACCCGATCTACGTGTCGTTCGCGGTGCCGCAGCAGTATCTCGCCGCCATCAAGCAGCACCAGGCGGCGGGCCCGCTCATCGTGCGCGCGATCCCGACCGGCGCGCCGAAGCCCGCCACGGGCCGCCTCACGTTCGTGAACAACACCGTGGACCCGTCCACGGCCACCATCCAGCTCAAGGGCACGTTCGACAACGCGGAGAACACACTGTGGCCCGGACAGTACGTGGAGGTGGTGCTGACGCTCACCACCGAGACGGCGGTGGTGGTGCCGTCCCAGGCCATCCAGCCCGGCCAGCAGGGGCCGTACGTGTTCGTGGTGAAGCCGGACCTCACCGTGCAGCCGCGGCCGGTCGAGCTCGGCCGCCGCCTCGCCACGGAGACGATCGTCACCCGCGGCGTGGACCCCGGCGAGCGCGTCGTCACCGACGGCCAGCTTCGTCTCGTGCCGGGCTCGCGCGTGGAGATCAAGCCGCCCAAGGCGTCGTGAGCCCGTCGTGAACACCGAGCTCTTCATCCGCCGTCCCGTCCTCACCACGCTCCTGATGGCGGCGATCCTGATCTTCGGCGTGATGGCCTACCAGAAACTGCCGGTGAACGACCTGCCCAACGTCGACTTCCCCACGATCCAGGTCGTCGCCAACCTGCCGGGCGCGAGCCCGGAGACGATGGCCTCCGCGGTGGCCACGCCGCTCGAGCGGCAGTTCACCACCATCGCCGGCATCGACTCGATGACGTCCACGAGCGCGCTCGGCGTGACGCAGATCACCATCCAGTTCACGCTCGACCGCAACATCGACGCGGCGGGCCAGGACGTGCAGGCCTCCATCACCAAGGCCTCGCCGCTCCTGCCGCCGGGCATGCCGACGCCGCCGTTCTACCAGAAGGTCAACCCGGCCGACCAGCCCGTCCTCTATATGGCGCTCAGCTCGCCCACACAGCCGCTCTACACGGTGGACGAGTACGCGCAGACGTTCCTCGCCCAGCGCATCTCCACGGTCAGCGGCGTCGCGCAGGTGACGATCTTCGGCTCGCAGAAGTACGCGGTGCGCGTGCAGGTGGACCCGCGCGCGCTCGCCGCGCGCGGCATCGGCCTCGACGAGGTGGAGGCGGCCATCGCGCGCGCCAACGTCAACAAGCCGACGGGCACGCTCTGGGGCGCGAGCCAGGCCTACAACGTGCAGGCGACCGGCCAGCTCCTGGACGCCGCGGCGTACCGGCCGATGATCGTGGCCTACCGCAACGGCTTTCCCGTGCGGCTCCAGGAGCTGGGCCGCGTCGTGGATGGCGTGCAGACCGACAAGGTCGCCGGCTGGTTCAACGGCGAGCGCGCGGTCGTGCTGGCCGTGCAGCGCCAGCCCGGGACGAACACCATCGAGGTGGTGGACGCCATCCGCAAGCTGCTGCCCGTGTTCCGCCAGCAGCTGCCGGCCTCCATCAACCTGAACGTCGTCTACGACCGCTCGGTGGCCATCCGCGAGTCGGTGCACGACGTGCAATTCACGCTGCTGCTCACCATCGCCCTCGTCGTGATGGTGATCTTCCTCTTCCTGCGCAACGTCTCGGCCACCATCATCCCGAGCCTCGCGGTGCCGCTGTCCATCGTCGGGACGTTCGCGATCATGTTCGCGCTCGGCTACACCATCGACATCATCTCGCTCATGGCCCTCACGCTCTGCGTCGGCTTCGTCGTCGACGATGCCGTGGTCATGCTGGAGAACATCGTCCGCCACATGGAGCACGGCGAGGACCGCATGACGGCCGCCCTCAAGGGCGCGCGCGAGATCGGCTTCACCATCATGTCGATGACCCTCTCGCTGGCGGCCGTCTTCATCCCCGTGCTCTTCATGGGCGGCGTGGTGGGCCGGCTGCTGCACGAGTTCGCGATCGTGATCGGCGCCGCCGTGCTCGTCTCGGGCATCGTCTCGCTGACCCTCACGCCGATGCTGTGCAGCCGCTTCCTCAAGCCGCCCCACGGCGGCCGCCACAACCGCCTCTATCAGGCGTCGGAGCGCTTCTTCGAGGGGATGCTGCGGACGTACGACCGGACGCTGCAGTGGGTGCTGGGCCACGGGCGGACGACGATGGTCGCCCTGCTCCTGACGTTCGTCCTCACCGCCTACTTCTTCATCATCATCCCGAAGGGGTTCATCCCGAGCGAGGACAACGGCTCGATCTTCGCGTTCACGGAGACGGCGCAGGACATCTCGTTCGACGCGATGGTGGAGCACCAGCGGGCGGTGGCGGACGTGATCCGGGAGGACCCCGCGGTCCTGCAGCTCATGTCGTTCATCGGCGCCAGCGGCTCGAGCGTCGTGCTGAACAACGGGCGGGTCTTCGCGCTGCTCAAGCCGCGCGAGCAGCGGCCGCACGCCGAGAAGGTCATCGAGGGGCTGCGGCCGAAGCTCGCCACGGTGCCGGGCATCCGGGTGTACCCGCAGATCCTGCCGACGATTCGCATCGGCGGCCAGCTCACGAAGGCGGTGTACCAGTACACGCTGCAGGACACGGACACGGCGGAGCTCTACTACTGGGCGCCGATCCTCTACGACCGGCTGCGCCAGCTGCCCGGGCTGCAGGACGTGAACACGGATCTGCAGATCACGAGCCCGCAGGTGACCGTGGAGATCGACCGCAACAAGGCGGCCTCGCTCGACGTCAGCGCCGACCAGATCGAGAACGCGCTGGGCGCCGCCTACGGGACCAAGCAGGTCTCGACGATTTACACGCCGTCGAACCAGTACTGGGTGATCCTCGAGGTCGATCCGCAGTTCCAGCGCGACCCGACCGCGCTCGGCCTGCTTTACGTGCGCTCGACGAAAGGCACCCTGGTGCCGATGGCGTCGGTGGCGACGGTCACGCCCGGCGTGGGCCCGCTCACGGTCACGCACCTGGGCCAGCTGCCTGCGGTGACGATCTCCTTCAACACGAAGCCCGGCGTATCGCTGTCCGACGCCGTCGCCCAGGTCGAGCGCGTGCAGCGCGAGCTGCGTGTGCCGGCCACCGTCACCGGCACCTTCCAGGGCACCGCCCAGGCGTTCCAGGCCTCACTGCAGGGCCAGGGGCTGCTGCTGCTGGTCACGATCCTCGTGATCTACCTCGTGCTCGGCGTGCTGTACGAGAGCTTCGTGCACCCGCTGACGATCCTGTCAGGGCTGCCGTCGGCGGGCGTGGGCGCGCTGCTCACGCTCTGGCTCTTCGGCATGGAGCTGAACGTCTACGGCTTCGTCGGCATGATCATGCTGATCGGCATCGTGAAGAAGAACGCGATCATGATGATCGACTTCGCGATCGAGGCGGAGCGCGGCGGCATGACGCCGCGGGAGGCGATCTACCAGGGGTGCCTGCTGCGCTTCCGGCCGATCATGATGACCACCATGGCGGCGCTGCTCGGCACGCTCCCCATCGCGCTCGGCATCGGCGCCGGCGCCGATGCGCGGCGTCCGCTCGGGCTGGCCGTGGTGGGCGGGCTGGTCGTGTCGCAGATGCTGACGCTCTACATCACGCCGGTCCTCTACCTCTATATGGAGTCGGCGCAGAAGTCCCTGGCCAGCCACCCGGTCTCGCGCGTGTTCTTCTGGCGCCGGCCGGCGCCCCAGCCGTCCTGAGGGGCTACTCCGCGAGCAGCGCCGGCGTGTAGCCCCGCTGGCGCATGCATCGGTCCACGGTGTCCCGGTCGATGGCGATGAACGCCGCGGCGCGCGGCCCCGCCGTGTCGATGGCGGTCTGGACGCACTCGGCCTCGTCCTTCTTCTTCTGCTCCTCGCCGGCGCCGGGCTTCGCGTAGATGGTCTTGCGCGTCGTCGTCACACAGCCGCCGAGCAGCACCACCACCAGCACCGCCGTCGTCAACCGTCGCAGCGCGACGACGTGCCGACCCACGACCGAAGAGCGGAGCAACCGCCCTGCCGGCGACCGGCGTTCAGCGTGCGGCATTCTGGACCACGCGCGTGATGCGGGCGAAGTTCGACGGCTCGTAGCTGAAATCGAACGACCAGCGGTAGCGCACGCCGCGGCCGCCCTCGGGCATCGTGATGCCGGCGCGGGGCGGCTCGACGTGCAGCCTCACGCCCTCGCGCGTCTCGAGCGAGAACCCGGCCCACCAGTGGTCGGCGCCGTCCAGGTTGGTGCGGTACGTGACGCCCGAGAAGTGGGCACGGCCCCGTGACTCGAGTGTGAGCGTGCCGTATTCGAGGTGGAGTTCGCCGATCGTCCAATCCGACCAGGTCCAACATTTGAAGCCGCGCTGTCCGCCGACTGTCGGGAACATGCCGATGAATCCTCTCCTGCTGCGGGGTTGACTTGCTGCTGCGGGGTTGACTTGGAGTGCCATAGACTATATCTTATATCAAACATGCATGTTATATAAATTGAAGGAGCGACCGACTTTGGGTGAGCTGAGTGCGCGGGTTCTTCTCGTGCTGCCTCAGGATGTTCTCGACCGGGCGCGGGCGCTGGCGGGCAGGACGACGGCGGCCTACAAGCTGCCGGTGAGCCTGCAGGTCGTCCTCCGCGCGCTGATCGAGGAGGCGCTGAAGCGCGACGATCACCCCGGCCTGCTCTCCAACATCGAGCGTCAGGCCCAGGCGGTTCGCCAGCGACGGCGGACGGCACGGGCGGTCGGCGTACGCAGGGGCGCGCGCAGCGGGCGCCCCGCGCGTCGCGTATGAAAGGACGTGTGATGACCAGGATCTACGTCGGCGGTGTCTCGTTCTCGATGTCCAACGACGGTCTTCGCCAGCTGTTCGCCGAGGTCGGCGTCGTCGAATCCGCCGCCCTGACGACGGACATCGGCACCGGCCACTCGCGCGGTTACGGATTCGTCGAGATGGCCTCGGCGGAGGCGGCGGCCGCCGCCGTCAAGAAGCTCCATCGTCACGAGCTCGACGGCCGGCGGCTGACCGTCCACCTCGCCACGTCGTCGTCCGGCCGCTGAGGTGGGACGAATCGTCACGGCGGCGCGGATCGACGTGGCCTCGAACCAGATCGAACCGGCGCTCAAGGCGCTCAAGAAGCACATGCTCAAGGAAGGCATCTTCCAGGAAATGAAGCGACGGGCCTTCTACGAGAAGCCGTCGGTCAAGCGCAAGCGCAAGCAGGCGCAGGCGCGCAAGCGGAGGCGCAAGGCGATGAAACGCGCGGACAGTGCGGGGGACTGGGATCGATGACCCTGGCCATGCTGTGCGCGCCTGTCGTGGGTGTCGTCCTGACCCAGGTCGCCGTGCTCGCGACCTCGATCTATCTGCACCGTGCGCTGGCCCACCGAGCGCTGGTCGTGCACCCGGCGGCCGACACGCTCTTCCGGATCGTGCTCTGGCTCACCACCGGACAGCAGCGGCAGCAGTGGGTGGCCGTGCATCGCAAGCATCACGCCTTCACCGACCGCATGGGTGATCCACACAGCCCGCGGCTGCTGGGCGTCTGGCGCGTGCTGCTGCTCAACGCGTATTACTACGCGCGCGAGGCGCGCGATCCGGAGACTCTGCGCGTCTTTGCCCGCGACATTCCCCACGACCGGCTCGATCGCGTGGTGCTTCGTCACGGCTGGCTCGGCCTCGGCCTCGGCATCACCGGGCTCTGCCTGGCGCTGGGCGTCTGGGCGGGGCTCGTCGCGGCGGCGCTGCACGCGATCCTCTACGTCTGCGTGCTCGCGCCCCTCATCAACGGCGTGGGGCACTGGCGCGGCAGCCAGAACTTCGACAACACCGCCTACAACTCGCGCATCCTGGCCTGGCTGACGGCGGGAGAAAGCCTGCACAACAACCACCACGCCCACGCACGCTCGCCGAAGTTCAGCGTTCGGCGCTCCGAATTCGATCCGTCGTGGGTGATGATCCGGGCGCTGAAGGCGCTGGGGCTCGTCACGCTCGTTCGTCCTCCGGTCCACCTGCACACGTAACCGACAACCACAAGGAGTTCTCTGATGGCGATCAAACTGTTCGTCGGCGGCCTCGCCTTTTCCACCTCCAACGAGAGCCTGCGCTCCGCGTTCGCGGCCGTCGGCTCCGTCGAGTCCGCCAGTGTCGTGACCGATCGCGACACGGGTCAGTCGCGCGGCTTCGGCTTCGTCGAGATGGCGACGTCCGAGGATGCCGATCAGGCGATCAACAAGCTGAACAACACCAACCTCGAGGGACGCAACATCAAGGTCGAGAAAGCCAACTCGCCGGGCGGCGGCCGATCCGGCGGCGGCGGCGGCGGCGGTCGCGGCCGCTGGTAGCACGGTAAGCGCGCCGCGCGACTCTCGGGGGCACAAGGGGAGGCCGTCCAGCCTCCCCGTTCATTTCACAGACCCGATGTAGTCGGCGAGCGGCTCGATGTCGGCGTCGGCCACGGGCTGGGCCGCCTGGGTCATCGCGCCGTCCAGGTCGCCGCGGGTGCGCGCCTTGAAGCCGCGCATCTGGGCGACCAGATAGTCGCGCGACAGCCCGCGCAGCCGCGGCGCGTACTCGCGGCCGGCGAAGTCGCGGCCGTGGCAGTCGTTGCAGTGGTAGGCCTCGGCGAGCCGCCGTCCCGCGTCCGCGCGCGGCGGGTCGGGCGGCGCCGCCGGCGGCGGCGGCCGCTGGGCCGCGAAGAAGGCGGCGAGGTCCGCCATGTCGGCCTCGCTGAGCGCGGCCGCGATGGGCGCCATCTGCGGATCGACGCGCCGCTTGTCGCGGTAGAGCAGGAGCTGCCAGTGCAGGTAGGTCCCGACCTGTCCGGCGATCGACGGCACGGTGGGGTTCGTCGAGTTGCCGTCGGGCCCGTGGCACGCGACGCAGGCCGCCGCCTTGCGACGGCCCGCGTCCAGATCCGCGGCGACGGCGGGACAGACGCTCACGAGCGCGCACAGTACGGCCAGGAGAACGCTCGCCGCCGTTTGAATTGAACCATGGGGGGGCTCGACGGCCCCCCCATGGGCGCGACGATTCACGCGTGTCGCGACGACCCTTTCGACGCTATCTCCCGTAACTGACCCGGTAGATCGCGCCGGCGTAGTCGTCAGCGATCAGCAGCGAGCCGTCCTTCATCTGCCGGGTGTAGACGGGTCGGCCCCAGACCTGATCGCCTTGCAGCCAGCCCTCGGCGAAGACCTCGTACCTCGGGACATCGGCCGGGCGGAGCGTGACCATCATCACGCGGAAGCCGATCTTCTGACTGCGATTCCACGAGCCGCGCTGGGCGAGGAACGCGCGGTTCTTGTACTCGGGCGGGAACATGGAGCCCGTGTAGAACTCGACGCCGTTGCCGGCGACGTGTGGACCCGTCTTGAGCAGCGGCGCAGCGAACTCGCCGCAGGCGCGGCCACGGCCGAACTCGGGATCGAGGATGTCGCCCTGGTGGCAGTAGGGGTAGCCGAAGTGCAGGCCCTTCTTCGGCGCCACGTCGAAGCGATCGCTCGGCACGTCCTCGCCCAGCCAGTCCCGGCCGTGGGTCGTGAAGTAGAGCTCCTTCGTCACCGGATGCCAGTCGAAGCCCACGCTGTTGCGCACGCCGTGCGCCCAGTACTCGAAGCCGGTGCCGTCGGGATTGACGCGCGAGATGTTCGCGTGCGTGTCCGGCGGGACGCAGATGTTGCACGGCGCGCCGATGTTGAAGTAGAGCTTGCCGTCGGGACCGAAGGCCAGGTACTTCCAGCCGTGCGGCGCGTCCTTCGGCAGCGTGTCGTACACGACCTTCATCTCCGGCGGGCTGTCGAGCTTGCCCTCGATGCCCTCCATCTTGGTGATGCGATGGATCTCGGCGATGTAGAGCGTGCCGTCCTTGAACGCCACGCCGTTCGGCAGGTTGAGACCCTTGGCGATGGTCTTCACCTCGCGCGCGCCGCCCTTGTCGACGACCGCGTAGACGTTGCCCGCGACCCGGCTGGAGACGAACAGCGTGCCGCGATCGCCCCAGGTCATCGCGCGCGCGTTGTTGATGCCGTGCGCCCACAGCTCGACCTTGAAGCCCGACGGCACCTTGATCGTGTCCACAGGGATCTCGCCCGGCGCCTTCGGCGCCGGCGGCTGCGCGATCGGCGACAGCGACGAGCTCTCCATGTCCTTCGGCTGTCCCTGCTTCCACGACGGCGGCGCCTGCTGGGCGGCGAGGGGGCCGGTGGCGAGCACGAAGGCCACGGCGACGGTGACCGACAGCGCAAACCGGAACGTGCGAAGCCTCATGATGGATCCTCCGGCGCAGCAGACAGATGGTTGGGTCGGATGGCGCCAGACCGTAGCGCGCGCGCCACGCCTTGTCAACGCCGGGGCCGTGGACGGTCCCGCGTGACCTCCGGCCGCCGCCGGGTTGCCGCGCGCGGGATCCCACGAGTACTTGGTGTCGCACCAGGCGCAGCCGACGCGGAAACGAAGACCTCGCTGATGCGCACGACCTCGCCGAGCCCGGCCCGTCTCACGCCGGGGGCACGTCGACCCAGACGTGCCGCGCGGCCGCCTCGCGCGCGGCTTCGAGCACGAGCTGGGCGCGCAGGCCGTCGGCGAGCGACGGATCGGCCGGCCCCTCCCCGCGAATCGCGGCGAGCAGCCGCGCGGCGAGCGGAGTGATCGTGGCCCGGCCCAGCACGTCCATCGGATCGCTGCCCTCGACCGCGGGCGCCTCGACGTCGACCGGCCTGAAGGGCCCGCCGCTCGCCGCGAACCAGAGGCGGCCCGCGTACCAGCGCGGCTCGTCGCGCGTCAGCTGGTAGGCGAGCGCGCCTCGCGTGCCGGAGATCTCCAGCGCGTGCTCGTTGCGCCCGTGGGCGGCGCGGCTCGCGAGGAACGAGACCTGCGCGCCGGAGGCGAGCTCGCCGACCAGGCTCAGATAATCCTCGGCGTCGGTCGCGCGCCCGCTGCCGGCCACGGGCTTGGCCGGGTACGCGATGCCGGCGTGGGCGGTGACGCGCGCGAACTCGCCGCACGTCCAGCGCACGAGATCGACCAGGTGGACGCCCATGTCGCCCATGGCCCCGTGGCCCGCCTGCTCGCGGTCCATGCGCCACGTGGTCGGGCTGGCCTCGTCGGCCCAGCGCGCGCCCAGCCAGCGCCCGTGCACGTGCAGCACGCGGCCGACGACGCCCTCCGCCATGAGCGCGCGCATCCGCTGCATCGCGACCGGGAAGCGCCAGTTGAAGCCCGTCATGCCGACGCGCTTCGCGCGCGCGACGTCGGCCACGATCGCCTCCGCGTCCTCGCGCGACGTCGCCAGCGGCTTTTCGCAGAGGACGTGGGCGCCGGCGGCGGCCGCCGCATGGGCGATCGGGCGGTGCAGATGCGGAGGCGTGGCGATCACGACGATTTCCGGGCGCTCCGACGCGAGCATCTGCTCCCAGAGTGGGTAGACCTGCGGCACGCCGTAGGCCGCCGCGACCTTGCGCGCGGCCGCCTCGTCGCGCTGGCAGACGGCGACGACGCGCGCGCCCGCGGCCTGGAAGGCGGGCACGTGAGCGCGGCCGAAGCCGAGCCCGATGACGGCGACGGAGGGGGCGGCAGACGGCGGGCTCACGTCAGAATCCATCCAGCCACGCCGCCGAGGACGACGACGAGCATCGCCGGCACGCGGCCGTGATAGAGCACGAGGCCCGCCGCCAGCGCCAGCACGACCGTCGTCACGTCGTGCAGCGCCGAGCGCGCGAGCGTGTAGACGCCGGCCGTCGAGAGCCCGATGCCGATCGGCAGCAGCGCGCGCTCCGCGGAGGCCGCCCAGCGATGAGCGCGCAGCCGCTGCCACTGCTCGGCCACGAGGACGACGATGATGGAAGTGGGCAGGAACATCGCGACGGTGGCCAGCACGGCGCCGAGCACGCCGTGCACGCGGTAGCCGACGAACGCGACCACGAGCATGGTGGGGCCGGGGGTGAGCTGGGCAAGCGTGTAGCCGTCCACGAACTCGCGCGCGGTCACCCACTGATGGTTCACCACGACCTGGCGCTGCATTTCCGGAATGACGCCGAGGCCGCCGCCCACGCAGAGCAGGCTCAGCCAGAGGAACGTCCACGTCATCAGCAGCAGGTCGCTCACTGGCATGGCCCTCCCTGGGGGCATGGCCCTCCCTGGGGGTGTCGCGCGGGCTCCGGACGGTTCAGCCAGAGGCCGATGGCGGTCATGACGACGATGACGGCGGGCGTGTTGAGCTTGAGCGGTCCGACGGCGGTGAACGTGGCGGCCGCGATCGCAATCGCGCGCGCGCTGGCCAGAGCCGGGCGCGCCATGCGCAGCGTGGTGACGGCGACCAGCCCCACCACGCACGCGCTCATGCCGCGCATCAGCGTCGCCACCTCGGGCATCAGCCCGCGCGTGACGTAGAGCGCCGCGAGCACCACCAGCACGACGCCGCCGGGCACCACGACGGCGGCCAGGCCGCCGAGGGCGCCGGCCACGCCGGCGAGCCGATGGCCGAGCGTGATCGAGAGGTTCGAGAAGGTCGCCCCGGGCAGGAGCTGGGCGAGCGTGAAGTCCTGGAGGAACTCGTCGACGCGCATCCAGCGCCGGCGGGCCACGAGCGCCTCGTAAAAGAACGCGGCGCGCCCACCGCCGATGGAGAGGATGCCGGTGAGCGCGAAGACGCGCACCACCTGCGCGACGGACACGAGCGAGCTCACGCGCTCACGCGAGAAAGCGAAGCAGCGCCGTGGCCAGCCCGAGGAAGATGGTGACGCCGAGCACGTCCTGCAGCGCCGTCTCGAAGGGCCCGGCCGTCAGCGCGGGATCGAAGCCGAGGCTCTTGGACACCATCGGGATGGCCGTGCCGGCCGCACCCGAGAGATTCACGGAGATGAACATCGAGACGGCCACCACGAGCCCGAAGGACAGCGTGCCGTGCCACACGGCGCCGAGGACCCCGACCACGACGCCGCACACGGCGCCGATGATGGACGTCGTCTGGATCTGGCGCAGCAGCGGCTCCCACCAGCGCGCGAGCTGCACGTGCCCGGTGGCGAGGCCGCGCACGACCATGGTCACCGACTGCAGCCCCGTGTTGCCGGAGATCGCCTGGATCACCGGCATGAACGAGGCGAGCAGGATCACGCGGCTGAGCGTCGCGTCGTAGTAGTGGATGACGATGCCCGCGCCCAGCTCGATGAGCAGGGTGGTGAGAATCCACGGCAGGCGCATGAGCGCGATCTCGCGCGGCGAGCGGCGCTCGAGCTCGGAGGCGTCCGAGCCGGCGAGCCGGAAGATGTCCTCCGACGCCTCCTCGCCAAGGACGTCGATCACGTCCTCGACGCTGATGGTGCCGAGCAGGCGCCGTTCCCGGTCCGTCACCGGCACCGAGACGAGGTCGTACTTGGCCACGAGCCGCGCCACCTCTTCCTGGTCGGTCTCCGGCGACACGCTCACCACGCTCGGATCGCGGATGGCCCACATCGGCGTCGTCGGCGCCGCGGTGAGCAGACGGCGCAGCGGCACCACGCCGACGAGATGGCGGTGATCGTCCACCACGTACAGCTCGAATCCGCGTCCCTCGGGCGCCGACTTGCGGATCTGCTCGATGGCCTCGGCCACGGTGGCGGACTCGCCCACCGCCACCGCGTTGGGCGACATGAGCCGCCCCGCGGTGTCCTCGGGATACTCGAGCAGCTCCTGAACGTCCTCGGACTGCTCCTCCTTCATCATCTCGAGCAGGCTTTCCGCCTGCGCGGCGGGGAGCTCCTCGACGACCTCGGCCGCGTGATCCGGCGGCATCTCGTCGAGGATCCGCGAGACCTCGAGCTGATCGAGGGCCTGCACGAGCTGCAGCAGCGTCTGGTCGTCGAGCTCGGAGAGGACCTCGCCCGCGCGCTGCGCGGAGAGCAGCCGGAACACCGTCACCTGCGACTCGAGCGGCAGCTCGCGCAGCAGCGCCGCGACGTCGGCGGGATGCGCGGCCGTGAGCAGATCGACGAGCCGGCGGCGGTCGCCGCGCTCGAGCAGCGCCTGAACGGTCTCCGCGTTCCGGGCGGTCTCTTCCATCCGGCCTATTGTCCTCGATTGCACAACGGGGATCGAGCGCGATCAGCGTGCGGCGACGATCCGGGCGAGCACGCGGCGCCAGTATCGGCCGTCGGCCGACTCCGCGTCGTAGAACGCGAGCGCGGCCTGGGCGCGCGTCTCCGCCTCGGCGCGGCCGTATGTGGTCAGCATCCACGCCGCGGTGGCTGCTTCGGGCGCCGCCGGAGCCGTCGGCTCTGACGCGAGCGTCGGCGAAGCCGCGGGCGCCGTCGCGCGAGGCGCGGGGAGGCGCCGGGCCGGAACGGCGTCGACGAGCCGTCGCGGCGGCAGCGCGATCTCGGGAGACGACGGCTCGCCTGCGGGATCGCGCACGGTCGTCGGCGGCGTGGCCGGGCGTACGGGCTCCTCGGCCGGCGCGCTTGCGCTCCGCGGCTCGGCGGGCCCCGGCGGCGGCGGCTCGGTCGTCGTCGGCAGCGTCACGGGTGGCGGCGGTCCCTCGACGCGCGAGGGAAGGGGCGCGGGCGGAACGGGCGCGCCCCGCAGCCCCGTCAGCCGCAGCGCCAGGATCACATTGGAGACGGCGAGTGCGACGCAGACGACGCCGAGCAGGCCGACCAGGAACCGCCGCGTGCGCTCGGCGTGCTCTCGTCGCTCACGGAGAAAGTCTTCGAAGCCCTCCGGCATGGCGCACTGGGGGCATGCAATAATCCCACCAGCGACATGGCGTATCGGGTGGTTGCGCGTCACGCCCGCACGTGACGAGGAGGCTGGACATGCAGGGCGTCAAGGACTCGAGCGGGCTCTACGAGGTGGAACGCCGCGCGCGGCACGCGGAGCGGCCGGGCTTCCGGATCAACGAGCTGCAGATCTCGCCCACGCAGCAGGTGCCGTGGCACTTCCACACCAACATCCAGGACACCTTCTACGTGCTCGCGGGCGAGCTGCGGATCTTCTTGCGCGAGCCGAAGGAGGACGTGCGGCTGCGGCCGGGTGAAACGTACACCGTACGCTCCGGCCGGCCGCACCTCGTCACCAACGCCGGGCAGAGCTCGGCGACGTTCCTCGTGCTGCAGGGCATCGGCGAGTACGACTACGTCCCGCTGACGTGAGGGGAGACGCGATGATCACGCTCTCAGTCAACGGCAAGACCCACCGGCTCGACGTCGAGCCCGACACTCCGCTGCTCTACGTGCTGCGCGACGACCTCGCCCTGCACGGCCCGAAGTTCGGCTGCGGGCTCGGGCACTGCGGCGCCTGCACGGTGCTGCTCGACGGCGCCGCCGCCCGCTCGTGCGTGGTCCCGGTCTCGCGCGCCGTCGGCGAGAAGATCAATCCTTCAGCGGAACGCGCGGAAGAACGCGCGCACGTCCTCGGCCAGTGCGGCGGGCTCTTCGAGCGCGGCGAAGTGCCCACCCGCTTTCATCTCCGTCCACCGGCGGAGGTCCGTGTACACGCGCGAGACCCACGCGCGCGGGGGGTGCAGGATCTCCTTCGGGAACGACGCGTAGGCGGCCGGCGCCGTGACCGGCCGCTTGTCGGTGATCGGCCACGGCGAGTGGGTGCGCGCGTAGTACGGCCAGAACGACGAGTTGATGGCGCCGGTGACCCAGTAGAGCATCACGTTGGTCAGGAGCGTGTCGCGGTCGATGCTCCGCTCGACATCGCCGCCGCAGTCGCTCCACGCGCGAAACTTCTCGACGATCCACGCGGCGAGGCCCACCGGCGAGTCGGTCAACCC
>Ga0137418_10001171_pt1 | contig 24103 bp, 25 predicted proteins | sample CZODoug3_1_2_16f_FD_122242 | JGI IMG/M metagenome (GOLD analysis project Ga0137418, IMG submission 122242) | Vadose zone soil fungal communities from Angelo Coast Range Reserve, California, USA - CZODoug3_1_2_16fungal (Hybrid Assembly) | ecosystem: Environmental > Terrestrial > Soil > Vadose...
ACGCTCCTTGTCATCACAGTGCTGGTAGCGCTGGTGAGCGAAATCTTCGTTGAGTCGGTGCAACACGCGGCGACGATGCTGGGAATGAGCCCGGCTTTCGTCGGGTTCATCATCGTGGCCATCGTCGGTGCCGCGGCTGAAATGGCCGTGGCATTTTCTGCCGCGCGCAAGAACCGCCTGGATATGAGCGTCAGCATAGCGCTCGGAAGTGCTTCCCAGATTGCGCTGTTCGTTGCACCGGTGCTTGTGCTCCTGAGCTACGTCGTCGGGCCCAAACCAATGGACCTGCAGTTTTGGCCGGGTGCAGTGACGATGGTGATGATCGCTGCCGTGACGGCCACTTTCATCACGAACAGCGGTCGTTCGGCTTGGTTCATTGGCGCTCTGCTATTATTCATCTACGCAGTATTCGCCATGACCCTCTACATGGTCCCTCCGGGATCGCACGGACCGGTGTGACGTCGTCGCGCCCTCAACACCGCGGCGCTCCGGGTGCGCCGCGCGCTTACGGAGTCAGTTTCAAGTGACCGGGCGGAACGGTCGGAAATCACCATCCATAATCATAATAATTCCACGCGCGGTAGCCGGGATAATAGCCCGCGTAACCGTAGGGAGGACAATAATCATCAGCATAGCCTCTACTGTAGGCATAGCCACCTCCGTAATAGGGATAAGTGCCGTAGTAGGCCGAACGCAAGCCCCAGCCCCGGTAACCCCAGCCTCTATGACCCCAGCCGCCATAGCCGCCCCAACCTCGATAGCCCCAGCCTCCGTGCCAGCGGCCATAGCGTACTTGCACGACTGGTGTGTCCAGCGCGCGGCTTTCATTGCGGCAACATTGGTCGGCGGCGGCGCTGCTTCAGCCCGTGAGGTAAAGGCGCCGGCGGTGGTGACGGCAAGTGCGACGACAAACGCTGCTTTGACGAATTTCATGACTTCCTCCGCTATGGTTGACACCGGAACAAACTCAGCCAACCGACGATCAAGGGATTTCGTCGCACGGCGAGCTCTAGAGCATAGCGAAGCGATGCTTTCAGCGCCGGGGGACGGACCTTGATTTGAATCAATGCCAGGTCGCTTCCGCGCTGAAAGTCGTTTCTAAGCGAGCTTTCGTACCAGGTGGAGTGTCTGGGGATCCCGGCGCGCGACGGGCCTGAAGCCGAACTTTCCGAATACTTTTAACATCGCTGCGTTTTCGGGCAGAACTTCTGCCGTCAATTCCTGTAGTCCGGAATCGCTCGCGATCTCGACGAGATGACGCATCAGGATCGAGCCGACGCCGCGTCCATGCCAGGCATCGACGACGACAAATGCCATCTCGGCCCGTCCCGGCTCGAAGACAATATATCGGCCGCCGCCGACGATGACCTTGCGGCCGGCTTCCTCTGCGAGCGCGACAATTGCGACATGATTTTTGAAATCGATGTCCATGAAGAAGGCGCGTTCCTTGTCCGAGAAGTGGCGCTTCATGACAAAGAAGCGACGCTGCAGCGATTGCGCGCTGGCCTTACCGACCGCCGCGAGCATGTCAGCCTCATCCTCCCGCTGAAGAGCGCGGATTTCGATTTGGCCACCGTCGCGGAGAAGCTCGCGTGCAGTGTAGGTGATGGCCTCAGGCATTGGCCCTCATGTGCAGACAAACAAGGAAGCGACCTCGATCGGCCTGCACCGATGAGGCCCGGACCGGCGTGCATCCGTTTGATATGGATCAAGACTATTGCGCGAGAGCGGCAGGTAGCTTCGCAACAGCATGTCCGTTCCCAGAAGGCGCGTCTTTGAAAACCCTTCGCCAGTATTTGCCCGGAGACGACGTGATCCAGCTTGTGATCAGGCTCGGATTGCTCGCTTTCCTGATCTACTGGACGTTCGTTCTGATCCGCCCCTTCGTGCCGATCCTGGCCTGGAGCATCGTACTCGCCGTCGCGCTTTATCCTGTCTTTAGTCTCCTTTCCAGACTTCTCGGCGGCCGTCCGAAGCTCGCAGCGGCAATTCTCACCATAATCAATCTCGGGATCGTCATCGGGCCGGCGACTTGGCTCGGCTTGAGTGCCGTGGAAGGGTTGAAGGAGTTCGCCGGAAATCTGAGTGCTGGTAACCTGGTGGTTCCCTCTCCGCCGGAGGGCGTCAAGGATTGGCCGCTTATCGGTCCACGGCTCTACGAACTCTGGAATCAAGCGTCCAACAATATTCGGGCGGCCTTGCGCGAGGTGGCTCCCCATCTGAAGCCGGTGGCGGGCACTTTGCTCGCTCTTGCGGGCAATGCCGGCGTGGGTACGCTCAAATTTCTCCTGTCTGTGGCGCTGGCTGGCTTTCTCTTTCCCTATGGCTCGCAGCTTGTGACGGCGGGCAGGGGCTTTCTCCATCGCATCGTGCCCGAGCAGAGCGAACATTTCCTGGACTTGGCGGGTGCGACCATCCGCGCGGTATCCCAAGGCGTCATCGGCGTCGCAATCATCCAGTCCTTGCTGGCCGGTATCGGCTTCAAGCTGGCAGGCGTTCCCGGCGCCGGCCTGTTGGCCTTCGCGGTTATGCTCCTGACAATCGTGCAGATCGGCGCGGCAATCGTCCTGCTTCCCGTGATCATCTGGATCTGGATAGACAAGGATTTCACCACGGCGCTCCTGCTGACGTTGTTCCTGGGCATCGTCGGCATATTCGACAACATCGTGAAACCACTCGTCATGGGGCGCGGCCTGACGACGCCCACACTCGTCATCTTCATCGGAGTGGTCGGAGGAACGCTCGCGCACGGAATTGTCGGCCTCTTTATCGGTCCGATCATTCTCTCCCTGGCCTGGGAATTGACAGTGGCCTGGATACGCGCCGATCGCGCCGGCGCGGCGTCGTTGCCGGACTGACGGTCGAACGTTGACCTAAATCAACGTTCGATGCCGCGAGGCTCCTTGAATGGATTACACGACAGCGAGGTCGAAAAATGCCGATGAACAATGCAACGTTGCCAGGCGGACCGATGTCAGGGCTTGTCGCTTCGGCCGTGGAGTACATGATGGATGCGGGCCAGCGCAGTGTCCTGTTCCTGGATGTCATGCGTCAGCGCGGCGATCAGTACCGGGAACACATCGCCGAAACTGCGCCGAACGTCCTGAACTATGCCGTCGAGCTGATCATGGACGGCAGGAAACTGGAAGGTCCGGTCAATTACGCGCTGGTGCGCATCATCCCCCCAAAGGGCGTAGAGATCGATCTCAATCGCCGGCCGTTCATTGTTGTCGATCCCCGCGCCGGACACGGTCCCGGGATCGGCGGCTTCAAGGCCGATAGCGAAATCGGTGTCGCCATGAAGGCCGGTCACCCCTGCTACTTCATCGGCTTCCTCCCGGAGCCGATGCCGGGTCAGACCATTGAGACGATTGCGCGCGCCGAGGCGCAGTTCATTGAGAAGGTTACGGCTTTGCATCCCGACGCCGACGGTAAACCGTGCGTGATCGGCAACTGCCAGGCGGGCTGGGCCGTCATGATCCTGGCGTCGCTGCGACCGGAGATTTTTGGCCCGATCATCGTCGCCGGCGCCCCGCTGGAATATTGGGCGGGCGTCCATGGCAAATATCCGATGCGCTACGCGGGGGGCTTGCTGGGAGGAAGCTGGCTGACCGCGCTGACGAGTGACCTCGGCGGTGGCAAGTTTGACGGTGCATGGCTGGTGCAGAACTTCGAGAGCCAGAATCCCTCGAATACGCTCTGGTCCAAGCAGTACAACGTATTTTCCAAGGTCGACACGGAAGCCGAACGCTACCTCGAATTCGAACGCTGGTGGGGCGGACACGTCAATCTCAATGCCGAGGAAATCCAGTTCATCGTGGACGAGCTGTTCGTTGGCAATAACCTCGCCGCCGGTCGCATCAAGATGTCCGACGGGGCCATGGTCGATCTCCGCAATATCAGGTCGCCGATCGTGGTGTTCTGCTCCAAGGGCGACAACATCACGCCGCCCCAGCAGGCGCTGGACTGGATTCTTGACCTCTACTCCGATGTCGACGAGATCAGGGCCTACGGGCAAACCATCGTCTACACGGTCCACGAAACCATCGGGCACCTTGGCATCTTCGTCTCTGGGGGCGTGGCCAAGAAGGAGCACAGCGAATTTTCCAGCAATATCGACCTGATCGATGTGCTGCCTCCCGGACTTTATGAGGCGACCTTTGAGGCCAGAGGCGCGGATACAACAAACGCCGACCTTGCCATTGGCGACTGGGTGATGCGCTGCGAGCGGCGCACGCTGGACGATATCCGCGCCATGGGCGGCAATTCGCCGGAGGATGAGCGGCGGTTCGCGACCGCGGCGCGGGTGTCGGAAATGAATCTGGCGGCGTATAAAAAATTCATGCAGCCCTGGATCAAGTCCATGGTGACGCCGCAGATGGCCGAATCGATGCGGAAAATGCATCCCCTGCGTATGCAGTACGAAGCTTTCAGCGACGCAAATCCGCTGATGAAGACGGTGGAAACAGCGGCGGAGAAGGTCCGCGAGCAGCGCAAGCCGACCGCTTCGGACAATCCATTTGTCGCCTTCCAGGAGACGATGTCGAAACAAATCGTGAGTGCCCTCGATAAATGGCGTGACTCGCAGGAAGCACTCAGCGAAGCGCTGTTCCTTTCAGTCTACGGATCGCCCGCGCTTCAGGCCGCGGTCGGTATCGATCCACAGTCCACGCCATCGCGAAAGCCGGAGATGTCCGCGCAGCACCGTGCGCGCCTGGAAGCGCGTATGGCCGAATTGAAGTCTCAAATCGGCAATGGCGGCCTCAGGGAGGCCGCTGTTCGCGGCCTGCTCTATGTCGGTTCGGTGCGCGGAATGGTCGATGAGCGCAGCCTCGAAGCGTTGCGTCGCGTTCGCAGGATCGACAGCGGACCGCGTCTGACGGTTGCGCAATTCAAGGCGATGGTGCGTGAACAGTTCTTCATGCTGTTGCTCGACCAGGATGCCGCGCTGGCGGCCATTCCCAAGCTGTTGCCTCAAAATGCGGACGAGCGTCGCGCCGGTTTCGCCGCGATCCAGGACGTGTTGTCCGCGAGCGCCGCGATCTCCGGCGAAGCCGCGATGCGCCTGAAACGGATTGGTGAGCTCTTCAGTGTCGATACCGCAGGAATCCCGGGAAGGACATCGGATGTTGTCCCTTTCGATCCGCAAGCGAAAGCGTCGTAACGCCATCTGGCAAAATCCGGAGTGACGGAATGAATGTCATGCCAGCAGATGCAAACGAAAAGCGACCCGGCGGCAAGTATGAACGACTGATCGCGTTGGCCAGGGCCATCCCGGCGGTGTCGACCATCGTCGTGCATCCCTGCGATGAGAGCTCCCTGCGTGGCGCTGTCGAAGCCGCCGAAGCCGGCATTATCAAGCCGATTCTCGTCGGGCCAGCGGCAAAGATCAGGGACACGGCGGCCAAACATAACCTGAACATCAGCGGCTTCGAGATCGTCGATGCAGTGCATAGCGAGGAAGCGGCTGCAAAGGGCGTCGAGCTTATTCACGCTGCCAAGGGCGAAATGCTGATGAAGGGCAGCCTGCACACCGACGAGTTGATGCGCAGCGTCACGGCGAAGGTGGGTGGCCTGCGGACCGACCGGCGGATAAGCCATGTGTTCGTGATGGACGTGCCTGCCTATGCCGAGACCCTGTTTGTAACGGACGCGGCCATTAACATCTTTCCCGATCTCGATGCCAAGCGGGACATCATCCAGAACGCCATCGATCTCTATACGCAAGCCGGCTTCGGCAAATCACCACGGGTGGCGATCCTGTCGGCGGTCGAAACCGTTACCTCCAAGATTCCATCCACGATCGAGGCGGCGGCGCTCTGCAAGATGGCAGATCGCGGGCAGATCACTGGCGGTGTGCTTGACGGACCGCTTGCCTTCGACAACGCCATCGATGTGGAAGCGGCACGGATCAAGGGAATCAAATCCGAGGTCGCCGGCCGGGCACAGATCCTGCTCGTTCCTGACCTTGAAGCCGGTAATATGCTGGCGAAGAATCTGGCCTACTTCGCCAAGGCGGATGGTGCTGGCATCGTGCTTGGCGCCAGGGTGCCTGTCGTCCTGACATCGCGTGCGGACTCGGCGCGCGCACGGATGGCCTCCTGCGCGGTGGCGGCGCTCTATGCGCATGCAAGGCGCCAACATGCTCCAACAGTTGCCGCGTGATCGCCATGGATACGATCCTCGTCGTTAATGCAGGTTCCTCAAGCGTCAAGTTCCAGATCTTTTCGGTTGCAGGGGAGGGGCAGTTACGGCGGCATATCAAGGGCCAGATGGATGGCATTGGCAGTCGTCCTCGCCTGCGGGCGAGCGGTACGAACGGCGATCCGGTGGCCGACCGCGTCTATCCGATCGAAGCGGTCCCGGACGTTCCCGCTGCGATACGTATCGCAAGCGAATGGTTACGCGATGAATTTCGCATCAACCCGATGGCTGTCGGTCATCGCGTCGTTCATGGCGGTCCGGACTATGACCGGCCGGTGCTGATCGACCATGGCGTCGTGGCCCGACTGGAGCGGTTCGTTGCGCTGGCTCCGCTTCATCAGCCGCATAACTTGGCGCCGATCCGCTCGCTTCTGGCCAATTTTCCGAACCTTCCACAGGTGGCCTGCTTCGACACCGCGTTTCACCGCACCCATGACGCGGTCGCTGACTATTACGCAATCCCGCATCAGCTTCACGCCGAAGGCGTGCGCCGTTACGGATTTCACGGTCTCTCGTACGAATATGTAGCGAAGACCTTGCCACAGATCTCACCCGAAGCCGCAAAGGGGCGGGTGATCGTCGCGCATCTCGGCAGCGGCGCCTCCATGTGCGCGCTAAAGAAGGGACGCAGTGCCGAGAGCACCATGGGGTTCACAGCCCTCGACGGGCTTCCCATGGGAACGCGGCCGGGGCAAATCGACCCTGGCGTCGTGCTCTATCTTATTTCCGAAAAGGGAATGTCGGCGTCCAACGCACAGAATTTCTTCTACCGCGACTGTGGATTGAAGGGACTCTCGGGCATCAGCAACGATATGCGTGAGCTGGAGGCCAGCGAAGATCCCAAAGCGAAGCTGGCGATCGATTATTTCGTCTATCGGATCGGCCTCAACGCCGGCATGCTTGCGGCCGCGTTGCAGGGCCTCGACGCTTTCGTCTTTACAGCCGGTATCGGCGAAAACTCGGTGCGCATCCGGGCTCGCATCGCCGATCAATTGGGATGGCTTGGTGTGACGCTCGACGAGGCCGAGAATTCCCGTCACTCACGCCTGATATCCCGTTCCGACAGCCGTATTCCGGTCTACGTCATACCGACCGACGAAGAACTGATGATCGCGCAGCATACATTGTCGTTGCTGTTGAACCGGCCATCGTCCAGTGCCAGACATGAGAGGGTGTCATGATTCCCGTATTCCCCGATACCAAGGTCGCGCTGAAGGGCAAGAAAGGCCTGATCGTCGGCATCGCCAACGACCAATCGATCGCCTGGGGATGCGCCAAGGCCTTTCGTGCGCTCGGGGCTGATCTCGCCGTGACCTATCTGAACGAGCGCGCCAAAAAGCACGTCGAGCCGCTCGCACAGGCATTGGAGGCGCCGATCTTCATGCCGATGGATGTCATGGTCGAGGGCCAGACGGAGCAGGTATTCGAACAGATCGAGAAGGAATGGGGGCAGCTCGACTTCCTGCTGCACTCGATCGCCTTCTCTCCGAAGGAGGCGCTCCATGGACGCGTGGTGGACGTCGGCCGCGACGGCTTCCTTAAGACGATGGATGTCTCGTGCTGGTCGTTCATGCGGATGGCCCATCTGGCCGAGCCGTTGATGAAGAATGGCGGAACGCTGTTCACGATGACCTATTACGGCAGCCAGATGGTGGTGAAGAATTACAATATCATGGGGGTGGCAAAGGCTGCGCTCGAAGCCGCAGTGCGCTACATTGCGGCCGAGCTTGGCCCGAAAGGCATTCGCGTCCACGCCATCTCGCCGGGGCCGCTGGCGACGCGCGCGGCGTCGGGGATTCCGGAATTCGACGAACTGATGGACAAGGCGCAGTCGCAGGCGCCGACGCGGAGCCTGGTGAGCATCGACGATGTCGGAAGGGCGACCGCCTTCCTGGCGCTCGACGGGGCAAAGCTGATCACCGGCGGCGTCACCTATATCGACGGCGGCTATCACATCGTCGATTGAGGGCCGCTACGTCGCCCTTCGCCGCAGAGGATCAGCGGTAGTGCAGGGCGATGAGTTCGGCGACGCAAGCCGGGCGCTGACCGCCCTCGATCTCGATCACGACCCGGTAGTTGACGCGTAATCCGTTGGGCGGCACTTCCTCGGCTTCGGCAATGCTGACGCGGCCTCGCAACCGCGAGCCGGCCGGCACCGGCGACAAATAGCGGATTCGGTCGGCGCCGTAGTTCAAGGTATTTTTCAGGCCCTTCAGGCCCATGACCGATCGAACGAACATTGGCGTCAGCGCCAGCGATAGCAGGCCGTGTGCGATAGTAGTGCCGCCGGGCAATTCCTTTTTGGCGCGTTCCTGATCGACGTGGATCCATTGCTCGTCGCAGGTTGCGTCCGCGAACAGGTTGATGCGGTCCTGGGTCACTTCAATCCAGTCGCTGACGCCGACCTCGGTACCAACAGCGGATTTGATTTCCTCGAAGCCGTTGAATATCCGCATTGGCGTCACCTGGTTTTATGCTTCGCTCGGTTTCGTCAGAGCTTCATCTCCGGAACATGGTCCGGAATCACGAGTTCAGCTTCCGTTACCGCCATCACCTCGGCGACGCTGGTGCCCGGCGCGGTCTCCAGCAATGTTGCCTTGCCGTCGGGAAAGCCGATCACGGCCATATCGGTCACGACCAGGTCGACCGGCCGAGACGACGTCAAAGGCAGGTTGCACTTCGAGACGATCTTGGACTTGCCCTTGGCAGCATGCTGCATAGCTACGATCACGCGTTTCGCGCCGCTCACCAGATCCATCGCGCCGCCCATTCCGGGCACCATCTTGCCAGGGATGGTCCAGTTCGCGAGATGGCCAGCCGCATCGACCTGGAGGCCGCCGAGCACGGTCACATCGACATGGCCGCCGCGAATCAAGCCGAACGACATCGCGCTATCGAAGGTGGATGCACCGGGAAGCGCGCTGATCGGCTTTCCGCCGGCGTCGGTAAGCAGGGGATGGGACAGGCCTTGCTCCGGGATCGGTCCGGTGCCGATCAGTCCGTTCTCCGACTGGAAGAAAACCTTGAGCCCGGCCGCAACGTAATTCGCCACCAGGGTAGGGATGCCGATGCCGAGATTGACGAGATTTCCGGGCCGAAGTTCCTGCGCCACGCGGCGGGCGATGATCGTCTGTGCATCCATGGTTCACCCGTTCGTAATGAGGTAGTCGACGAGCGGCGCCGGGGTCAGGACGTGGTCAGGTGCGATGACGCCAACGGGGACGATGTGTTCTGCGGTCACGATCACGGTGTCAGCCGCCATCGCCATGATGGGATTGAAGTTGCGTGCGGTCAGCGCGTAAGTGAGGTTGCCGAGGTAATCTGCCAAGAAGGCGTGAACCAGGGCGAACTGCGCCCGCAGCGCGGTTTCGAGCAGGAACGTCGTTCCGTCGACCTCGATCTGGCGCTTGCCTTCTGCCACCGAGGTGCCGACGCCGGTGGGCGTGAGCACGCCTCCGAGACCGCAACCACCGGCGCGAATGCGCTCGACCAAGGTCCCCTGGGGTATGAGATCGACGGCGATCTGGTTGGCCAGCATCTGCTGCTGCGCCTTCGGATTGAGGCCGATGTGGCTTGCCGTGAGGCGCGAGACCAGAGCCGCATCGAACAGCTTGCCGACGCCTTTCCCGGGCATCGCTGCGTCATTACTGATCACCGAAAGACCTGTCTTTTGCTGCCGAACGACTTCGTCGAGCAGGCGTTCCGGTGTTCCGACACCCATGAATCCGCCGACCATGATGCTCGCTCCGGCCGGGATCATCGCAATGGCTTCTTCGACGGAAACGGCCCTCATGATTGAAACTCCGGTCAGCAAGCGATCATTGAAAGGGCAGAGCTGACAGTGATGTTGGCGAGGACCACCGGTGTTCCTTTGATTTGCATCAAGGCTTCCTGTTATTCCGCGCGGGAGTTGGTAATACCGACGCTTTCGAGCGCTTCGGTCCAAAGCTTGCGGATCTCAGTGTGACGCCTTTCAAGGGCTGAGCTCACAGCGTCGCGAAATGGCACGAGCTCCGGACCTTTCAGGAAGAGGATCTGCGCCTGCAGCAAGCGGCCGCTTTCGAATTCGATGCGGCGCAGCGCCATCACAAAGGGATCGTTGGCATTGGCTTGCACCGGGAGCAGGGCGGCCGGCCGGATGCCGGCATGTACGGCATGTGCGAGCGTCGCGAGACCGACGGCCAAGGCCAAGGGGTGATCCGCGATCCCATCAATCGGCGTTGGAAACCAAGCCGTCTCCCAGGATGCAGCCATATAGCCCAAGGCGAGCTCTGGCACCCACGTGGTCGCGCGCAACAGGAGGGAGACGATCTCGGTCTCGCGATAAAATTGCGCGTTCAATTCGGTTTGCCAGGCGGACTCGAGCTTCATCGGCAGTGCGAATGCGAACTGCCGCGCTAATGCGCCATGGGCCGAGATCAGGAACGCCGCGACCCGCGTCTGCTGACGCGGCGACACGCGGCCCGCGGAGTCCAGTGGTCCAAAGAGCTCGCTCATGTAGTCGTTCCCTGCGCTGGGATGGCGCGCAGATGATCGTAGCCGGCCGGAAACGGAGCAAGCGCGCCACCCGCTTCTTCCGGGGCGATCCACACCGCCTTGTTGCCTTGCCAACGCCCGGCAAGAACGTCTTCGGCGAAGCGCGCAAGCAGATCTGCCGTGAGAGCCGGCTTCTCCAGGGTGAAGGCGTGATAGGCATTTGGAATGATCACGAGCGAACTGTTGGGAATGTGGACGCGCAGGGTTTCGTGCAGGGCACGTGGCGTCAGGAAGTCGAATTCGCCGTTCAGGATCATCGTCGGCACGCCGATTGACGGCAGCTGCGGCGTCAGGGGCTGGAAGTCGAGGAAGGACTCCATCAGGTTCTGCAAAGCGTACACATCGTTGACCAGCCAACCCTGTCGTTTCACGCCGTCGAGCTTGTCAAGTAATGGCTTCAGCCATTGATTGGATAGGTTCATCGGCAGCAGCAGATCCTGCAGATAGCTGGTGCCGCCGAGGATCAGTCCGGTGCGCATGGCATTGCCGAGCAGGGAGAGTTGCGGCGAGAGCTCCGCGAAGCAGCTCATCGGAACCAATCCGGCCAGCCGCTTGCCATGTGCAATGGCATAGCGAAGCGCGATCAGGCCGCCGAAGCTGATGCCGCTGAGAAAGACAGGGCCGTCGCCGAGCTCGCCGATCAGCAGATGAAGCGCCGCAACCTGGTCGTCCTGAGTGATGAATAGAGCCGGCTTGTCGGAAGTGCCCTGGCCAAGCAGATCGAATGTTGCGACGCGAAATTGCCTGGCGAGCAGCGCGTCGCGATAGGCCGCCCACAACTCGGCATATTGGGTTAGCCCGTTGACCAGCACATAGGCGGGGGCGTTGGCGGGACCGTCGAGCTCGTAGCGGATTCGGTAAGATCCGTGACTAAGGAAGGGCATCGCGGCGGTCCGGCGATAATTGGTGCGCAGATCGTTGCTCGCGCCGCCACGATTCCCTTGAGTTAGATCAAGGGACGGGTCGCCGCCGTACCTAGCCTCCGGCCAACGAGTTGCCAGGAGGAATTCGCCATGACCGGGAGACAAGCCATGCGGCGATGCTTCATCAGCCTGTTGTTGCTTTTGATCGGTACTTCGCTCGCGGTCGCACAGCCGTTCACGCGGCGCTCGTCGCAAGTGCAGCATGACGGGTTGAAGAAATCCTACGAGATCGCCAACTTCCGCCTTGGCGGCAAGTACGATCTCTCTGATCCCTCCAAGTGGGAAAACGGCGGTGAGGGCGGTACTACCCTGGAATCGCTCGGTGCCGGCAAACTGCGGACGGCCTACATCGCAATCGGCACACCGCGGCGCAACGCGGCAGGCGAGATCACCAACGCCGTGGTCATCAACTCGTATTACTCAGGCGATTCCACCGATATGTACGAGCAGTGGGTCAAGGGCACCGCGCTGTCGGGCGGCGATCCCGTGATCGGTCCGGGCAGGCCGATCGATACCGACCGCTACTACGTCATCATGGTCGATCCGCTCGGGACCTGGGGCGCCAGCAAGCCATCCGACGGGCTTGGGATCAAGTTTCCGCAGTATAGCTATTACGACATGGTGCAGGCGAACTATCGCATGTTGCGTGATCATCTGAAGGTCGCGCAGGTAGCCCTGATCACGGGTGTCTCGATGGGCGGCACGCAGACCTATGTCTGGGGCGTGATGCACCCGGAATTCATGGGCGGACTGATGCCCATCGGCGGTACGACGCAATCGGACGCCGAAGACCCGGTCGGCAACTGGACCTTCCAGATGATGACCGCCGCGATCGAGTCCGATCCGGTGTGGCAGGCCACCAAGGGCGACTACTACAATCTGCCCAAGGAAAAGCATCCCGTGCCGGGCGTTGCCTTCGGCTGGTCCGTACTCGGCCTGACCGGCTATGATTTTGCGTTTCGCACCACCCAGAGCTTCGCCGCGGTGCAGCCGGAAGTCTTCTATTGGGATCCGCCAAACGAGAAGGCCGGCCTCAACGTGATCAACCGTGCCAAGATTTACGACGCGGTCGATCTGGTGTGGCGCAACCGGGTCGGCGAGACGCACAACGTCAATCCGTATCTCGGTCGTATTCAGGCCCGCACCATGGTGATGCACATCACCAATGACCTGTGGCTGAACTTCAAACTGGCCGAGCGCGCCGTCGACCGCGTGCCGGGAGCGCAGCTGATTGCCGAGGAGAGCCCGGTCGCCCATTACGGCGTGTTCTCGATCGTCAACCACCGGAAGAACGATCCGAAGTTCGTAGCTTTCATGGACGACGTTGCGAGCCTCGACCGGGCGCAGCAGTTCGTGGACAAGAACTATCGCGTGCCCGGCGTGGCCGCGAACATCGATCCGAAGAAGTCGTTCTGGAAGGATTTCGTGACCTATCCCTATCCGGTCAAATACGCGACCGCAAAAGACAGCCGTGGGACGTCCTGGCAGATCGGCTACATGGATGAGTATGCCGGCACCGACAAAGATCCGAAGGTCCTTGTCATCATCCATGGCAAGGGGGCGTTCGGCGGGCATTACGGCAACATCATGCAGTACGCACTACGCAGCGGTTTGCGGGTGATCGTACCCGATCTGCCGCACTACGGCATGTCCGGGCCCGGCAATCTCGACAAGAGTCCGGCGCGCACCATGCAGGACATGCGCGAAGTCGTGTATGACCTCGTGGTCAACCAGCTCGGTGTCAAGAAGGCGGCCTATCTGGGCCACTCGCTCGGCGGCCAGCTGGTCATCGGTTACGCCTTGACATGGCCTGAGGCAGTGCAGGGCCTCGCGCTCGAAGCGCCCGCCGGCCTGGAGGAATATCCGCGCGATTTCGCCATTGCCAAGGACAAGAAGCTGCGTCTGTTCGACGAGTCCTTCGCGCGCGATTTCGACAAATGGAAGCAGACCTGGGACCAAACCGGCATCCTGGCCTCGGAGATCGCGCGTTCCGAGCAGAACATTCGCGATTTCTATTACTTCAAGAAGCGAGATCCAGTGACCGGTGTCATAGCTGCGTCCAAGAGCGGTTATTTCATGAACGACAGCGAGTATGCCAATCTGCATGCCGAGCAGCGCGTCGGTCTGGCCAAGGGCAATCCGAAGGAGCTCGAGCAATGGGCCAATATCTTCATCTTCGACATCTACACCATGGTGGCGGAGCTGCAGCAGGACGATCCGAAGAACCTTTACGACCGGCTTACCCAGATCAAGACCCCGATCTTCCTCGGCTTCGGTGACAAGGAGCCGTTCATTCCGGGTACCACGTTCAATGGCCTGACCGACCTTGGACGCGACATCATCACACCGTTCATGACCCGGATGACGACTGCAGGTAACCGGCCGATCCTGAAGATCTATCCGGACACCGGGCACTTCATCCACACCGACAACCCGGTGGAATATCCCGTCGACGTCGTGGACTTCGTGACCAAGGGTTCGGTCGATACAACTTCGCCGCTTGCGACCGATCGCATGATCCGGGGGGCTGTTGTATCGGCACTCCCGGTGGCGCCGACGCCGCCCGGCGCGTCGCCGACGGCCGGCCTGAATAAATAGGCCTGTCATGCCACGATTGCAGGCGGGCAAGGTCCAGCTGGGTTGGCGAGAATGGGGAGGAGGCGACGTCACCGTCGTCTTCATCCACGGAAATCTCGCCAGCAAGGACTGGATCGAGCTTGCCGCACCGATGTTTCCCAGTGGCCTGCGCGTGATCGGGGTCGACTGGCGCGGCTGTGGCGAAAGCGATCGGCCAAAGGCGAATGCTGACTATTCCAACTACTCCATGCAGCAGCATGCAGAGGACATGTTGGCTGCGCTCGACGCTCTGGATATCAAGTTCTGCCATCTCGCGACGCATTCGACCGGCGGCATCATCGCCGCGCGGATGCTCCTGATGCAGCCGCAGCGGTTCGGGCGGGTGTTCGCCCTCGATCCGGTCACGCCGCTTGGCATGCTGTTCAATGCCGATCAGATCGGTCTTTTTCGTTCGATGATGGCGAGCAGGGAGCTGACGCGGGAGGTCATGGCGACTGCAGCGTCCTCGCTGTTCGTGCCGGAAAGCCTCGCGCCGAGCGTAATCCCGCGGTTCCGCGACGGACTTGGAGAGATCCAGGCGCTGTTCGAGCGAATTCTGGAACAGACGTTTGGCGTTTCCGAGGGCATCTGGATCGGTACGCCGGTCAACCTCACCCGCGAGCGGGAGAGTGGCGAACTTGAGCGCCGCATGGCGGAGATCCATCATCCGCACCTGGTGCTATGGGGCGAGTGGGACGCCTGGATTCCGCCAGCCGATCTCAGGACGATGGCTGCGGCAATGCCGGACTGCCGCCTCGTGGTCGTACCCGGTATCGGGCATTCGATGAATCTCGAACTGCCGGCGCTCTACGCAGGCTATTTCGGCGCATGGTTCGGAGGGCTTTCAAAGTAGTCGACCGGATTCGTTCTTCAACAAGAGGAGTTAGCCATGTCAGACGCCAACCTTTCCGCCGATAAAGTCCGTACGATGCTGGCCGAAGCCAACGGGCGCCTTCGAAAGGCCAGCGCGGAGTACTTTGACCTGCTCGAGAAGGGACTGAGTTCCTCGCAGCTGCCGGTTGCCGGCCAGGCCAAGCAGTTCTGCGGCTACATGCAGCGCAATGTCACCGCAACATTCGATCTCGGCGATAAGCTGATTCAAGCCAAGGACATGCAGGACGCCGTCAAGATCCAGTCCGAATTTTTCCAGGACCAGATGCGCTCGCTGACCGACCTCGCAAAGAGCATGGGCGGTCTACCATGAAGGCCGCGACGGGTGTCTTTACCCCAAAGAGCTGAAGCAATTGCAGGGCCGGCCGAGGCGCTCGAAGATACCTCTGTCGGCCCGATCAAGCGTGGGACGGTTATGGTGCTTCAATTCCTGGTCGGCGGCATCGTCAGCGTGATCAACATCATGATCCATGCGCTGGTGACCGTCGGCGCGGTCGGCATTGCCCGCTTCGCGGGGTTGCGGTACACCGCGCGGCCGAGATTGGACTTGATGGTCGTGATGGTCGCGACCGCCGCGGTCCTGACGGTGGCGCACACGCTGGAGGTTTTCGTTTGGGCGCTGGCCTATGCGGTCGTCGGTGCGGCGCCTGCCGGCAACGATCTGCTCTATTTCGCCTTCGTCAACTACACCACGCTCGGTTACGGAGATATCACGCCTGTGCAAGTGTGGCGGCTGATTGGGCCGATGACCGCGATGAACGGCATTCTGATGTTCGGTTGGTCAACAGCCGTGCGGTTCGAGGTGCTACGCAAGACGCTCGAATATTTCGCGTCGAAGGGGGCACCGGGGTTCAGTTCTGCAGATCGAGGCTAGCGAGTTGCAGCCGGTTCAGAAGGACGATCTGGCGCTGATTGCTGCCTATGAATCCGATGATGTCGAGGTCATGCAGCCGCGATAGCGCACGGGACACCGTTTCCAGTGTCAGCCCCAGATAGTCGGCGATGTCGCGCCGAGACATCGGCAGTGGCATGACGCCGGCCGCCGTAAGTCGTCGGTCCATCTCGATCAGGAAGGCGGCGACCCGCTCCAGCGAAGTCTTACGGCCGAGCAGGAGCATGTGGTCTTCTGCATGCTGCAGGTTGCTCCTGGTCATGCTGAGCAGGTTTCGCGAGACCATCGCATCGCTCTCAGCCACCATCTCGAGGCTGCGGCGCTTGATCAGGCGAACCGTTGTGTTCACGATCGCCTCCGCCGTAAACCGATGTTCGCTTCCGTTCTCCAGTCCGAAGATGTCGCCGGCGAGGTGAAACGCGCCGATCTGGCGACGGCCGTCGGAAAGCAGCTTGTAACTTCGCACCGCGCCCGCCTTGACCTGATAGACGTAGTCCGCAGGCTCCTTTTCGCCGTAGATTTCGGCTCCCTTTTTGTAGGTAAATTCGTTTAAACTGACCCTTGGATTTGATTCACTCGCTATTCCTAGTTCACCTAGAGAGGTGGGGCGGGGGGCCGGATCGGACGTTATGCGGACGAACATGGGCCAACTCCTGAACTGGTCGTTAGGATGGTCTTCTTAGCCCTTAAAGAATATCATCACGCGGAATGTGCCGCCGCTTTCCTGCTACCTGCAGGTTTATCTTCGACGAAAGCAGTATTCTTACCTAGTGTCTAAAGGTTCATTGTACCAAAGGACAGGTCTGCAATACGTTGCGGGGAATGGGAAGACGGGATCCGGCGCCGAGACATTTTGGTCCGCGGCTTCAACTGTATTGATTTAACGGCTAGGAGGGACAATTGCCTGGCCTAGTTCACGTAATAGACGACGATGCTTCGTTTCGGACGGCGGTCGAACGTCGGTTGAGATTTGCGGGCTATGGCGTCGAAACCTATTCGTCGGCCCAACAATTGCTGGATCGCCTGCAGGACGCAGAAGCGCCTGGATGCATCCTGCTCGATGTGCAGATGCCGGGACTGAGCGGCCTCGAATTGCAAAGCCGCCTCATCGAGCGCGGTTCGATCCTGCCGATCGTCTTCGTTACCGGATATGCCGACACACCCGCGACTGTGCGGGCCATCAAGGCGGGCGCCGAGGATTTTTTGACCAAGCCGGCATCGTCGGAGCAACTGATCGAGGCGATCGAGCGCGCTATTGTGCGCTACGGATCGTCACGCCATCAACGCAACGAGCTCAATTCCCTTCGCAGGCTCGTGGCGACCCTGACGCCGCGCGAGCGGCAGGTTTTCAATCTGATCGTCCGCGGAAAGATCAACAAGCAAATCGCCTATGAGCTGGGAACAACCGAGCGCACGGTGAAAGCACATCGCCACCAGGTGATGGAGAAGATGCAGGTGCATTCGCTTGCCGAGCTGGTTTCCAACGCGGAGCGGCTTGGCATGCTTGAACCCAGCCGTGATTCAAGCACCTAGTCCATATCCTGACTCTGCGCTTTGTGTTCCCCCAACGATCCTGTACATAAGGACAGTATGAAGGTTTTATGACGATGTGTTAAAAGGGGGTTGCAATGGCCAAACCTAGAGAACTCGTAGGTAGAGCGACATCTTGCCATCACGCAGGTCCGTTTTTGTTGTGGACGATGACCCGTCAATGCGCACGGGCATCAAGCGGCTGCTGAGAGTTCACGGCTTCCATTCAAAATTGTTCGAGTCGGCCAGTGCGCTGCTCTGCCACGAAGATTTTGGCGAGGCCCTTTGCTTCATCCTCGACATCAACTTGAATGGAGAATCTGGCATCGAGCTGTGCCGGTGTCTCTCGGATAAAGGGGTGAGGCTGCCGGTCATCTATATCACCGGCAACGACAGCGAGGCGAACCGCGCGGCCGCGATCGAGTCGGGTTGCATCGCCTACCTGACCAAGCCGTTTGCCGCACCTTCGCTCATCGAACCCATCGAAAAAGCGCGCGCCGCTGCCGCTTAGACGATCCTTGGCTCATTCATCAATGTCCTGTTCAAACGTCTGCGCGGGCGCGCCCTGGTGTACGGAGGCGAACTGACCAAGCGGGAGCGACGTCGTGAGCGTTAAGAGGCTCGAATCCACGAATTCCAGTCGCAGCGTCTGCCCCGAAGCCATTTCCTTGAGCATCTTCGGGTCTGCGACGGTGCCCGCGATGCAGGCGTTGGTGAGGCACCAGGTATAAGGCACGCTATGGGGCTCGCCTTGGTCGACCGTAAGCTTGACCGGCTTCGGCAGATACATGCCGACGGGGGAGAACACCTGCAGCCGTGCGGTGCCGTCGCCTTCACGCTCGATGATATCGAGGCGGACCGCCACTTGGCCGGTCGCGAACGTGCCGGTGATCGAGGTCCGGCAGATCATTTTTGCGGCGCCTGGCTTGAAGCACAGTTTTTTCCAGTCTCCATAAGCGATGTCCTTTACCTCTCGCTGCCCCCGGGGCGCAATTTCGGTGCCCGCAGGTTTCGGCGCAGCGGTCGAGTTCTGTTGCGATGCAGCCGGCTGATTGGATGCAACGCTCGCGAGCGCCGCCATCAAGAGAGCAGCGCAGGAAAGCTTCGTCTCATTGCGTCCTGGCCGCGTTTCAGTGCGATGTGAATCCGTCATGGTTACACCTCCAAGCGTGCGCTTTCGCTATCCCTGCTCGTCGAGAAACTTCGTCACGAGTGGCGACCAGATCGGGATGGCGTCGGGAGAGCCGATAAAGAAATGTCCGTCGTTGCCGAACGGTGGCACGAGACGGTATTCGGCCTTGCCGCCCGCCGCGGTAAAGGCCTCGTGCATGCGTTTGGACAGGGCAGGGCCGAAGAAGGTATCGTTCTCGATGTAGATCCACAGCATCGGCACCCGCGACGTGCGGCCGAACTCACCGGTCGCTTCCACCAGTTTGTCTGGCGCGCAATTGTTGTTCGGCTTGCCGTCGACGCGTCCGCCACGGCCGGCGGCGAAGGTGATGATCGCTTTGACCTGGGGCGGGTTCAGGCTTGAAAGGGCGATCGAGGCCCATCCGCCGGCGGATTGCCCGACGACGATGACGTCCTTCGGCACGATGCGCTTTTCGGCGGTCATGTAGTCGATGATCCAGAGATCAACTTGTGCAACTGCCAGGCCGGGGGCGCGGAAATTAGGATTGCTGCACCTTCCGACTTTCGAGAAGAACGGGCCGTAGAGGCCATGCTCGGGTATGTCGATGGCCGCTGCGCCATATCCGGTGCCGACGGGGGCCACCACAAGATAGCCCCGTTTGGCAAACCATTTGGCCGCATCGCGGAATTCCACGAGAGGAAAGAAACCGCGGTCGGTCGGGCTCATTGAAACGCCATGGTTCATGATCACGAGTGGGAACGGTCCGTCGCCGACCGGCCGCACCAGATAGGCGAACATCGGAAGCGGCAGCGGCAGCGCCCAGATCTCTTCCTGAATACGGCGGGGTGCGGCCTGATCGTCCGCCCGCAACGGCGTGATCAGACTGGCGAGAAGCAGCAGGAATGCAGTTGTCATATTCCGTAAGCTCTGCTGATACATGTAATGACTCCCTCGATCTTGCGACCTGAGCAAATTTCAGCCGACAAATGCGCAGGCAACGATGATCGGCCCGAGCACGGTCAGAACAACGTTGCCGACGGCGTAAGGCACGGCGACGCCAAGCACCGGCGTCTGGCTCTCGGCAATCTCGCAACATCCGGTCACAGCGGCGTCGACCGTCATGGCGCCGGCGAGCGCGCCACAGGTGATGACCGGGTTCATGCGAAGCACGTGGTAGGCAAACAGCGTTGCGACAATCAGCGGAACCAGCGTGACGACAAGGCCCATGCCGACTAGCAGCAAGCCATGCGCCTGGATCGCGACCCACGCAGCATGGCCGTTGGCAAGCCCGACAGCCGCGATGAACCCGCCAAGTCCGAGGTCGCTGAGCGTCTGCTGTGCGGCGGGTGGCATTGCGCCCATGGTCGGCCGACGCGAACGTAGCCATCCGCAGACGAGACCCGCGATCAGCGCCCCTCCGCCGCCGCCGAGCGTCAGCGCAACGGAGCCGACCTTCACGCTCAAGAGACCTGCGAGCAGGCCCGTCGCGATGCCGGCAGCAAGGAAGGCGATGTCAGTGCGGTCGCCTGAGCGGAGGATCTGCCCCACCTGTGCAGCCGCGCGCTCAATGTTCCGGGTGCTGCCGACCAGCGTCATGACGTCGCCGACGTAGACCCGGGTCTCGGGACTCAGCGGAACCTCGCGTCCCATCCGCGTAAGCGCGCGGAGGAACACGCCGCGCGCGTTGTCGCCAACGCGTTCGGCGACCTCCTTGACGGAGCGGCCGTGGAGCTTGCGATTGTCAACCAGCACTTCCACCACATTGCCCGGGATCGCACGCAGGATCTCGTCAGCATCGATCTCGGTACCAATGACGGGTTTGGCGGCGATAATGGCGGCGGTCGGACCGGCAATGACAATGTCATCGCCTTCGTCGAGAACCGTGTCCAGATGCGGCTGGATATCGGCGCCTTTTCGGACAATTCGCTCGATGACGGTTCGGCTGCCGACCTCGTCTTCGATCGCCTTAACGGTTCGGCCAGCGCCAGCCGACACGCGATAGGCCCGCGACTGGAATTTGCGATAGGCGAGATTCTCGGTCTTTGGCGGGGTGCCACCCGAAAGCTCCGCCTCGAGCTTGGCCGCTTCGTTCTTCAAGTCGATCCGCATGAGCTTCGGTGCGACAAACGGGACGAACAGGAGCGTGAGGATATAGCCAAGCACATAGGTGACGGCATAGCCGGCCGCGATGTTTGCCTCCTGCTGGTCCAGCACATTCTTGGGAAGTCCCAGCTGCGCCAGTGCGCCTGATGCGGTGCCGATCACCGAGGATTGCGTCAGGGCGCCGGCGGCAAGACCCGATGCGGTGCCGGGATCAAGCGAAAATATGAAAGCGAAACTGAGAACGATGATGAGACCGGTGCCGCCGAGCACGAGGGCGAGCGCAACCTGCGCCAGGGTTCGTACGCTCAAGGAAGCAAAGAATTCGGGTCCAGACCGGTAGCCGATGGTGAACACGAACAGGCTGAAGAGAACGATCCTGAGCACGGACGGAAATGTGAAGGCGCCGAGCTGCCCGATGAGAACGGCCACGATCAGCGTGCACGCCGTCGTGCCGATCGCAAATCCGCGAATTTTGACGCGACCGAGGATGGTGCCGATGGCTACCGCCAACAGCAGAAAGATTTCCGGAGCGGTGGAGATGATCCACCTGACAGTGTTCATGACCGCATTTCCCCCGGCGCGCTGCCTGATTGTGCATCGATTGGATTCCCGGGAGCTTGCGGAAAGCTTGATCCAGATCAATCCGCGTCGGGATCGAGGCGTCGCTTATTGAGCCTTACCGGACCCGCGTCAGCCTGCGTCTTGACATGAGTTCTCTGGATATTGCCGCCAGTCCGCCGACGCGCCGCGACGAAACGGTGCAGGTCTCGCTGCTGCTTGCCTTCGCCGGCGGCTATCTCGACGCCTATACCTGGATCATCCAGGGCGTGATGGCCAACGCCCAGACGGCCAATCTGGTCTTGCTCTGGGTTCACGGCACGGTTGGCGAGTGGGAGCGAGCGGTTCACTTCATTCCTCCGATTGCCGCGTTCACCGTGGGCGTCGTCATTGCCGCGTGGCTCCGTCGCGCCACAGGAGACCGGGCCAGCGCGATCAGCACGCTCATCGAAATTGTGCTGCTGATCGCGGTCGGTATCCTGCACAATCGGCTGCCGGATCTGGCGGGCACACTGGGCATTTCGTTTGTTGCCGCCATGCAAACGGCGATCTTCACCAAGGTCGAAGGCGTGACCTACAGCTCGGTGATGATCACCGGCAACCTGCGCCAGGCGATCGAGGGACTGTTCGCCGTGGTCTCCGGACAATTTGGCTCGCTTCGCCGCCCCGGCATCTTCGCAGCATTGTGCGTCGGTTTTGGCTTAGGGGCGGCTGTCGGCGCCTACGCAACGAAGGGCATCCCGGACCTCGCGCTTGGCCTGCCCGTGGTGGCACTGCTGATCGTCTTGTTTCGCTGCGAGACAGGCCCCAATGAGGAACGACTATGAAGTCACGCTCGTTTCGGCGAATTGGGCGGATTTTTCCTCCGTTCGCCTGGCTTGGCAAATATGAACCTGTCTGGCTGCGCCATGACGCGATCGCCGGAGTGACGCTCGCCGCTTATGCGATCCCGGTGTCACTGGCCTATGCGGGCCTTGCCGGGTTGCCGCCCCAGGTCGGCATCTATGGCTACATGCTTGGCGGCCTCGGCTATGCTCTGCTTGGATCGTCGCGCCAGCTTGCGGTCGGCCCGACCTCCGCGATCTCGCTCATGATGGCCGGCACCATCGGGTCGCTGGCCGGAGGGGACGCGATACGATATGCGCAGATCGCGAGCCTTGCTGCATGCGCGGTGGCATTGCTTTGCCTGATCGCCTGGCTTTTCAAGCTCAGCGTTCTCGTGCGGTTGGTCAGCGACAGCATTCTCGTCGGCTTCAAGGCGGGGGCCGGGCTCACAATCATCATGAGTCAGTTGCCGAGCCTGTTCGGCGTGGCCGGCGGCGGGCACAACTTCTTCGAGCGTACGATCCGGCTTGCAAGTCAACTTGGCGAGATCAATCTGCTCGTATTGGCAATCGGAGTCGCTGCGATCCTGATCCTGCTGCTCGGTGAACGGTTCCTGCCGGGCAGGCCGGTTGGGCTTACCGTGGTGACGTTGGCAATCCTGATGGCAACCTTGTTCGGGCTTCCGTCGCTGGGCGTACCTGTTACCGGAAACATCCCGGAAGGACTGCCGGCCTTCGAGGTGCCCACCTTCGGGATGCTGGAATTCGAAGAGCTATTTCCCATCGCAGCCGGATGTCTGCTGCTGGCTTATAAGGTGTTTCGGCGGCCCGGAGTTTTGCCGCAAAGCATGGATACGGCTTGGATGTACGACAGGAGTTTCTCGGGCTGGGGGCCGCGAACCTTATGGCGGCGTTCGGCCATGGCTATCCCGTTGCCGGCGGCTTGTCACAGTCCGCCGTCAATGACACGGCGGGCGCGCGCACGCCGCTGGCACTGGTTTTCTGCTCGATTGCCCTTGCACTGTGCCTGCTTTTCTTCACGGGATTGCTGACCAATCTTCCCAAAGGGGTGCTGGCAGCCACTGTCTTGGTCGCCGTGTACAGACTGGTCGACATCCGCGCGCTGCTTCGCATGTGGAGAGTCAGCCGGATCGACTTCTATGCCGCGGCGATCGCACTTGTGTCCGTGCTGTTGCTTGGAATCCTGCAAGGTGTCCTGCTTGCCGCCCTTGCATCGATCTTCCTGCTGCTTGGCCGGGCGTCGCAGCCCAACATAGCGTTTCTCGGGCGGCTTCCCGAAACCGGCCGCTATTCCGACAGCGCCAGGCACGAGGGCGTGCTACCGCTGGTCGGTATCATCGCGTTCCGCCCTGAAGCCTCGCTGCTCTACATCAATGCCGAGACGATTCTGGAGACGGTTTTGAAGGCGTTGCGAAAATCGTCTGACGTCAGGCTGGTTGCCTGCGACCTCTCGGCATCCCCCTATATCGATCTGGCAGGGGCGCGCATGTTGCACGATCTCCACGATGAGCTGGCATCGCGTCATGTGACGTTCTGCATCGTCGGCGCCCATGCGCAGTTGCGCGATCTGTTACGGGCGGAAGGTCTGGCAGAGAAGACGGACAGCGGCGAGTGGCTCCGGACGCTCGACAGCGTGCTGGACGAGGGCAAGGCCAGGGAGCGATCCGGTCTCCGTGTGGAACGGCCGCCTGGACCGTGAACGACTGTCCGATTTAGCGCCGATCGAACCCGAAGCTCCCGCTGACAACCGCCGACCGCCAGATATCCCTCACGCCTATTGCATTGCGAAGCGCAGCATTCGCCGCAGCTTGGCGAGTTCGTATCGAGAGAGTGCGACCCTTGACTTGGATCAAAGGAGTGGGAGGGCAGGGGG
>Ga0137418_10001172_pt1 | contig 24088 bp, 17 predicted proteins | sample CZODoug3_1_2_16f_FD_122242 | JGI IMG/M metagenome (GOLD analysis project Ga0137418, IMG submission 122242) | Vadose zone soil fungal communities from Angelo Coast Range Reserve, California, USA - CZODoug3_1_2_16fungal (Hybrid Assembly) | ecosystem: Environmental > Terrestrial > Soil > Vadose...
AACAAGCCAGATTTTGAATTGTTCGGATACCGCATTTACGCACTCTGCGGCGATGGCTGCATGATGGAAGGAATCTCAAGCGAGGCAGCCTCGGTTGCCGGGCACCTGAAGCTCGATAATCTCTGCTGGATCTATGACAACAATCACATCACTATCGAAGGCAAAACCGACATCGCGTTCACCGAAGACGTCGCCGGGAGATTCCTGGCGTATGGATGGAACGTCGTACGTGTCGGGGATGCCAATGATCTGGATCGCATTGAGAACGCGCTCCGGAATGCCGCAAGCACGACGGGCAGACCATCGATCGTAATCGTTGATAGTCATATCGGCTATGGTTCTCCGCATCGTCAAGACACGAGTGCGGCGCACGGCGAGCCGCTCGGCGAAGAAGAGATTAAGCTGGTGAAGCAGGCGTACGGCTGGCCGCCCGACGCCAAGTTCCTGGTTCCCAGCGGGGTATACGAGCACCTCGAGTCCGGGATCGGACGGAGGGGCCGCGAAGCGCGCGAACGGTGGGAGAAACAGTTCGCCGAGTACCGGAAACAATTTCCCGAACTTGCCGCGGAGCTCGATCAAATTCAAAAACGCGAGCTGCCGGCGAACTGGTCGAAGGACATTCCCGTTTTCCCAGCTGATAACAAGGGAGTATCGGGACGCGACGCCTCCGCCAAAGTCCTCAATGCCATCGCGCCCAATCTTCCCTGGATGATCGGTGGCTCCGCGGACCTCACTCCGTCCACCAAAACGCGACTGACGTTCCCGAGCGCCGGTGATTTTCAGGCCGAGAGTCGATCGGGCCGCAATCTGCACTTTGGGATCCGTGAACACTCGATGGGCGCGATTCTCAACGGTCTCGCGCTGTCGAAGCTGCGACCCTTCGGGTCGGGGTTTCTGATTTTCAGCGACTACGGGCGAGGTGCGATCCGGCTCAGCGCGTTGATGGAAATTCCCGTTACCCACGTCTTCACGCACGATTCCATCGGTGTTGGCGAGGATGGCCCAACGCACCAGCCCATCGAACACCTGATTTCACTCCGCGCCATTCCGAACCTGGTGGTACTGAGGCCCTCCGATGCAAATGAGGTTGCGGAAGCGTGGAGAACGATTCTGGCCATGCCGAGGCAGCCGGTAGCGCTAATCCTGACGCGGCAAAATCTGCCCACCTTTGACCGGAAGCGCTTCGCTGCGGCGAGTGGCCTGTCGAAGGGGGCCTATGTTCTAGCGGATGCAGAGGACGGCAAGCCGGAGGTACTCCTCATGGCAACTGGGAGCGAAGTCTCCCTGTGTGTAGAAGCGTATGAGGAGCTGACGCGACAAGGAGTACGCGCCCGCGTTGTGAGCATGCCTTCGTGGGAATTGTTTGAACGGCAAAGTGAAGAGTATCGGCGAACTGTTCTTCCCACAACCGTCAAGGCCCGCGTAGCGGTGGAGCAAGCATCCACTCTCGGATGGTGCCGCTACGTGGGCATTGACGGCGCGATTCTCGGAATGAAGACCTTCGGAGCTTCCGCGCCCTTGAAAGTGCTGCAGAAGGAGTTTGGATTCACCACCGATCACGTTGTAGAAGCAGCCAAGGCGCAGCTCGCGCAGGTGAAATGATAATGCGCGTCGCCGTCGCTTCCGACCATGCCGGGTTTTCGCTTAAGGGAAAGGTTGCCGAATATCTCAGCAGCTTAGGACACACCGTGGAAGATCTTGGTACGTGTGACACGAAGCCGGTCGACTATCCGGATTTTGCGGAAGCCGTTGCCACGGCGATTCTCGGCGAGCGCGTGGAGCGCGCCGTACTGATCTGCGGAAGCGGTGTCGGTGCCTCCGTGGCCGCGAACAAGTTCCGAGGCATTCGTGCCGGCCTGTGCCACGACACGTACTCCGCGCACCAGGGCGTCGAGCACGATCACATGAATGTGCTGGTCCTGGGAGGTCGCGTGATTGGCGAAGCGCTGGCGCAGGAACTTGTTGGCGCATTTGTGGGCGCCAAACAGTCGCAGGAGGAACGGCACCTTCGTCGTCTAGCCAAAATTGAAGCCATTGAAGCGAAATGCGCTGTGGAATCTTTGAAGAGTCCGGCACACGCCGACTGAGGAATTTAGCGCAGAGATTAGCGCGTAAAGAAAGGTAGCCAGCAAAATGACAACGGCAGCACTGAGCATTTCCAAAGAATCAAATCCGCTGAGAGGGCTCTCTGATTTTGGGCAGTCCGTCTGGCTGGATTACATCCGCCGAAGCTTGATCACCAGTGGAGAGCTGAGGCGACTGGTCGTGGAAGACGGCCTCCGCGGCGTCACGTCCAATCCAGCCATTTTCGAAAAGGCCATCGTCGGCAGCACCGATTATGAGTCGGTGATCGAGAGCAAGGACTCGGCCGTTCTGGACGCCAAAGGGCTATACGAAAAAATCGCCGTGAAGGACGTGCAGGATGCGGCGGACATCCTTCGCCCAGTCTATGAGGAAAGCAAGCAGCACGACGGCTACGTGAGCCTCGAGGTCTCGCCACTGCTCGCCCATGACACGGCAGGCACTTTGCAGGAAGCGCGACGCCTCTGGAAAACGGTCGACCGCCCAAACCTCATGGTCAAAGTCCCGGCCACGCCCGAGGGAATTCCGGCCATTCGTCAACTCATCAGCGAGGGCATCAACGTCAACGTAACCCTGCTTTTTTCACGCGACGTCTACGAGCAGGTTGCAAAGGCCTATATCGAGGGTCTGACTGCCCGTGCGTCCGCTGGCGGGGACGTTAGCCGTGTCGCCAGCGTTGCCAGTTTCTTCGTTAGCCGCATCGACTCCAAGCTCGACGCCCAAATCACCAGCCAGCTGAAAACGGCGACGGATCCGATCCAGCGGGCCCGCCTAAGCGGACTGCTCGGGAAAGTCGCGATTGCCAATGCGAAGCTCGCCTATCACCGCTTCACCGAATTGTATTCGGGAGAAGCATGGGCAGCCCTGGCCAAGAAGGGAGCGCAACCGCAGCGGCTGCTGTGGGCCAGCACAAGCACGAAAAATCCCGTTTACCGGGATGTCATCTATGTAGAGGAGCTGATCGGCCCTTCGACGGTGAACACGATTCCTCCTGCGACTTTCAATGCATTCCGGGAACACGGCAGGCTTCGCATGAGCCTGACCGAAGACCTGGAGAACGCCGCGGACACCATGGAATCGGTAGAGCGCGCCGGCATCTCGATGAAAACCGTGACAAGTACTCTTTTGGACGAGGGCCTGCGTCAATTCGTGGACGCGTTCGCGCAGCTCCTGAATGCCACGGGATCGCGGAAACGACGGGAATCCGCAGCGAAGATCAATTCGGTTTCCTACACCCTCCCGGCGAAACTGTCGGCCGCCGTAGACAGCGCGCTTACGGATTGGACGAAGAACGACAAGATGCGGCGTTTGTGGCGAGCCGATGCTTCGCTTTGGTCCGGAACCGACGAGAATCACTGGCTCGGTTGGCTTGGAATCACGGACGACCAAGTGGCGCACAGCGCCGCTCTGATTTCCCTTGCCGCCGAAGTAAAGCAAGCCGGATTCAAGCACGCCCTTCTGCTCGGCATGGGAGGATCGAGCCTTTGCCCGGAAGTCCTGCGGCTTACCTTCGGAAAGATCGAAGGATTTCCCGAGTTGCACGTTCTCGATTCCACCGATCCCGCGCAGATCAAAGCCATCGAAGCCAAGATCGATTTGAAGAGCACGCTGTTCATCGTCTCCAGCAAATCCGGCGGCACACTGGAACCCAACATTTACAAACAATATTTCTTCACACGGGTCAAGGAAGTCGTCGGTGAAAAGGAAGCAGGGAATCGCTTCATTGCGGTTACCGATCCGGGTTCGAAGATGCAGCATGTGGCTGAGAACGATAAGTTCCGGCACATCTTCGCCGGAGTACCCAGCATTGGTGGCCGCTATTCCGCTTTGTCGAATTTCGGCATGGTCCCTGCTGCAGTGATGGGCATTGATATCCTCAGGTTCTTGAATCGCACCGAAGAAATGGTTCACGCCTGTGGCGCCACTGTCCCCACGGCGGACAATCCTGGCCTGGTATTGGGAGCCATCCTCGGAACTGCAGCGAACAACGGCCGTGACAAGCTGACCATCATCGCATCTCCGGGTATTTCGGATCTCGGAGCGTGGCTCGAGCAGCTCCTCGCCGAATCCACGGGAAAAAGCGGCAAAGGAATCATTCCGGTGGACCGTGAAAACGTGGCCAAGCCCGACTACTACGGCACGGATCGTGTATTCGCCTATCTCCGCCTCGAATCCGCACCCGACCAATCGCAAGACGTCGCCGTCGCAGCCCTCGAGAAGGCAGGCCACCCGGTTGTTCGGATAGCCGTGCAAGATCCCTACGCAATCGGAGAAGAATTTTTCCGCTGGGAAATTGCCACAGCCGTGGCGGGTTCGATCATCGGGATAAACGCCTTCAACCAACCTGACGTGGAAGCAAGTAAGGTGGCAACACGCAAGCTCACGAGCGAATACGAAGCAACCGGCAAGTTGCCTGCCGAAGAGCCGTTTTTCGAGGGCGACGGCGTGAAGCTCTACGCCGACGCAAAAAACGCGGATGCCCTCAAGCAAGGAAAATCGCTTGCCGAGATCCTGAAAACTCACCTGACGCGCGCAGGCCAGAGAGACTATTTCGCTCTGCTCGGCTACATCACCATGAATCCTCAGAACGAGGGCGCTCTGCAGGCCATTCGCCATTGCGTGAGGGACAAGAAGAAGGTCGCGACCGTTCTTGGATTTGGTCCGCGCTTTCTGCACTCCACCGGCCAAGCCTACAAAGGGGGACCCAACATCGGCGTCTTCCTGCAGATCACCTGCGACAACGCCGTCGATCTTCCCGTTCCCGATCAAAAGTACACGTTCGGCGTCGTCAAAGCTGCACAGGCCCGCGGCGATTTCGCAGTACTTGCTGAGCGCGGGAGACGCGCCCTTCGCGTGCATCTCGGCAAAGACGTGAAAGCAGGGCTTGCAACCCTACAAGCGGCAGTTAGCCAGGCACTCGCATAAGTCTCGTAGGGGCGTAGCACTGCTGCGCCCCTACCATTCAGGTGTTGGCAATCGGCGATGGAACCAGGCGAAACGATTCACCAAACAGGAGAAATATCATGCAACTCGGAATGATCGGGCTGGGAAGAATGGGAGCCAACATGGTGCGCCGCCTGCAACGAGCCGGACACCAGTGTGTAGCTTTCGACCGCAATGCGGAGTCGGTAAAGCAGGTCACCCGCGACGGCGCGACTGGCGCGACTTCACTGGATGATCTGGCGAAGAAGTTGCAAACGCCGCGCGCCGTGTGGCTGATGGTGCCGGCCGCCGTGGTGGATGTCACGCTGAAGGAACTGGCCGGAAAGCTCGAACCCGGCGACATCGTGATTGACGGCGGCAATTCTTACTACATCGATGACATCCGCCGCGCGAAAGAACTCGCAGGGAGATCGTTGCACTACGTCGATGTAGGGACGAGCGGTGGTGTCTGGGGTCTCGAGCGTGGCTATTGCCAAATGATCGGCGGCGAAAAGCAAATCGTCGAGCATCTCGATCCAATCTTCAAATCTCTTGCGCCTGGGCGCGGTGATATTTCGCGCACACCCGGTCGCGAGAAAGTCCCGGGAACCGCGGAAGAGGGCTACCTGCACTGCGGCCCCTCGGGCGCCGGGCACTTCGTGAAAATGGTGCACAACGGAATTGAGTACGCGTTGATGGCTGCCTATGCCGAGGGACTCAACATCCTCAAGCACGCCAACGCTGGAAGCGGAACCCGCGAAGTCGACGCCGAAACCACGCCGCTCCGCAATCCGGAGAACTATCGGTACGACTTTCCTCTCGCGGATGTGACCGAAGTGTGGCGGAGAGGCAGTGTCGTGGCCAGCTGGCTGCTCGATTTAACCGCCATTTCTTTGTTGGAACAGCCGTCTCTCGAAAAATTCTCGGGGAGAGTATCGGATTCCGGCGAAGGGCGCTGGACCATCCTCGCAGCCATCGAATCCACAGCACCGGCGCCTGTCCTAACCGCATCACTCTTTCAGCGGTTTGTCTCTCGCGGCGAAGACGATTTTGCGGACAAGCTCCTGTCCGCCATGCGCTTTCAATTTGGCGGGCACATCGAGAAGGCGGCAGCCGCCAAGTAAACGACCAGATGGAAAAGTGAAATACCAGATAGGACAAATATGACGGAAACTGTGCAGGAACAAGGACAGCAGGACAGCCCCTGCGTGATGGTGATTTTCGGAGCTAGCGGCGACCTGACCAAGCGCAAGCTGATTCCAGCCCTTTGTAATTTGGCCAAAGGCCGGCTGCTCTCCCCGCAATTCGCGGTGATTGGCTTCTCCTACGATTCCATGACAACGGAAGCCTTCCGAGCGCAGCTCAGCAACGACATCAAGGAGTTCGCGCCCGAGCCCGTCGATAGCAAGCTCTGGGATTGGTTCCTGGAACGAATTTACTATGTCCAGGGAGATTTCCAGGATTCCGCCGCGTACGAGAAACTAAAGGTACAGATTGTGGCGGCGGAAAAAGTCCACTCCACCCAAGGAAATCGTTTTTTCTATCTGGCTGTGTCCCCGAAATTTTTCGCTCCTGTAGCGAAGCAGTTGGGCCAAGCCGGACTCGCTCAAGAGACGGATGGCAAATGGGCCAGGGTCATCGTCGAAAAGCCGTTCGGAAGAGATCTGGATTCCGCGAAAGAACTGAACCGCGAGCTGAAGAAAATTCTGGATGAACAACAGATCTATCGGATCGATCACTACTTGGGCAAGGAGACCGTGCAAAATCTCATGGTCTTCCGGTTCGCGAATGCCATCGCGGAGCCTTTGTGGAACCGCAACTTCATCGACAGCGTACAAATTACAGCGGCTGAAACGGTTGGAGTCGAACAGCGCGGCGGTTTCTATGAGACCGCCGGCGCTTTGCGCGACATGGTTCCCAATCACCTCTTTCAACTGCTTTCGCTTACCGCCATGGAGCCGCCCATTTCATTCGATGCCGATGCGGTGCGCGACAAGCAAGCGGAAATCCTCCACGCCGTTCAAGTTCCCAATCCAGAGGACGTAGCCGGGACTGCAGTTCGCGGGCAGTACGGGGACAGTGGTGGCGCAGGGGAGCGATTGCTGGGTTACCGCCGCGAACCCAAGGTTTCTCCCACATCCAACACCGAGACCTATGTCGCCTTGAGGCTGCAGATCGACAACTGGCGTTGGGCCGGCGTGCCGTTCTATTTGCGGACCGGAAAGCGCTTGCCGCGTCGCACCACGGAAATCGCCATTCAGTTTCGGCGCTCACCGTTCGTATTGTTTCGGAAGACCAAGATCGCGGATCTGCAAACCAATCGTCTCGTTATCCATATTCAACCCGACGAGGGCATTTCCCTTCGTTTTGGCGCCAAGGTTCCGGGCCCGATCATGCAGCTCGGCCTGGTGAACATGGAGTTTGATTACGCGCGGGACTTCGGCCGTTCCCATAGCACCGGATATGAGCGCCTTTTGTACGACTGCATGATCGGTGACGCCACCTTATTCCAGCGCGCGGACATGGTCGAGGCGGGTTGGAAGGTGATTCAGCCTGTACTCGACGCCTGGAAGTCAACGCCCGCCGACCGGTTTCCCAACTACGCCGCGGGAACCTGGGGGCCCGCAGAAGCCGACGAATTGCTGGCTCGCGACGGGCGCACCTGGCGAGCGATTGGGGAAGAGCACACACAGCCTGCTACAACCGAACTCCCGGAAACCTTGGCGCGGGCGACCGCAGGACCGAAGTAGACCATGACGAGCAATCGAGAAATCAGAATTTTGGGGGATGCCAACAGCATCGCACAGACGGCCGCCGCGGAATTTCTTGAAGCAGCACGCGAAAGCGTCCGCGAAAAGGGTTCGTTTAGTATCGCGCTTGCCGGGGGTTCTACACCGAAAACACTCTATAGCTTACTCGCCAGCAACCCGTTGCTGCAGGCGAAAGTACCTTGGGGCAAGATCCAGTTTTTCTTTGGCGATGAACGGCACGTACCCCCCGACCACACGGAGAGCAACTTTCGCATGGTCAAGGAAGCGATGCTCGCCAAAGCCCCAATTGATCCGAAGCAGGTGCATCGCATCAAGGCGGAGAAGCGAAATGCCGCGGAAGCTGCAGTGCAATACGAAGATGATTTGCGCGCGAGTTTCGGATTGGCTGCAGACGAGTTGCCTCGTTTCGATCTCGTGCTCCTGGGGATGGGCCCGGAGGGGCACACAGCTTCTCTTTTTCCCGGAACAAAAGCATTGAAGGAAGAGCGCCAGCTGGTCGTCAGCAACTGGGTGGGCAAACTCTACACAGATCGCATCACCCTCACTCCGCCGGTTCTAAACAATGCGGCGCGGGTCATCTTCATGGTTCACGGCGAGGAAAAGGCGCCCGCGTTGAAGGCGGTGCTCGAAGGACCGTACGAACCAGACCAACTTCCTGCACAGTTGATCCGGCCGAAACTCGGGAAAGTGTTGTGGCTCGTTGATCCATCCGCGGCCAGCATGCTCGTTCCACAAGCGAAAGGTGCAGTTTAGGAGAAAATTATGGCTACCAGTGCACGCACTACCGTTGAAACCCGCTTGGGTGCGAAAGCCCAGGCCTTGCTCGAATTTCATTCGCCCAAAATTCCCAAGGAGCGGCTCCACCTTCCAGGCCCCGATTTTATCGACCGTGTTTGGGCCGCGTCCGATCGGAACATTCGTGTCCTGACCAATGTGCAGCGAATCTATGGACACGGGCGTCTCGGTAAGACGGGCTATCTCTCGATACTTCCCGTCGACCAGGGTATTGAGCACTCCGCAGGGGCAAGCTTCGCGAAAAACCCGGACTACTTCGACGCGGAAAACATCGTAAAGCTGGCCATCGAAGGTGGTTGCAACGCCGTGGCTTCAACGTGCGGCGTCCTCGGCGCGGTCGCACGCAAGTACGCGCACAAAATTCCCTTTATCATGAAACTCAATCACAACGAATTACTGACCTACCCCAACAAGTTCGACCAAGTTTTTTTCTCTACGGTGAAGGTGGCGTACGACATGGGCGCCGCTGCTGTCGGGGCGACCATCTACTTTGGCTCAGAGCAGAGTGACCGCCAAATAATTGAGGTCAGCAGGGCCTTCGCGCACGCTCATGAGCTGGGCATGGGCACGATTCTGTGGTGCTACATGCGCAACAGCGCATTCAAGAAGGACAAAGACTACCACCTCTCGGCGGATTTGACCGGCCAGGCAAATCACCTGGGCGTGACCATCGAGGCCGACATCATCAAGCAAAAGCTTGCGGAGAACAATGGCGGCTATCAGGCCCTAAACATGGGCGACTCCAGTTACGGCAAGTTCGACAAGCGCATTTACACCGACCTTGCCAGCGATCACCCCATCGACCTTTGCCGCTACCAGGTGGCGAATTGCTACATGGGTCGTGCCGGCCTGATCAACAGCGGCGGAGCCTCCGGCGCGAACGATTTTGAGGAAGCCGTCGTTACGGCAGTGATCAACAAACGGGCAGGTGGTACCGGGCTGATCTCGGGCCGCAAAGCATTTCAGCGACCGTTACAGGAGGGGATTCAATTGCTGAATACCGTTCAGGATGTCTATCTGAGTCCTGAAGTGATGGTCGCCTGAGGCTATAAACAGCACACGAAAGTTGAGAGAGGGTTCCTTTCCACAAGAGAGAGGACCGCCAGGAGGAGTGTTGTCAAATCGGCTGAACGGGAAGGTAGCCGTCGTAACGGGCGGCGATCAGGGGATTGGCCGCGCAATCGCGGAGCGCCTCGCATGCGAGGGCGCGGATGTGGCGATCTGCTATCGCAAGAATAAGCAAGGTGCGAATGAAGTGGTGGAACGAATCACATCTGCGACAAAGCGCCGCGCCGCAGCCTTTCAAGCGGATATCGGCAGAATTTCTGATGGCCAACAATTCATCAAGGATGCTGTCGCCAGCCTCGGCAAGGTCGATATCCTGATCAATAACGCGGGTCTGGAGAAGCGGGCGGATTTCTGGGATGTAACGGAAGCGGATTTCGACGCCGTTCTCAATGTCAACCTGAAGGGCATGTTCTTTGTAACGCAAGCAGTAGTGCGTCACCTCAGGGAAACAAACCGGCCCGGAAAAATCATCAATGTTAGTTCGGTTCACGAGGAACTTCCGTTCCCGCATTTCGCCTCCTATTGCGCGAGCAAAGGCGGAATCAAGATGCTGACGCGAAACTTGGCGATCGAGCTAGCCCCGAACAAGATCACGATTAACTCCATCGCGCCCGGGGCCATCGAAACTCCCATCAACACAAAGCTCCTGAATGATCCGGTGAAGCTCAAAGAGCTGCTGGAGAATATCCCTCTCGGGAGGCTCGGGAAACCGGAAGATGTTGCGGGTTTGGCCAGTTTTCTGGCTTCCGAGGAATCCGACTACATTACGGGGGCAACGTTCTTCGTCGACGGCGGTTTGTTGTGGAACTACCAGGAGCAGTAGCGAATCGGCACAACAATGGATCTGTAATGGCTGGCTTCACCCGGCCAGCCAACTCAAATACTAACGAATGAGGTTAAGACATGGCATCGAAAAATGGACGTGCGGCTCGGCAGATCCGGATGGTGATAGCGGATGTCGACGGAACACTGGTTACACAGGAGAAGGTGCTGACAAAACGCGCGGCCCAGGCGGTCCTGAGTCTGCACGAGGCCGGAATTCAATTCAGTGTCACGAGCGGACGGCCTCCGCGCGGCATGGCCATGCTGATTGATCCGCTGAAACTTACGCAACCGCTGGCTGCGTTCAACGGTGGCGTGTTGATTAAGCCGGACCTCAAAACAGTGGTGGACCAGAAGTTCTTACCAGCGGGAGTGCCGGAAAAAGTGATCGAGGCCATTGAGAATCACGGTTTGGACGTTTGGGTATACACAGACACGGAGTGGTTCGTGCGCGACGCGAATGCAGCGCACGTCGCACGCGAGCAGTGGACCGTGAAATTTCCTCCAACCGTAGTCAAGACATTTGCAGGGCTCCTCGGCCGCGTGGCGAAAATTGTCGGTGTTAGCGACGACCACGACCGCGTAGCGAACTGCGAGAAGGACGTTCAGCTGGCTGGTGGGGCACATATTTCCGCGGCGCGGTCGCAGCCCTATTATCTCGATGTAACGCATCCGCAAGCGAATAAGGGCGAAGTCGTGCTCTCGCTCTCGAGACTGCTGAACATTCCAGCGGCGGAAATCGCGACTATCGGAGACATGCCGAATGACGTTCTGATGTTCCAGAAGAGCGGCGTGAGCATTGCGATGGGCAATGCAAGCCCCGAAGTACAAGCGGCAGCCACCTATGTCACTTCCACAAACGAGGAAGACGGATTTGCCAATGCCATGGAGAAATTCGTCTTGAACGCGCGTTCCGCGAAAGTGTGACGGCACGCTGACGACCGGCCGAAGCAACAATGGAAGGGATATGCACAGTGTTTCGCATCTGAATCGGGTGCCCTGGATCGTCGCTCTCGTCGGTGCGTTGGCTATACCTTCTATGGCTCAGCAAGCTGCCCCCCAACAACCTGTTGATCTGCAGAAACAATTAGAGCAACTCAAACAGCAGTACGAGGCTACCACTCACGAGCTTGAACAACGCATCGCAGCTCTGGAACAGCAAATCGCGAAACAGAAAGAGGCTGCCGAGAAAAGTAAGGAGAGCGCCGTCTCTTCTGTAGAGCTGGCTGCCGAGCAAGCAGCTCAAAAAACCGTGCTCGGGGACTCCGATCAAGTCGGCGCAAAATTTCAGGGCCAGGTTCCCTCCGAGCCGACGTATGACCTCCTCAGAGAGGCGGACCAAAAGATAGAGAAACTTAACGAGCAGGTGCAGAGCTTTGAGTTCCACGGCTACTTCCGTTCTGGATATGGCCTTAACAGCAAGGGCGGATCGCAAGTCGCGTTTCAGGCTCCCGGCACGGATGCGAAATATCGCCTGGGCAACGAAGCAGAAACTTACGGAGAATTCATTTTCGTCAACAACTGGCTGAACCCGGAGCACGACAGCAACAAAGCGTGGTTGAAGACGGAAGTGATGATCGAGGCGAACACAGGAAACTACGCGAGCTACGCAAATTTTCCGGGGAACACGGGAAGCGACCAATTTCGTTTGCGGGAAGCGTTCGTGCGCGGCGGCCATATCCTGGAGAGCCAACCTGACGCGAAGTTCTGGGCAGGTGAGCGCTATTACCGCCGCCAGCATATCGAGATTAACGATTTCTATCCCTTGGACATGAGCGGCTATGGCGCGGGTGTCGAGGATTGGAATCTCCGCATCGGCAAGATGTCGGTGGCGTTTCTCGCAGGCGCGAGGCCCGACATCGTTACGCAGAATGGGAACTACGCGAAGAGCAATATCGACGTCCGCCTTTACGATCTCAAAGGGCCCTTTGGGTTGTGGGGCGTATGGTTTGATTTCGCGACGGCGAAGGGCGGCGCTACACAAACGGGCACAGTAATTCCCACCTCCAACGGCTACGCAGTTGGGTTGCGCTACCAGCGCCTCGAATGGCATGGAGGCTACAACACGTTTTCCATTCAATACGGCAAGGGAGCAGCGAGCAATTTCAGCACGTCAATCGACAATCCTGAGCCATTTCTCAAGAGTTCGGAGAGATTGCTGATCGCGGAACACCTGCTCGTTCAGCCCAACGACCGCTTTGCCATAATGCCGATCTTCATTTTCCAGCGGAAGCGGGACGGGGCGCCTGGCCACGAGTTCAACGACTGGGCGTCGTTCGGTGTGAGACCGGAAATTTTCTTCACTAAATATATTTCGTTGGCCTTCGAGGGCGGGTTCGACCACACGGAAGGCTTTGTCACTACGCAAAACCGGGACAGGCAATTCGATGGCTGGTTGCGCAAATTCACCATTGCGCCGCAAATCGGAGCAGGCCGCAAGTTCTTCAGCCGGCCGGTGCTGCGCTTGTTTCTGACTTATGCGAATTGGTCCAACGGCTTCCGCGGTCTCGTCGGTGGTATCCCGTTCGAGGACAGAGCCAGTGGTCTCACCTACGGTGTGCAAGCGGAAACCTGGTGGTGAAACATCATGGCGACACTCATGACAAAAGCAAGAGCGCGATTGGTCGTGCTGCAAGTTAGGAGAATATGCGATGCAAACAGACTTTGAGAAAAATCCGCGGGGCGCGATCGCGAGCGCAGTCGGGCCGAGTGCTGTCGTGCAGGCGTCGAGTACATCTTTCGTCATTTTAGCCGCTATTTTCGCTGCCGTCGGGGGCCTGCTTTTTGGGTATGACACGGCGGCGATCTCCGGCGCCGTCATCTTCATCAAGCAACAATTTTCTCTTTCCACTTTTCCCGAAGAGCTAGTGGTCGGCATGGTGCTCGTGGGCGCTGCGCTGGCCGCGTTTGGAGGCGGCAGGCTCTCGGATCGCCTTGGCCGGCGGACCACGCTGGTACTGACCTCCCTCATTTTTATTCTCGGCGCGCTGATCTGCGCGTTCGCCAATTCGTTTCAGACGCTGCTGGTTGGGCGCACCATCGTGGGAGTGGGTATTGGCCTGGCATCGACGACCGTGCCCGTATACATCTCGGAAGTCTCGCCACCAAAGGCGCGCGGTTGGCAAGTCTCGCTATTCCAGCTTGCTATCACGATCGGAATCCTTGCTGCATATATCGTCGACTACGCGTTTGCCGGAAGCGGCGGGTGGAGATGGATGCTTGGCCTCGCAACTGTCCCCGGTGTGATGCTGGGACTGGGCATGTTGTACCTTCCCGAAAGCCCGCGATGGCTTGCGAAACATGGCCAAACGGAAAAGGCAATGAAAATTCTCACGCGAATTCGCGGCGGCTCGGACGTTACAGCCGAATTTCGGGAAATACGGGACACGCTCTCTCAATCGAGCGAGCGCGGTCACTGGTCCGACCTTTTCAGCCCGACACTCCGTCCCGCGTTGATTGTCGGCGTCGGTCTGGCCGTCTTTCAGCAGATCACCGGCATTAACACGGTGATTTATTACGCGCCAACGATTCTGCAATCGGCGGGTATTTCATCGGCTTCCGGCGCGATTCTAGCTACAGCGGGCATTGGCGTCGTCAATGTAATCATGACCTTGGTGTCCATGTGGCTGATTGACCGGGCGGGTCGGCGTCCACTGCTGCTGATTGGAACGGCCGGCATCATTATTACTCTGGGCATTCTTGGCTTTGCCTTCCTGAGGCCTGGCGGCGGGCTGGCCCGCGTCGCCGTGGTTACGTTAATGGTGTATGTCGCTTCGTTTGCAATCAGCCTGGGTCCGATCTTCTGGCTGCTGATTTCTGAAATTTATCCGCTTAAAATCCGCGGACTGGCAGAGGGCACAGCAGCGGCGTAAAACTGGGCGGCTAACCTGCTCGTCTCGCTGACGTTTCTTTCGCTGGTGGAAGCGCTTGGGCCGACTCGAACTTTCTGGTTGTACGCACTGTTCGGCGTTGCGACATGGATCTTCTGCTACTACCTGGTGCCGGAAACCAAAGGGCGAACGCTCGAGGAAATCGAGCAGTCTCTAGGCGGCAAGGTTGCGGTTCGAAGCCGCAACGCCATCCAAAGCGCGTAGTGTCTTGGGCCGGAATGCTCGGCCAGATCTCGTGGTCATTCATTATTAGTAGTCATTAGCGGTTCGCTGGGGTCCGCCGTTTCTTTGGATGTATTGCAAGCAAAGGACTTACAGGCTACCGATTTAGATATGTGGCAGGGAAAGGAGTTAGAAATCGCCGGACCGATTGATTGAACTTTGCTGCGAGGTACCCCACACCCCCGGTATGTTTGCGTAAATGCGGTAGATAAAGGGGTTAGCGCGCGATTCGGCGTAAAAGCGGTAAATACAGGACTTACCGCTCGAAGCGAATGCGGAAACAGGTTGAGTTGCGGGGGAAAGGAGGGACTAAAGGGGGACACGGTCAGCGAAACCTTAGGTTGGAGATTACCGCATCCGCCACTATTTGTCAAGTGAGAAATAAAGACGGTAGCGTCAACATGTTTGTGTAAATTTGAAGAGCGGTTTTCTTTCCCAGGAGCGGTTTAAGTGACTGATGACGCCGTAGACGATGCGGTCACAGCTTTCCAGGTTGGAGAAGCTGGACATGGGGCGCGTGCGTCGGCGCACTTCGCGGAAGGCGCGCTCGATGACGTTGGTGGTGCGCACCTTGATCCAGTGGAGTTGTGGTACGGCGAAAAAGCTTAGCAGGGCGTCGAGGTCGCGCTCCACACAAGCCACCGCGTTGGGGCGGCGGTGCTGCCAGTGCTGCTTCCAGTCGCGGAAGGCACGCTGGGCCTCGCTTTTACTGCTGGCGCGATACATGGCGGAGGCTCCCGCCACACAGGAGCCTTCCTGGCGGGAGACCTTGTCGGCGATGTTTCTGAGCTTGTGGGCCCAGCAACGCTGCACCGGCACGTTGGGAAAAATAAAAGGCAGAGCGGCCTGCAGTCCCTTGCCGCCGTCGCTAACGATCAACTGCAAAGCTTTCCCTTCCAGGCCACGCAGGAAAAGATCCTGCAGGAACTGCTCCCACGCGGCTTGGCTTTCGTCCTGGGCGAACTGATAGGCGAGCACGCGGCGCTGGCCGGCACGCGTTACCCCGTAAGCCACTAAGATCATGCGGCGGCGGACTTTACGTGCACTGTCGCGCACTTTGAGCACGATGCCGTCGAGAAAAAGATAGAGATATTCGTCAAGCAGCGGGCCGCGGTGAAACTGCTGGACGGCGGTGTCCAGTTGGCGGGTGATGTTGGAAATGGTCTGAGCGGAATACGTTTCTCCGAGCACCGGCTGGAGAACATCACTGACTTGCCGGGTGGAAATGCCGCGCAGAAAAGCTTGGCGGATCAGTTCGTTGACCGCGGCTTGGCGGCGCTGATAGCGCGGCAGGATTTGCGAGCGGAAGCCCTTGCGAGTACGTGGGATACGCACCCCGGCTAAGCGACCGAGTTGGGTGAGGAAATCGCGAACGTAGTAGCCATTGCGATAGTCGAAGCGACTGCGGGGAGCGTGCTCATAGTAGTTCAGCTGGAGATGGTAGTCGCGCTCGGCTTCTAACGCTTGTTCGATCATGCTCTTGAGCTGACCGCGCAGGTGCTCGGCCATTTCGGTCTCAAAGAACTCTTTCCAGTCGGCAAAGTCCAGTCTAAGATGGCCGTTGCCGAGGACTTCTAGTTCTCGCATCAGGGTGTACCTCCTCTGTGAGTTCGCGCTCCAAAGGAAAGTACGCCCTTTTTTCTGCCTAAAACCCGAATTTACACAAAGGAATTTACGCTACCTCCTGCAAGATGAGCTTCCGCGAGATCTACCCTAGGAGGAACCTGAATCGGGATCATTCGGAAAGTGGCTTGTTATAGCGCTAGATCTCGCAGTCGATCCCTGCCAGCGATATGATTTGGAAGGGCGAGACGGGCGGCGACCAATTTGAGACGCCGGCCGCGGCGGATCGGCAGATGAACGGGTGGGTCACTTGTATGGACCGACGCAAAGTCCGCGGCCTTCGCCGTGATCGAGCACAAGGAGACACGAACATGAAGCCAAAGAACACGATCTGCCTCTGGTTCGACAAAGACGCGCATGAGGCGGCGCGCTTCTACGCCGTCACCTTTCCGGATAGTAAAGTAACCGCTGTTCACGAGGCTCCCGGTGACTATCCGGGCGGCAAGAAGGGCGATGTGCTGACGGTGGAGTTCACCGTCCTGGGCATTCCCTGTCTCGGTCTCAACGGCGGCCCGGCGTTCAGGCACACCGAGGCCTTTTCCTTCCAGATCGCGACGGAGAATCAGGAAGAGACGGACCGTTACTGGAACGCGATCGTCGGCAATGGCGGAACGGAAAGCCAGTGCGGTTGGTGCAAGGACCGCTGGGGCCTCTCCTGGCAGATCACCCCGCGCGCGCTAACCGATGCGCTTGCGGCTGGTGGCGGTGAGGCAAAGCGTGCCTTCGAGGCGATGATGACGATGAAGAAGATCGACATCGCCGCCATCGAGGCAGCGCGGCGAGGCTGACGTGAACACGCTGACACGTCCTTATTCGTCCTGGATCACGCGCTATGCGGAAGTTATTCCAGTAAACCCGACGGCAACATTACTTGCGGGTTGCCCGTAATCGGTCCAGAGTCGATGCCAAGCGCAGAGATCACTTCCTGCAAGCCGGGAGTTATCGCGTGACGACTCCAATCGAAATTGCCGAGTACGACCACTCTACGAGCGGCCCGTGATACGACGATGTGGCAGCACCTGGAGCCCAGACGACGTTTGAGTAACTACTTTGATCTGGAGAAGTGAATCTTCCCGGCGAAATGGGAATGGTAGGACGGAGATGTATTCTTCCAGACCATTCCCTGCCGAGGATAACGCTCTTCATTCGAAAGCGGCCTAGTTCCTTTGGTCCGCGTTCGTGCCCCTGCCAATTTCGACATTCCCCTCACGGTCTTCATTGCTTGACTGGAAGAATTCCTTCACTAGCTGATGCCCTACCTTGCGGCCCAACTCTCGTCCTTCGACCACGGAGTGGTGATAGTGGAAGCCAGCATAGATTCGGGCAGCTTCCACTTCCTGCATCAGGTCATTTGTACTGTCGTAAGTATGCGTTGTGTGAGTGACGAGGCTGTCGACGGTGAACTGCACTTGCTGCGTACCGAAATAGCCCGCGAGAATCGTTGAGACAGCGCCGGTGACGCACCCGTGCGCAGCGGGGTATTCCGGGTGGGCGGGAGTCGCCCCCAAAGGTGTCCATGTCGGGTCGCCCGTAAGCTGGGGATTGCCGCCTCCCGCTCGTATGGCGGTGACAGGGCGCCAAAAACTGAAGGAGTACTTGGCATTCCAGCAGCCAATGACGGAGTCGGCGTAGCCGGTCCAAAGCATCGCCATAAGACGCGCGGTATCCGAAGTATCGAGCGCTTTCAGCATCGCCAGATTTCGGAAGGCACGGGCATACTGTTGGCCGGTGTGTTCGGTCCAGAACAGGCCGATCTCGGTTTGCTGCGGTGTGCGGACGGTGCTATTGAGAGCGCCAAGCACCTTTACCTGATTGTAGTCATCAATCCATACCTCGCTATTGAGAGCGTCGGGACCTTCGTCGGGGAAAAATTGCGTGGCGCTGGTCATAGTGAACGGCACCATCTGCCCGAGCCAAGGCGCGATCGGGGGCGCAAACGCCGGCGGCGTGCGCTGATAGAACCCCGGGCCCGCTGGAGGCGTATAGGGGACGTTGGCGAGCAAGCCGTCGTGAAAGCGAGCCGTAATTAAAGCCTGCGCAGCTTGTTCTCCAACAGCAACACCTGCTGAGATGTTTGCGGGGGTATCAGAAATCGCCGCCAGAGAAGACGCGAATTGCGCATCCAAGCTCGCCTGTTGTGCGGGGAAGTAGTTCGCCAGGACCCGGTGGGCAGCGGCTACGGCTGCGGCGTCCTTGGAGGCACCATCCGGGGCATCGGTGGTAAACAGATAGGGTCGGTGACGATGGTCGATGGCATTCACCGCGTCATAGACAGCCAGATGCACATAGGCAAACCAGACTCCAGAAAGGGCGGACGATTGCTTCACATTGGTAACGATTGTCGTCGAGGCGATATTGTTCCAATCGATCACGACGTTTTGCGCCTGCAGGCCGGTACTTGCGAAAAGGATCGTCGCAAGTGTTGTAGCCAGGAACCGAAGAATGGACTTCATGCGTGAAACCCCTTGTTGAAATTAGATTTCGCTTGCGAACGCTGGGCTTTGACCCTGGGCCTCGCGCGATGGCCGCAACTTTGGTGTGTTTCAGACACTACCTCAATGCACGGCGCCTCATTTGTTGGTCAGATGAGGTCATCGCGCATCTTCATGAAATAAAACAGCTTACTTGCAACGGAGCGGGCGACTTGGAATCTGAAGGAAACGAGCGTGTTCCAAGTGCCACTAATCAGGTGGACGAGGACCAGGCAAGCTGTCTTTGCCTGGCGCACTTTGGGATGTTAGACTTCGCGCGAATCCTGGTTGGTCATGACAGAAATTGCGCAGTCGGCCTCGCCAAAGCGCTTTGGCGCCTTTGAGTTTGATCCTCGCGCCAGGCAGCTTCGCAAGCACGGACGCAGAATCCGGCTCCACGGGCAGCCGCTGGAGATTCTGGGGCTGCTGCTTGAACGCCCTGCGGAAGTCGTGCTGCGTGAAGAGCTCCGCGCCAAACTCTGGCCGGGGGACACCTTCGTCGATTTTGAGCATGGCCTGAACGCGGCCGTGAATAAGCTCCGCGAGGCGCTTAGCGACGATGCCAACGTTCCCCGTTTCATCGAGACTGTGCCTCGGCGTGGCTATCGGTTTATTGCTCCGGTTGAACGCGCGTTGTCGGCGTCAGCGCCGGACTCTACAATTCAGACTGCTCCGGCTGTCAATCATGAGGCCATAGGCCTGATGGCCGAGAAGCCTGCCACCGAGGTTCCCGCGCCATCTGAAGCAGAGAATAGGGTAGCCCCGTCTTTCGCACAGCTCATAGCTACTCGTCATTCTGCGCGGCTCCTTCTGACGGCTACGATAGCCGCCGCAATCGTGATTGTGGCAGCCGCGACTCTCTTTCTGCGCAGCCGGCATGCCAACGCGCCATCGGCAAGTTTCGTAGCAGTGACTAACTTCCCTGATTCGGCGACATCTCCCGCGGTCTCGCCGGATGGCCGCATGCTCGCCTTCGTTCGCGGTTCGGACACTTTTTTCGGCAGGGGCGAGATCTACGTCAAGCTGCTGCCCGACGGTGAGCCCGTTCAACGTACACATGATGGCCTGTACAAGATGAGCCCTGCCTTTTCGCCGGACGGGTCGCGTATCGCTTACACGACTGTTCTCACATCGTTTGACACTTGGGTGGTTCCGACTCTCGGCGGTGAACCTCACCTAATGCTTGCGAACGCGTCCGGCCTCACATGGATCGACGATCATCACCTGCTATATTCCGAGATCTTATCCGGCTTGCACATGGCCATCGTGACCTCGACGGAGAGCCGTAGGGACGCACGCCAAGTGTACCTGCCGCCTCGCGAACGCGGCATGGCGCACAGATCCTACATCTCTCCCGATCACCAGTGGGTCCTGCTGGCTGAGATGGAGAACAGCGGCTGGCTTCCGTGCCGTCTGCTGCGCTTTGACGGCTCGAATTCCAGGCAGGTCGGGCCGCCGAACGCCCGCTGTACGTCCGGCGCGTGGTCTACGGACGGCAGATGGATGTTTCTCAGTGTGGATGACGGGCAGTCCTCCCACATCTGGAGACAGCGCTTTCCGGATGGAACTCCGGAGCAGGTGACCTCGGGGCCAAACGAGGAAGAAGGGATCGCCATGATGCCGAATGGCCAAGCTTTCATTACTTCGTCAGGGCTGGTGGACAGCACACTGAAGGTCCATGACGGGCGCGGAGAACGCGAGATCTCCTCGGAAGGCTTCGCTTTTGCAGCTTCCTTCTCCCCCGACAATCATAGCTTGTACTACCTGGTGTGGTCCGGCCGGGATTCAGCAAATTTTCCCGGAGGAAAACTCATGGTCTCCGATCTCGGCAGCGATCGCTCTGAACTGGTCTTGCCGGGCATGACCATCTCCGGATACGACATCTCACAGGACGGAAAGAAAGCGGTCGTCGCAGTTCCAGGAGCGGGTGGTAACTCGCACGTGTGGCTCGTGTCGCTCCAACACCGATTTGCGCCGCGACAACTAACCTCGGCCGAAGGCGAAGACGAACCCAAGTTCGGCGGCGACAATCGAATTTTCTTCCGTCAGAAACAGGGTGCAGCGAACTATGTGTGTCGGATTAACGAAGACGGCACTGGATACGTTCGAGCTAGTGACACCCCGATCTTGGAGCTGGAGGATGTCTCTCCTACCGGATCGCTAGCCACGGTTTACGCAAAAAGCTCCGAAGAAAACATTCCTTTCGCCAGCTTTGCGGTGTCCTTGAACGGAGTCTCCCCGCCCGTGCTCGTCACTAATTATTTAGGTTACGCAGGATGGAACCGGCAGGGCACAGAGTTCTTTCTTACATCTAACACCCTTATGGGAAAATTGGACGGGAAAACAGTGGTCTTTCAAGTTCAGCAGGGGAAACTTCCGCCGATTCCTTCCGGCGGTTTGGGAACACCTGATTCTTTAACGAACGCAGAGATCTTGGACCACGTCGCTATTGTCGGCCCCTCCGCCTCCGTATACGCGTTCCGCGAAATCTCCGTACACCGGAACCTCTACAAGATCGATACTCAAGGCAGTGAACTTGTCGGACGGAAATGATGATGTCGCCGTGGCAAGTCTTGGGAAGGTTCTACGCGATGCGGGAAGATAACAGGAAGCGAGAAAACTGCTCGAAGAATTAGAGGACAGTAATCCCGGCAGACCCGATTCGCATCATTGCTTCCGGTTAGCCGACAATCCGCCCGGAATCAGCGTGAGCCTACAGGTCGAACACAAACAATTCATTGGAAATGGCAACTCATCCGCTCCTCGCTTAGGTGAACGATACTTCTTCTGCTTGATCTGCAATCGGACGGGTCGCCGCATTTTCTAAGAGTGCTACAGGAAAGACCGATGTATCATTCGACATCTAGCCCGCGTGCGTCACGTTCACGGTGCGAAGAATTATCGGGACCGAGGCGCGGAACTTCCGAGATTGGGTCATCCGCAAGTACACGAAATCCCATGGCAGATTGGCAAATGCGAGAAAAGCGGCCACTCCGAGGACCTCGGCCGGAGCCAGCGGGGCCGACGCTCAAGAACTACATCACGCCCGCCGGATTGCAGCGGTTGAAAGACGAGCATGTGTTCCTACTGAGGCGCGAGCGGCCCGCGGTGGTAGAGGTCGTAGCGTGGGCTGCTAGTAATGGGGACCGCAGTGAAAACGCCGACTACCTCTACGGCAAGCGACGGTTAGGCCAGATTGATTCGCGGATTCGCTTTCTCACGAAACGCATCGACGCTGCCGTGGTCACCGATCCCGCCGCTGCGCGGCAGGGGTCAGCCGCGACGCGCATCTTCTTCGGCGCAACCGTGACCTACAAGGACGCTGCCGGCCTCGAACACGTCGTCTCGATCGTCGGCATCGACGAGGTGGACCTCGACCGCGGCTACATCAGCTGGCGCTCGCCTCTCGCCAATGCGCTGATGAAGGCGAGCCCCGGCGACCGCGTGGAGCTGCGCGCGCCAGCGAAGACGGAGCATCTCGAGATCATCGAGGTCGAGTACGCGCCGATTCCGATGGATCCTTTCCGCGAACCGCTAGGAGCTCAGTCGACGCCCAAGGTCGAACGCTCCTAGACGACGACGCCCTACTTTGAGCGCTCCCCGATCTTTGATTGGAACCCAGGGTAGTACCGAGAATGAGAATGTGGATTGCCACAAACTTCATGGACTTTTTCTAACCCACAATCCAACCCACAACATACGATGTCTTGTTCGATTTCCGCGTATTTTGGCAGTCCCCGCGGTCTTGTAGGTTGTTGTAAAACCTAATCGTGCTGCTCTGATAAGGGCGAGGTCGGTGGTTCAAGTCCACCCAGGCCGCTCATCACAGCGCAGTGATAGGAATCATAGGGTCAACTCAACATTTAGGCGCAGGCTGCTGAGGTTCGCTATTTCATTAAATGAGACACTACGGGGCTAATAAACTCGCGCGGCCTTATGATTTTGGAGTTGTTGCAGAATCTCAGGTTTGCTGGAAGCCCCGCGGCTCACTTGACATCAGACGCCTTGAGCCGCCGCCGTGCGCCGTGACGAACCGTGAGCACCCAGACCGTCTGTCTGCGCTCATCGACTTCATATATGACACGGTACACGTGAGGTTTCTTGCCGTAGAGCAGGTGCCGCAATTCTCGTCTTAGCTTTCGAGCTTCTGGGGCCATAGGGCAGCGATCGGGGCAGGTCGCAAGCGCGTAGACCGCCTCCTCCATGCCGTTGTACCAGCGCGAGGCCGCTTCGGATTCGGCAGCGTTCTTTTCCACATAAAGGGCTTCGAGATCGCGGGCCGCGCGATCGGCAAACTCAATGTGATATGCCATGTTTGCGACGGATGTCGTCAAAGACCTCTTTGGCGGGCCGGGTGCGTCCGTGGGCCACGTCATCGAGCCCCTGGCGGATTCCTTCTTCCGAATCCGCGCGGGCGGCGATGTCGAGCAGGCGCTGGTACGCCTCGGCATCCTGCACGATGGCCGCAGCCTTTCCCTTTACAGTGAGCACCACGGGGCGCTTGCTTTTCTTCAGCTGCTTCATGAAGTCGCCGGAACGGCGCCGGAAGGTCGTCAGCGACTGGATGTCCTTGGTAATGTCAAGCATACGCCATCTCCTATGAAGCACCTTTTTAGGTGCCATAAGAATACACCATCCCTGTAAAGTGGAAAAGGCATTACGTGGGGGTAAGATCGCCCTACCTTGCCATTTTTCTTCTCTACGGGCAAGTTTGAGGCCCTGGTGCAGATATAGAACGCGCTCTATCCCCGATCGAAGACATTAAGTGACCGGGATAACGGCTAGGCGCGGGACCAACGACCTCAATACTGATAAGGGCGAGGTCGGTGGTTCAAGTCCACCCAGGCCCACCATTCAAATCAGCAGTAAATACGCAGCTATTCTCACTTTTCCCCTTCCGGGGAATATCTCTCAAAAAACCAATTTGCCAACTATTTGCCAACTTTACGATTGGCCGGATGGCACTACACTCAGGGCATTAAGACCCTTCGGGTGGAGGCCGAACGGCTAGCATCGATTAGGCATTGTCGAGAATGCTGCCCTGTCATGTCGAAGGACGCGCAAGGCAGTGCAAGACACTGCAAGGCTGTGGAAGGAGCGGGAAGTCATTTTTAGTCAGTTTGCGAGGATTTCGGGAAAGTCCAACCAGTGAGCAAAATCCGAATCCGCTATCACGCGTGTTCGACGAGTTCAGTTCATCCTTGAGAGCCACCGCGTCGAAGATAGCTGCCTGTCCGCCCGTGCTGGTCTGTTCTCTGACTAAATGATTTCCGAAGTCCTGATTGGGGCTGCGAGCATGTTAGGATGGCCTGCCGATCGATTCCATGATTGGACAAACGCTAGATCACTACAGAGTCCTTGCACAGATTGGCGAAGGCGGCATGGGTGTCGTGTACCGCGCGCGGGATGAAGTTTTAAACCG
>Ga0137418_10001173_pt1 | contig 24087 bp, 16 predicted proteins | sample CZODoug3_1_2_16f_FD_122242 | JGI IMG/M metagenome (GOLD analysis project Ga0137418, IMG submission 122242) | Vadose zone soil fungal communities from Angelo Coast Range Reserve, California, USA - CZODoug3_1_2_16fungal (Hybrid Assembly) | ecosystem: Environmental > Terrestrial > Soil > Vadose...
CGATAGGAAATTTTCTCGCCCTTTGTAGTCGAGCAGGATGACGCATGCCACTGGCAAAACTACTAGGTGGCCAAGTCGTCGTCTTCTCGGGTGCGCCGTGAAAAGGTGTCGGTCCACAGCGGGGGTAAACCTGCCCGGGAACTGGCTCGCTCCACCCGGTAGCAATCAGAGCAGCAGGGGAGGCAACGAGACTGCTGAAGCCTCTGGTGTAGAGGGTCGCTAGGCGACTTGGCGAGCGTGCAGGCCGTAACGTGAGTGAACGCTGAGCAGGCCTCGAAAAGACTAATGCAGGAGCCGACCCGCCCCGGTTTCGGGGAAGGCCGATGCGGATGGAAATGTAAGAGCGAACAAGGTTCTATCCGTCCTGCCGGGGTATTGGCGACGGCAGGCAGGCAAAGGGGACCAGACGCAACACGGGAAGTCCCAGCGGTGATCGCGGTATGGATCAACTGGCAGCTCGTGAGAGAAAGGCCGGGCCGACTGGGATGGCGGAGAGGCTCGTAATACCGATGAAGCCGGGTAATTCCGGTAGAGGGAAGGGGCCTCGGTTGAAGGCGGACGCAAGAAGCGACGAAGGAACGGGAGATTGGCGATAAGCCTGAGAACTCCCGATTTTGTTTTCAGAAGTTGCAGGCAACGTTACATGCAATAGCTACGGCTATGGCGTGAGTCTTCTCCGAGAGCCGGATGCCTGAAACAGGCCTGTCCGGTTCGACGAGCGGGATGTGGAAACGGAGCATGGCGGAGCTAGTGAGGCACCGCCAGACGAAAGGGTCGGCAACAGATAGGCACCACCTAAACCACCGCGCCACACCTCGACTCCACAATGTGGCATTTCCCCTCGGCGAGATTCGCACCATTCTGCACCCCCGATACACGAAGTTTCATACACACCGCTCGCTATGTCGACGGAAGGTCGGAACATGACGCGTGCGGAATCCGGGATGAAACCACCGAAACCGCCAACTCCTGGAGAAAACAATGCCGGGAGCTGTGCCAAAACTGTGCCAAAACCCTATCGAATTGTGATGTCGGGGCTTACTTCGAGCGAGAAGCAGATTCCCCGAAATTGTTAGAAACACTTGAAAGCGGGCGTAGAGGAAGGAATCGTTGGAACGCGGGCTCGTGCTTGCAAAGCAGGTGTACTGTTAGAGCTTCCGGAGCAGTGAACCCCTACCAGCACAGAAGCCACGGCCCGACCCTCGCATCAATCCAGTCACAAAGGACAACCAGCGCTCCGTACCAGATCGCGATAAACGGCAGAGAATTATCGGGACAGTGAAACGCGTAGGCGGCTGCTCCCAATGCGCCAGCGACAAGTCCCGCGATATCGCTCCGGTGCGCTTCAAATTTGGTTGATGATTGCTCCGCTTACCAACGCCTAGATCCTCCAATTAAGACGTCCCACGCTGCACCTTCAATCGGCGAAGCAACTGCGCGTTAGCGGCCACGATGATGGTCGAAGCGCTCATTGCGATTGCGCCCGCGCTCATGGGCAGATCGAGTCCCCAGCGCACAAAGAAACCCGCTGCGACCGGTATAGCTACAAGATTATAAGCGGTTGCCCAAACCAGATTTTGGATCATCTTTCTGTAGGTGGCGCGCGATAGCTCAATTGCGCCGACGACATCGCGCGGATCGCTACGCACGAGTACGATTCCTGCGGACTCAATCGCCACATCGGTTCCCGCACCGATGGCGATTCCCACGTTTGCGGTTGCCAGAGCGGGTGCATCGTTAACGCCATCACCTACCATCGCGACCTTCTTGCCGCCGGTTTGAAAGCGAGTCACCGCCGAAGCCTTGTCGGCGGGAAGAACCTCGGCTGCAACCTCATCGATTCCGATACGCCGGGCGACAGAATCGGCAACTGTTTTCGAATCTCCGGTAATCATCGCGACCTGGATACCGAGTCGATGAAGTTCGGCGACGGCTTCACTGGATTCGGGCCGAATTTCATCCTCAACTGCGAAAGCTCCGAGTAGCCGGCCTTGAGCGACGGCATAGAGAACCGTCTTCCCATCTGATGCCCATGCGATTGTCAGTTTTTCAACTTCTGGCGGCACCGTTACCTTGGCCTCGGTCAACAGGCGCGGTCCGCCGACTACAACCCTCTCGCCCTCCACGAGCGCCTTCGCGCCTCGACCAGCCAGCGCCTCGAAATTCGTAGCTGAGGGTTGGTCCAAGCCTCTACGCTTGGCTTCGGCCACGATTGCTTTAGCGAGCGGGTGTTCGGAGGTGGATTCGACAGCGGCAGCAAGCGCAATCAAATTGTCTTCGGTAGTGCCGAGCGCAGGCGCGACTCCCGACACCGCAGGGGAGCCACGGGTCAGGGTTCCGGTCTTATCGAAAATGACCATATCCAAATTGCGGGCAAGTTCGAGTGCGAGCCTGTCCTTAACAAGCAGACCGTTTTGAGCGCCTATTGATGTCGAAATTGCAATTACGAGCGGAATCGCCAGTCCGAGGGCATGCGGGCAGGCGATGATGAGGACCGTTGCAGTTCTAATCAGGGCGTGTTCTCTGTCGCCCGAAAGCCACCAGTAGGTGAATGTAATTGCGCCAGACACGACTGCCACATAAAAAAGGATCGCGGCCGCACGGTCGGCAAGAGCTTGCGCGCGAGAGCCGGAAGCTTGCGCAGTGGCGACGAGTCGCATGATTCCGGAGAGAGCGGTCTGGTCCCCGATTGCCGTAATGCTGACGCGAAGGCTTCCGCCGCTGGCAACTGTTCCCGCAACAACTCTGGCACCCGCCACCTTCGATACCGCCTTGGACTCACCTGTGATCATGGACTCGTCAACGTCGGCAGAGCCATCAACGACAGTGCCATCTGCAGGAACGCGTGCTCCTGGCCGAACAAGAACGATGTCGCCAACGCGCAACTCAGAGAGTGGAACAGAACGAGTGTCTGTGCCGTTTGTGCGCTCGGCCGTGTCTGGGAGCAGGGCGGCGAGTGCATCGAGCGCGCCGCGGGCCTGGGAAATCGCCCGCATTTCCAGCCAGTGACCAAGGACCATGATCGTAATCAGCGACGCGACTTCCCACCAAACATCAATCTCGAAGAGGGCGAATGTTGCAGCGAGCGAAGTTCCAAAAGCGACCACGATCGCCAAGCTGATGAGTGTCATCATGCCGGGCTTGTGATCGGCAAGTTCACCCCATGCCCCGCGGACGAAGACTAGGCCGCCGTAAACGAAGACGACTGTGCCGAGAATCGCAGGGATAAACTTCGAGCCGGGAAAGGAGGGCGCGGTGTAGCCAAGCCAGTGTTGAACGTCGGTTGACCAAAATACGACAGGAATTGTGAGGGCGAAGCTCAGCCAAAATTTGTCGCGAAACATCGCAACGGAGTGCCCGGCGTGACGGTCGTGGCTCCCGTGCATGTCTGACATCATGTGCCCGGCTTGTGCGTCGGACGCGTGTGTATGATCGTTATGTCTCATGTCATGCACGCAAAGATACCCGATCAGGGGCGGAAGGAGCCAATTACCAACGCAGCGGCCCCGGTCCGAGCCTCGCGCCACGAGGAATGAACTGGGGAGGGATAACACCACGTTGTACGGCATTGTCCCTTCCTATCTTTCGTCACATCTCTGGCTGGACCATCCATCATATGCCGCTCCGACCGTATCATAATGGACACGTCCGTCTACAGTTAAACACATCGTTCTCAGATTCCCACTCGCAGCTTTGCTGTTTGCATATACTTCCAAATGGCATTCACCTTGCGCAGCAGTTAAATGCTGCGACGCTTATTCGTCCGCGCAAGGGTTTGCGGTTCGGATAAATGTAAGGTCGGCGCCGAGTAGATATGATTCCGTAAAATGTTTCGGAGAACTAAGTCCCAATTCATCGCTGCTGGTTTCGTCGCCATAACCTTAGGCGCGGCGGTTGCAGTGCGTCCAACACCGTCCTCCTTCGTATTTAACGAGACCGCCTCAAGCCTTGGCATAGTCCCTGCCGGGTCGCCGAGAGACTTCCTGGATCGTTTTACCGACGGGACGCCGGATTTCCTTCGTCTGGATTCGCCTTCTGACCAAGTGGCTTTCCGCCGATGGTTTACGCTGATTGCGGAATACCAAGCCCTGAGGCCGCCGGAGAGTATCCCAACCGAAATCAATGACTGCGCGGCCCTGCTGCGTTACGCATACCGAAACGCGCTGCGCAACCACGATCCTGGTTGGATTCACGACAGTCAGATCCTCCCACCGACTGCGCTTCCGACGATTGAGAAGTACCAATACCCCTTCACGCCATTGGGGCCATCCCTATTCCGCGTCCGTGAAGGAGCCTTTCAGCACAGCGATTTGAAGGACGGAACGTTCGCCGAGTTTGCCGATGCGAAAATCCTGAAGATGTTTAACACCTACTTTGTTTCGCGGAACGTTCATGCGGCCCGCCCGGGCGACATTCTCTTCTACCGGCAGTTGGAACAGAACTCGCCATTTCACTCAATGGTTTTCGTGGGGCGCAGTCAGTGGGTCCAAGACAGTGGTCCGCAAAATGCAGATGACGTAGTGGTTTACCACACGGGACCGATTGGCAAGGGCCGAGGAGAAATGCGACGCATGAGTTTAGCGGAACTCCAGGGTTTCCCGTCGCCGCGATGGCGGCCTGTTCCCGGGAATGACAACTTCCTGGGCGTATTCCGGTGGAACATCTTGCGAGGGAACGAATGACGCGCTGGAAAGCAATTCTTCCATTCCTGATGGCTTGCATTTTCCTGGCTCCGGCAAACGGCCAGGGACCCGCCGCGTATTTCTCCATTTCCACGAATAAGACATTTCTGCCCGGAGAAAAGATCGGGATCCGGCTGTTCTCCACAAATGTTCAGGCGCTGGAGTTTCGGGTATACAAAGTTAAGGATCCGATCTCCTTTTTCGAACGGCTGGACAACGCGCACAATTTCGGCCACGCCTCCATTCGGGAGCAAATCGAGACTCCAACTTTCATAGAACGCTTCCACGATTGGAAACGTACGCTGTGGGTGGAAATTCGGGATTTCTTTCGCATGCAGTTCTCCGCTCGCTCACGCGCGGGGATCCGGGAGAGCCAGGGCAATGGTCGCAAGGCTCAGGCGGAGGGCGCGGACGTTTTCGCCCAGGCGCCGCTGTTGAATAGCTCGCAATTGGTCGCGCGATGGAGACAAAACCTGCAGCCGCATTACATTTCCGCGACGGAGAGCGTGCCCGTCGAGTCTCTGGCAAAAGGCTTGTACGTGGTGGAGGCTACCGACGGAAGTTTGCGCGCCTACACGCTCATCATCGTCAGCGATCTCGGAATCATCACGAAGGCAGCGCCGGGACAAGTGCTGGCTTACGCAGCCGACCGGAGAACTGGGGCGCCCGTTCCCGAGGCCGACATTCGTGTTTGGTCCGACAAAAAAGAAAATGCGCGGCTTAAAAGCGACGCGAACGGACTCGTGGAGGCGCCTTTCCCACCCGGCAAACCTGAGGATATTCGAGTTGTCGCAATTCGCGGAGATGATTTTGCGCTGGTCACGCCGTATTCCTACAACCTAAGCAGTGATCCGCGGGAGGATTGGACGGGATACGTCTATACGGACCGGCCGGTATACCGGCCCGGCCATATCGTGCATTTCAAAGTGATTCTACGGACGCATATGGGTGATGCCTACAAGGTTCCAGCCGGTGAAACCGTTCAGGTCCTGATCGAAGATGCTTCGAGTAAGCCAGTGCTCCAGTCGAATTTTCCCGTTTCCGGCTTCGGAACGATTCATGGCGATCTGGACCTCCGAGCCGAGGCAGCGCTTGGCTACTACTCGATTTCGGTCCGCAGCAAGGGCGGGGACCGCTATCCGATCGAAGGCGGATTTCACGTCGAAGAGTACAAGAAGCCCGAGTATGAAGTAAAAATCACTCCATCGACTCCTCGTGTTCTGCAAGGAGACTTCATTGAGGCTACCGTCGAAGCGAAATATTATTTCGGCGAGCCTGTTGCGGGCGCCGCGGTGAAATACGTCGTTCATACTTCCACTTACTACGCTCCGTTTATCGACCGCGATGAAGGAGATGATTCCTTCGGTGGCAGTGATTCGGAAGGTGGGGAAGGTGTCGAAGGCGGGGAGGATATCGATTACGCGGGTGTGCAAGTTTCCGAGCAAAGCGGCCGGCTCGACGCGGACGGCAGATTGAAGATCCGCATCCCGACACGGCTGGAAGTCCGTAGCCTGGACGTTCGATACAGGATTGAGGCGCGGGTTACCGACGAGGCCAATCGCGAGATCGCGGGCCACAACTCAGTCATCGCTACCTATGGGAGTTTTGCGGTCGGAATTTCCTCGGGAAGCTACGTATTTCAGCAAGGTGAAAACATCCGCGCGACCGCAGTGGCCAAAGATTACGACGGACACCCGATCCGCACGTCACTCCACATCGAACTCGTAAAAATTAATTTCGGTTTTCGCCGCCAGGACGAAACCGTGATCGGTGCGCAGGATTTGCAGACCGGGGAAGACGGATCGGTCGCCGTTGCTCTTCCTTCAACAACGAGTGGAAGCTTTTTCTTGCGGGTGAAGGCGCGCACTCAGGAAAATCGCGAAGTGAAGGGAGAAACCTGGATCTGGGTGACGGGCGCTGGTCAGAATTGGTGGGGCGGACAAAACCGGCAAATCCGGATGGTTGCAGACAAGAAATCCTACAAGCCGGGAGATACGGCGCACGTGCTCGTCCTCACCGGCGTGCCGGACGCGTATCTACTGGTGACGACGGAAGCCAGAACGATCCAAAGCAAGAAGATTGTCCACGCCATGGGCCCGTCTGCGACCGTGGACATTCCCATCGAGAGCGCGCAGCAGCCGAATGTCTACGTCTCCGTGGCCTTTCTGCACGACAACAATTTGTATCAGGCAAACCGAAACTTGAAGATCCCTGCCGACCGGCAAAAGCTCCAGATTGAAATTCAACCGGTGAAGAGCCAATTCTCGCCTGGCCAAAAGGGAAGCTACACAATTCAGGTCCGCGACGCGGCCGGCAGACCGGTGGTGACTGAACTCAGCCTGGGTGTCGTGGATGAGGCGATCTATGGCATTCATCCCGAATTGAGCGGCGACATCATGGATTCGTTCTACGGGCAGACGTACGACCGCGTCTCCACAAATTCGTCACTAGGCTTCTACTTCAGCGGAGAAGCGGGCAAGAGGGAGATGTTTCTTACTTATCGCAACGCGTCAAGCCCGCGCGCGCTGGCACAACTCAAGCCGGAAACGCTCGTGCAGCCGCGGGTGAGAAAAGTATTTCCGGATACAGCTCTATGGCTTGGGGATTTGCGGACGGATGCGAATGGCCGTGCAGAAGCGCAGTTGACGTTCCCGGATTCATTGACGAGTTGGCGCGCCACGGTGCGCGGTGTCACGCAGGACACGAAAGTCGGTAGCGTCCTCAACAACGTGATCGTGCGAAAGAACGTCATGGTCCGCATTGCGGCTCCGCGATTCTTTCGGCAAGGGGACGAAGTCACCATTTCCGCGATCGTCCACAATTACCTGCCCACCGCCAAAGCCGTTCAACTCTCGCTCGACGTGAAGGGGCTTGACGTTCTAAGCGGGGCGGCAGGGCAGGTTCAGGTGCCCAGCAAGGGCGATGCAAAGCTCGACTGGCGCGTCAAGGCAAAGCCCGGGCAGGATGCCGCACTGGAGGCAAAGGCCCTGACCGACGAAGAGTCCGACGCGATGGAGATCACTCTGCCGGTGATTGCCGTCGGCGTGAAGCAGACAGACGCAAAATCCGGCTCGCTGGTAGAGAATGACCAGGAGGAGAAAACGGTTGTAACACTTCCGGGAAATCCCGACCAATCCTCCCCAGCTCTGGACATTACGCTGAATTCTTCCTACGCCGGGAGCATCTTCGAGGCGCTGGACTACTTGACCAGCTATCCGTACGGTTGCACGGAACAGACGATGTCGAGCTTCCTTCCAGACATTGTCGTCGCCAAAGCGTTGAAGGATTTGCAGATTCCTGCGACGGTAGAGACGCCGGCTCTCAAAGAAAAAATCGAGGCAGGCATGGCGCGGCTCAAAGATTACCAGCACGCGGACGGTGGCTGGGGCTGGTGGAAGGACGACGAGAGTCAGGTATTCATGACCTCCTATGTGGTAAGCGGGTTCGGCCAATCGAGAGCAGCAGGATATGACGTGGATCCGCAGTCACTGCAACGTGCCGAAACGTGGCTGCACGTGACACTCACCAAGTACCCCAACATGCGGCCAGATTTGCGGGCCTATGTGGTATATGCCCTGGCGAGCAACAGCGCGGCCAAGCCCGACGAATTGCAAGCGGCCTGGGACGCGCGCGGCTCCATGACGGCGCAGGGACTCTCCATGGTTGGGCTCACATTTGCGGCCACAGGTGGAGCGGCGAAGGCGCAGGAAATCGCATCAAAAGTGGAATCTCTCGCCACAGTTAATGACCGGGAAGCGTACTGGTCTTCCAAATATGATTACTTTATGGAATTCGCCACTGACGATGACGCGGAGACAACAGCGTACGCTGTCCGATTGCTGAGCATGGCAAAGCCGGAGAGCACGCTGTTGCCGAAGGCCGTCTTCTGGCTCGCCAGCCATCGCAACGGTGGCTATTTCTGGGACAGCACGAAGCAGACGGCCATGGTTGTTTTCGGCCTTACGGAATATCTCAAGGCCAGCCACGAGCTCACCGCTGATTTCCATGCCGACGTCTACGTGAACGGAAAGCAAGTGGCATCGCGCCAGTTCTCCGCGGCCGATTCCTTGAATCCAGCGCAGCAGGTTATCCATCTGAATGCGTCGCAACTTCAGTCCGGGCCGAATGAAATTCGCATTCACAAATCAGGAAGCGGAAGGCTGTATTGGTCGGCCAGCGGGTCGTTCTACTCAAGTGAAAAGCGCCTCGTTCAGACCAATTCGTTGTCATTGAACATCGCTCGGGACTATTTCCGACTCACTCCGGAACAGACCGGCGGAAGAATCGTGTATCAGCTCGACCCCCTCCAGGGAGATTTGCACACGGGCGACATTCTTTCTGTACGGGTAACTGTGAGTGGCAGCGAATTGCGCTATCTTCTCATCGAAGACCCCATCGCCGCGGGCGCTGAGTTCATTCAACGCGATGATCTATACGAGCTCAAGCAAAAGCCAAGCTGGTGGGAATTTTTATTTTCTCGTCGCGAATTCCACGATGACCACGCTGCTATTTTCCAGACCTATTCAACCGGTGTTCATGAGTACACCTATCTCTTGAAGATCAACAATCCCGGCCGGTTTCAAGTGAGCCCCGCGATGGTTCAACCGATGTATCAACCGTCGATCCAGGCCACCACGGACGCACTGATTTTGGAGGTGAAGTGATGCCGCGCCTGCAGGAAGCACGCGAAGTTCTGGCCGGGACCTTCCGATACTGGATCATCTGGGTGGTTCAGTTCGTCGCGAACCTGGTTTTGTTCGGCCTATTTACCGGATGGCTTCTCATCCCTGTGTCGAACACTTGGCTATTGGGCCTCAACGCTCTGATCGCGATCGTCATTGTAGTGGCCGTAGTCGGGGTTCACGCCGGCACAATGAACTATTTTTCCGACTCGAACCGATTGGAGAAGCCGAAACTGGCGGACGCTCTCCGGAGGGCAACGCGCCACATTGCCGCTATCGCAGTGTGCGCAGTGGTTTTCTATTTGCTTTGGACCTTGGTCAATAAAGCCGAATTCTATCAGCCCCAATTCCCGGCCTACTTCCGATCGATTCTTCCGGCGTCGATTCGCCGCCACTTGAGCCTGGCGTTTCTCGAAGCAATTCTTGAATGGGCAATCTTCGCGGCCCACTGGTTCATCGTCCCGGGGCTAGTTCTTCCCCTTCTGGTGCGGACGGCCGATCTTGGATTCCGGGGGTTCGGAAAGTCGGGCTTTTCGGCGTGGAGAAAGCCTATTTCAAGCGCTTCCTACTGGATTGTTCTGGCGGCCGCCGTGCTGCTGGGAGTCTTAGCGACTCAAAAAATTATGAATTGGACTCCTGACTTCCGGACATCAACCTTGCGGCAGGAGTCCTTCAGCCTGGCCCTGCGTTTACCGCTGGCCTATCTCCTCGGGTTATTTGCGTGGATGATGACGTGTTCACTGCTGGGGCGATTGGGCCGCGGGCAACGAAACGTCGGGTAGATCGCTGGGAACACCCGCGTGCAGCCACCCGAGCACGGTTGGCTTTCCGTACTTCCCAATCAGAAAAAACACGCGGCTTCGAGCGGAGGCATAAGCCTTTTCCATTTCCGCGCGATCTTTCGATTGCCGCAGAGCGGCTTCCATTTCTATGTCGGTCATCGCCGGTCCAGACGCATCCGGCAATTTTGATTCCGTCAGAGCGAGAACCAATCCTTCGCGAAACCAAAGTGGAGTGCTCATCTTTGCTTGTGTTTCGATCAGTAGATGATACAGCTCGTGACGCAGAGTCGATTCAATGATGCCCTTTTTGGAAAATTCCTTGACCGGCTGCAAGCGGATCGTGTGCCCCCGAGTGGACGCGGCGACCCATCCAGGCTCTCCCGTTGTGTTGCGATAAAGGTCTATCGTCGGGAAGACTCTGATTTCGGCGCGGTACGGAAGGCGCCAACCAAGGGACTCCTCGCCCACTTTGAGAAGACGCTCGGCGATCGGCAGGATAAACGAGTCCGGCCCCGCATCGGCGCTGACGAGATCGAAACGCTCAGAAGCGCGTTTCTGCCACTCGATCGCTTGCGCCGGTCGAAGTTCCGTGCCGGAATAATAGAAGCTGAGTATTTCGCGATAACTCTTGTCTTCACGGCCCATTTCTTCAGCGCCCGCCTGGCAGAGTCCGACTCCGTGGCCTGAACCGCTGCCGGAGAAAACAATCCGGCCGCCAGCGCTCCTGATTTCGTACAGGTTGCTGCGAATTGTTTTCCACCCCAGTGCTCGGTCCACTGCAAAGCGAAGCGAGGATGCGGATACGATGGACGTTGGTGGTTTGCCTCCCAACAATTTCAATCGTTGTGCGCGTCCGCTCGCAGTCCGCGAAGCGATTTCCAACGTGGTCCAGCCAAAAGGCGGTTCGATGCTGGCGGCCCGCAAAGCCCGATCGAGATCCGCGATGGAAATCGCGCTCTCCCACCGCAATCCGCCGCCGGCCTGACAATAAAGGTCCGCGTGCGCCTTCAGATACGGGGCATCAACATCCGGCCAGACTTCCGCGCCCGCGGCAACTGTCCCGCCACAGCTCTGGTGGTAGTACGTCGCGGCGGGAGTGTCCCCAAACCAAAGAATCTCGTCTTTTGTCGCATCAACAGCAGCGTTGATACGGGGACTCACTGCGTTCCACCGCAATGCCTGACAGTGCGTGGTGTCGCAAAAATCAAAACCTTCCGCCATGTGTTGGCCACGAAATCGGGCCGCGTAGGTTCGAACCGCAACGGCCATCGCCTTCATGGACTCAGATTGCTGAAAGTCACCGCTTTCTGCGGCGAGCACAGCCCGCACATACGCTTCGACTGGCATCGAAATCGTCACGAGTAGACCACCCTCGCGATTCTGTACTCGCAGCGGAAAGTCGGCGGAAAATTCCGGGCCTTCCATCGGTCGCAGCCGGTAATTGCCGCTGACGTAGAGCACTTTGCTGTTTCCGGCTTGGCCGAACCTCAATTGAGACTCAGCCGGTGACACCGACAACTTCTTGCCGGTTATCTCGGGACATTCTGGACAAGCGCGCCAGTGCAAGACGCCGGCCGTGGGAACTATGTCCATGGCTTTTACTTCGTGTGAGGTAAATAGCCGAACATCGACCTGTTGCGCCCAGAGGGCGCCAGGCATGAGCAGGCAAATAATGAGGAGTGCGTTCCTTACTTTCACGGGTTCCGTTTTTCGCGTGAAAATTCAGCAAATACAGGCTGTGCCAATGCGGCAGCGTCCATTCCTCGACCCCGCTCCAGAAACACGACCAACGCAATTTCCGGGTTCTCCGCGGGAGCGTAACCTACGAACAATCCATGAGTCTGAGCGGACTCCTGGGAACCAGCTGTTCCCGTTTTACCTGCCACCTCAATGGCATCCACTTGCGCAGCATGTGCCATACCAAGAGCAATAGATTGGCGAAGGCCAAGAAAAACGGGTTCGGCGGAACCGAGGTGGCCAGATCGCTGCTGCATGGCAAGCTTTCTGTACGCCTCTAGCAGTTCGAGTGGCGTGACTTCGATACCGCGGCTGCCCAATGCCTCGAGTTGCAACTCTTCTGGATTTCGCGGGCGATCAATGTGGCCAATTGCTTCGTCACTGGTCAATCCAGATCGTGAATCGAACCCTGCCCGCCGAAGCAATTGGACTAGTTCCACGCCGTTCAACTGCAGCGACACTTCTGCGATATACGAATTACAAGAGTAGGCGATGGCGTCCGCGGTATCTAGTTCCCTCACTGATGCGGGATGTGTGCAGTCCATTTGTACAGACCCAATTCGAAGAATTCGCCGGCACATCAGTTTTCGATTTGCATCAAGCCGATGCGATTCGAGGAGCTCCATCAGCACAAATGGCTTGAGAGTTGAACCGGGCCGCGCAAGACTCCACGCCGCCAGGTCCAAGCGATGCGCTGCCAGCACGGTGCCAGTGGTAACATCCACAACTATGAGGGCCCCGAATTGGCGGGCCATCGCGCGGTCCACAACTTGTTGCAAACTTTGCGTTCCAAGTGCAGAACTGAGACCTGTCAAGAAAAAGAGAATTGTGAAGACGAGAACCACACCAATCAAGAAGACTCGTCGCGATCGCCAGCTTTTCATTTGGAACAATACTAAGGCTCTTTTTGAGCATTTGACCAAATTCTTTGGGCTATTGAGCCAAAGCAGAACAGGCAGAGTGGCTCATTCCAAACAGAATACTCGAAAGTGGGCTCGCCAATTTGCCAGACAGTGTCTGGTGAATTGGCCAACTGAAGTAAAGCTCTCGCCTTTGCTGTGGGTTGATGCGAGAGAAGCCCCTGCCATACCTAGTGACCAAGTCGGAAGCGAGCTTCTTCAAATGGACGCCTTCGTAGGAGACACGTTCGTCCCCTCGTTGTTCGTGTTTGACAATCAGGCGTCAAATCTTACAATAAGTCGCCGTCATAATCACATTGACTGAACGGGCCGAATAGCGCCGCCCCCGTTCAAGGGTATCGATAACACGGGAGAGCAGGCCCCGATAGGAGCGTTGTGCTCTTGGAATCAGTTTCTACATCGTGCGGCCGCTTTAGAAACGCATCGTGAATGCTATCACTGTACGTGATCAACGTTGCTAGCAACAAAAACGGTGTCGGCTACGGTCCATGGACGCACATCGACGGCTGGAGTGACGCCGTGGTGGAGTACATCCGTGCACTGGAACCGATGCAAGAAGGTTAAAATTACGATGAGGCCGGGATTCGTTCCAATGAGTCGCCGGCCTCAATTCTTTCTAGAACTAACGGGCAGTTTGCTTTCCGTGATGTGACGGGCAAATCCATCTGGAAGGAGAGACTGCCGTGAACAGCAACTTTTTTCCACGAAACCAGCAGCAAACGCCGCAAGGGGTTCCCGTCGGAAACCAACGTCAAGCGCGGCTTCCGAGTGGTGCATGGCGAGAAGGAACTGCTTGAGAAGCTTGGCAGGAACGATCCCTGCCTGTGCGGTTCAGGCCGTACCTTTCAAGAAGTGTTGCATGCGGACCGGTCGGTATGACGGTGTCATGCGAAACCACTACGGGCGCTAGATTACTGGGGCACGGTTTGCAGCCGTGCCCTCCCCTCTACGGCGCAGCAGGCGAGACGCTACCGGGCATCGACTGCGGATTTTCGCCCGAGAAAAATTGCCCTTGACAGGCAGTATTAATTACTGTATATTCTGTAAAGACTGAAATGATAGAAAGTAGACATACTCTTTCGCCTGTCGCCCAAAAGTTCATCCTCCATTGGGGTGAGATGGGCACTCGGTGGGGCATCAATCGTACCGTTGCCCAAGTCCATGCGCTGCTATTTCTGTCTGCTCGCCCCATGGCAGCTGAGGAAATCGCAAATACTCTATCGGTCGCTCGTTCCAACGTGAGTACCAGCCTCCGCGAGTTACAAGGCTGGAGGATCGTCCGGGCGGTTTCTGTGTTCGGCGACCGGCGGCAGCATTTCGAGTCCATGAAGGATTTGTGGGAAATGTTCCGCGTGATCCTAGAAGAACGGAAGAAGCGCGAATTTGACCCCACAATCCAGGTAGTCCGGGAGTGCGTTGCGGAAGCCAAGAAATCTAGCGCCGTTGATGTTTATGCACGCGAACGAATGGAAGAAATGCTTGAATTCATCGTTATGATGAGCGCTCTATTTGAAGAATTTCGAAATCTATCACCGGCCGCAATGAAAGGAATGGCGAAGCTGCGTGGTGGGATTCGCAAATTGTTCCAGAGTTGAGTGAAGGGCGGGAGACCGCCCTTTTTTGGTGACCAATGATTTCTCTCATTTCAGAACTTACTGACAGTAAAGGCCGTCGGGCTTCCAGGGGTTGGGTTTGTTTCGACCGCAGTTGCAGTATATGCGCTTCGCTCGCAAGCCGATTCGAACGAACGATCGAAAAGCGCGGTTTTGGACTGGCAGCCTTGCAAGACCCGCGCGTCGCGACGCTTCTCGGTCTACCGACGGATCAATTGTTGCGCGAGATGCGAGTCGTTACAGCCAACAACGAACTTTATGGCGGTGCGGATGCCATTGTGTTTCTGGCGCGACAAATCTGGTGGGGCTGGCCGATCTATGCTGCGGCTCAGCTGCCAGGTATGCAGCAAATTCTTCAGGCCGGTTATCGTTGGTTTGCTGATCATCGGAATTGTTCTTCCGGCATTTGCGCAGTAACAAAAAAGTGTCAGCACGGCGACCTGAGTAGCCGCGCAAAAGGAGAAACCAGATGAGTCCAGTGATTGCTTTTGGAACCGGCTTAGCAGTGACTATGGGAGTTGTGTTCCTTGCTCTTCTGTATTTGCGTAGTCCACTGCAAGTTATTTTGACTAACCTATGCGGCACAGCCGAACGCGCTCGCTTCTGGACGGCATTTTCCAATATCACACTATTTCTTGTCCCCTTTGCACTGGCCCTGAATCATCAGCCGACTGCAGGAGGGACTAAATCCCTGGTGTTCGAAATCAGTGACCAAATTGAGTCTGCGGTAATCGGCCTCATCATTTCCGTGATGATCTTGGGAATGGTGTTGAGCCGGCACATCTTACGGCTCAGTTTGGTTCCGTCTTCAAAAGACGTTGGTACGAGCCAGAGCGGTTCTCAAACGGACGCGGCAGCTTTATGAACAACATACGTGAATTCGACGTCGTCACCGGAGCGTTCAGCTACACCGGAAAATACATCACGCAGCGACTCCTGAACGCCGGAAGGACCGTGCGAACAATCACCGGTCATCCGAACAACCCGAATCCTTTTGGCGAGCAAGTGGAAATCGCGCCGCTGGATTTTCAGGATACCGCAGCACTAGTCCACTCCCTTCGAGGAGCCTCCGTCCTGTACAACTCGTATTGGGTTCGATTTAGCCACGGCAGGATTACTTTCGACGACGGAATATCTAATTCCATAGCATTGCTCCAAGCAGCAAAGGAAGCCGGTGTTCGGAGAATCGTGCACCTAAGCATCGCAAACCCATCGCTAGATTCTCATCTTCCCTATTATTCGGGTAAAGCACAGGTCGAAGAGGCAATCATCAAATCCGGCCTTTCCTATGCCATTCTTCGACCTACGGTAATATTTGGTCGCGAAGATATCCTTATCAACAACATTGCCTGGTTCGTTCGGCACTTGCCCGTCTTTGCTATTCCCGGTTCTGGGCAATATCAGCTTCAACCGATCTTTGTCGAAGATATCGCAGAACTTGCTGTAAATGCCGGGCAGCAAGAAAACAACCTCGCGATTGACGCCGTCGGCTCCGAAATATTCTGTTTTGACGATCTGGTTCAGCTGATCGCAGGAGCCGTTCACAGTAAAACAAGACTAGTCCATGTGAGGCCGGGTATTGCGCTCGCAATGCTTCGTCTCGTGGAACCGTTTGTCGGTGACGTGGTCCTCACTCAAGAGGAGATCGAAGGATTGATGGCGAATTTGCTCGTGTCGAAGGAGCCGCCCACCGGGCAGACTCGCTTCAGTGAGTGGTTAGCTCAGAACCAATCCATTCTAGGGGTCAAGTACGCCTCGGAACTCAAGAGGCACTATCGATGAGCGTGGTTCTTAGGACCGCTCGCTGTCCACATAGGAGGAAACTATGCGAGCTTTAATTGCGGGGCTGTGGTTGGCGGGAGTGGTGCAACTCGTGATCATCATCGCCAATTTCGTTTTGCCCAAGAAACTAGATTGCCGGACGCACCTCTCTCGGGTCTCGCCAATGATCCGTGAAGTGTTTGTCATCCACTGGATCTATATTGTCTTCGTTCTCGGCATTTTTGCGTCGTTATGTTTTTGGTTCGCACCGGAGTTGGCCGGTGCCAGTCGCCTCGGTCGATTCCTCTCTACGGTCATGGCGGTCTTCTGGTTGTTTCGAGTTCCAATTCAATTGTTCTACTACGACCCTGAGATTCGCCGGCAGAATCGGATGGGCGACGTCACTTTTCTTCTTGCTTTCTCGTATCTCGGCATCGTTTTCAGCATAGCGGCCTTGGGAGTATTGCTATGAGCCGCAATGCAATCGTTGGTGGACTTCTGTGGATAGGGCTTGTAGCGGGCTCAGTTCTGAACTTGTTCTCGCTGAACACAATCGACCTATTGTTCTTGTTGGCTCCGCTCGCTGTCGTGCCATTAGGTCTTGATCTGGCTTTACGAGTTGTCAACGGAGAAAGGAACAGGCTTGCCATAGGCGTCGCTCGGTGGGTGCAACTACCGGCAGCACTTTGTACGACCGTATCTTTGCTGTTTTCGCAGGGTATCGTGGCGACGATTCTTGTACTTCCATGGTTCTGCCTCGGATGCGGCCTGGGAATCTGGGGATTGGTTTGTCTCGTGCGGGGAGGCTTCAAAAGTCTGAGGACAGTCTGCGTGAGTATGAGCTTCATATATCTGCCAATTGGTTGCACCTGGCTGGTCGCCTCGCGCTGGGGGCTTTCTCCCATGGGTTTTCAGGAACCGATCGTGCTTCTCACGGCGATTCACTTTCATTTCGCGGGATTTGCTGTACCACTGTTGACGGCGGCAACGGCAGCGACGGTTGAACGAACTACTGCTAAAGTGCAAAAGATTTTCAGAATCATAGCGACTGGAGTTCTAGCCGGACCCGGATTACTTGCAGCTGGGTTTGTTGTTGGACCGCATCTGAAACTCGCCGCAGCATTGCTGCTCGTGATTAGCGAGATAGGACTTGCATTGTTCTTTCTCTTCGCCCTGCGGGGGATGCGACCTCGATCTGCACAAGCCCTGGTTGCCTTGTCTTCTGCTTGCGTTCTATTTTCCATGGTTCTGGCGGCGATCTGGGCGGTCGGTGAATTCCCACTTCAACCGTTCGTTCATCTTGCAGAGATGGCAAAACTTCACGGTACCGCGAACGCACTGGGTTTCACAGTGTGTGGTTTGTTGGGGTGGACGTTATCAGTTGGCAAAGCGGCACGGAAGAAGAACGCAGTCGTTAAAGAGGAACTGACATGGTTCGCGTAAACCGAGCGGATACAGCAAAGCAGGCAGCCGTTCGGTGTGGGACTGCTATGGCTTCAAGACGACCGATCTGGCCTGGCTGGATTCCTATGCTTATTCTTCCAGTTGTTGCGATCGCGCTCGGGCCCCGCCTCGTTCCATGGCTTTTCATGTGGGTGCTCGCCGCTGCTATTTTCGTCGGCTGCAAGTGGCAGACCTGGTGGGAGCAGAGCGGCAAAGCTGCCAGCGCAGGAATGACAAGATCGCTGGGATATCTTTTCGCGTGGCCAGGTATGGACGCCGAGGCCTTTCTCGATGCGCAAAGGCACGCCCACCAACCAAAAATCAAAGAATGGATCTGGGCGAGTATCAAGACCGTGTTCGGTGGATTGTTGTTGTGGGGTGGTGTTCGCTTCTTGCCTGAAGAAAATGGCTTGCTGGCAGGATGGGTAGGAATGGTCGGGATCATCTTAATTTTGCACTTTGGGACATTCCATCTATTGTCTCTCGCCTGGCGATCTGTTGGAGTAGATGCGCAACCGATCATGCGAGCGCCACTCTCAGCCACATCGTTGAGCGATTTTTGGGGGCGCCGGTGGAACCTTGGATTCCGACAACTTACACATCAACTGATATTCCAACCTGTGCGACGCCGGACAGGCGTTGTCCCTGCAATTCTGCTCTCGTTTTTCGCTTCAGGGGTAATTCATGACCTGGTACTTTCGCGGCCTGCGCGTGGAGGCTATGGTTTGCCGACCGGCTATTTTTTGTTGCAAGGCCTGGGTATTGTATTCGAACGTTGCCCGGTAGGGGAAAAACTAGGTCTCACTTCTGGAGTTCGTGGATGGTTGTTTGCTGCGATCTGTGCAGGCTCACCAGCTTTCCTTCTTTTCCATTTACCGTTCGTACTCCGCGTCATTCTGCCTTTTTTGCGCGCGATAGGGGCACGATAACTCGGCATGGGAAGGTACATATGATGCAACTAATTGGATCAATGTTCGGGCTCCCCAACACGGAAGATATTTTTAGTCTGGCTCTTTGGCTTGCGGGCATCGGTCATTTCTGTGTTCTCATCGCCAGCTTTCAGGTGCCCTCTCGACTGCATTGGAGCGAAGATTTGAAGAAACTTACATCCTTCAACCGCAAGTTGATGTGGGTGCATGGAGCATTCGCAGTGTTGACCATCATTGCTTTCGGAACCCTGACGATGGGCCTCCATAGTGAAATGCTTCGTGGAGACCGCGCTGCACTCGGGGTCGCTCTTTTCATTGGGGTCTATTGGGCGCTGAGGATAGCTGTCGACTTTTTTTACTATGATCATAAAGACTGGCCAATCGGACGAGGTTTTATCGCCGGCCACATTCTCTTGACCTTACTCTTCGCATATTTGGCAGCCACGAATCTCGGATTGGTTATCTGGAAAATGTGCGTCCGGTGAAAAGCAGAGAGGCAACATCATGAAATTCTCAAACCCTCGGAGTTGGGAAGACAATCGACCGTGGTCACAGTGTGCTCGTCGGACTCATCTCATTTTGCGAACAAGCACAAGCTGGACCGGTTTGTGCCTACATGTTTTTCATTGCCAATGGGGGCGTTCCAACTATCGGATAGTTCAAGACCAATCGGTTTGAGATTATCGGCGGCAGAACTCGTCGACACGCTTCCCCTCGGAACCCGAAAAGGGAGACTCGGATGTCAAAGAGCACTCTGACAAAAATTGCTGTTTTGGCGTTGCTCGGCGGAGCGGCATTCGCCGGACGATCCGGAGAAAAATATCCGTTGATCTTCGGATTGCTTGCCTTTGGCATCTTCAATCTTCTCGTTTCTGTCCCGGGAACGACGTGGGTTAGACGAACCGCTGTGGCAGCTTCGTTGGTGGGTTTACTTCTCCCGGGCAACGCGAAGTCGCTCGTTGTGGTCTTGGCATGGCTCGTTTGGCCTCCCGCCTTCCTAGTTACCTGGGCCGTCTCGGGTCAACGCAATGCCACCCAGGACGTGGGCCTACGAGAAGAGTCCGAAGGGGGAAACAAGGCCCGAGTCACGATGGCAGCGACTATTGTTGCAGTCGCGATGGGTTCGATCTTCTATCGACTCGTTGTTGCCCATGATCTCCAGCAGACCGCTGCACTTTTCATCGGCGTACCCGCGTTGCTGGCGATCGTCGTCGTCTTTTTCGTTTCTCCTAGATCTGGCGTGGGCGTGGCCTGTAAAGCCGTGACCATCGGCCTGCTGGTTTCCATGCTCTTCCTTTGGGAAGGTGTTCTCTGCGTAGTAATGTCAGCACCCCTTTTCTACGGCGTAGCGGTGGTAATCGGGACCGTTGTAAGTAAGGCGCGTCGGACATCCGGCAAGCCCACAGATACGGCATTCTTCTGTTTGGCTCTGCTTGCATTGATCCCGATGAGCCTGGAAGGTGTAACAGCCGTAACATCTTTTGACCGGAACGAATCGGCGGAGGAAACTCGTATTGTTCACGCCTCGCCGGATGCCGTCCAAAGGGCATTGTTTCAACCACCACGTTTTCATCGCGCGCTTCCTTTGTACCTCCGTGCGGGATTTCCCGTTCCGATCTCCGCACGAATCGAGGGCAACTCTGTCGGTGCCCAGTGGGTGATCCGCTTTCTCGGAGGCGAAATGAGACTCGACGGGATTGCACCCCAAGCTGGCAATCTCGTACTCAAGATCGAAGAAATGCAGCCGGGATTGATTCGTTGGCGCGCAATCTCAGACGACAGCCACATGCCACATTTTCTTGGCTGGCAGGAGGCGAGTGTCCGATGGGAGAAGAGAGACGAGCAGACTACAGCCGTGACGTGGACCCTGCGATATCGCCGCAACCTTGACCCTGCGTGGTACTTTGCACCGTGGGAACATTACGCCGTGCGGCTAGCTGCCGATTACCTAATTGACTCTGTTGCGACGCCATGATCCCTGAAACTTCATATCTCCTAACCCGTGCCGCGTCCGTCTATGTCACTACGATGCTGACGGCTGCGTTATGGCTCTGGCGAAAGCCACCTCGTCGAGTGATCGCTACTGCGATGCTTGCATGTCTATGGAACGTGCCCGCTATACTGCTGCTCCAGGTGGCGGCTGCACGGTTCGGTTGGTGGCACTTTGATGCGCGTGGTGGCCTGTTGCTCGGCATCCCCGTCGAGCTATACCTCTCATGGGTTTGGCTATGGGGTTTTGTTCCTGCGGTTGCTGGTGTGTCACTGCCGGTGTACACCATGATGGGAATAGCACTGGCTGCCGACTTGGTACTCATGCCGGCAGCGGCACCGGTTATCAGGCTCGGTCCTAATTGGCTTCTTGGCGAATGCATCGGCTTATTCGTTGGATTTCTGCCAGGCCTTCTTCTTGCGCGCTGGACTGAGCGCGGCCTCCACCTTTCCTGGCGTGCAGCACTGCAGGTGGTTGCGTTTGCCGGTCTGCTAATCTTTGTATTGCCTGCCGTTGTCATTCAAGGATCGGGAACTACTTGGGTCAATCCGGCAACTCGTCCTGTGTGGCAACTTAGCGTTCTGGTGCAAGTGTTAGCGCTACCTGGCTTGTTCGGATTGACGGCTGTTCAAGAGTTCCGAGAGCGCGGACGCGGCACTCCCGTCCCATTCGATCCACCTAATCAGTTGGTAACCACTGGGGTTTATTCGTACGTGCGCAATCCAATGCAACTCTGCGCAGTCTTGCTTCTCCTCTTGATGGGATTTGTTCTGCAGAATGCATGGGTCTCGGCTTCGGCCATAATGGCACATCTGTATTCCATTGGACTTGCGGGTTGGGATGAAGATGAAGATCTTCAGCTACGATTCGGAAATGAATGGATTGCATATCAGCATGGCGTGCGGCTCTGGTTACCGCGCTGGCGACCTTGGCATCCATCTGGACATCCTGCAGCCCGTTTGTTCGTTTCAGAACGGTGCGACGTGTGCCACGAAGTTGGGGCATGGTTCAAGCGGCGCGGCGTCAAGGGGCTTTCAATTGTTCCTGCGGAAACTCATCCATCAGGTGCGCTGATGCGCATTACGTATGAACCCGCCTGTGGAGCCCGTGTCGCAGTGGGAGTGGAAGCGATTGCCCGTGCGCTTGAGCATCTTCATCTCGGATGGGCCTTGCTTGGATTTCTGTTGCGTTTGCCAGTCCTTAAACACATGAGCCAATTGCTTGTTGACGCATCGGGAGGCGAACCTCGCAAAATTCCGGGCGTTCGCAAGAGCGTCAACGATTTTGACTGGCTCCGTTGATTGCGTACGTCATAGGGCACCAGGAAACCCACTTTGTCCGCCGATTCCGTATCCCGGCGCTTGAGGGCTCGACCGGAGTCCGCACGGGGTTCCACCGGGGCCGACGATTTCCAACACTCACCCTGATGAACGCCTGGGGACGCCCTGAAGGTCATCACATGACAGCCAAACATGGTTACGTTCACGCTGGGTGAAGTGTTGAGGCCGCCTTGAATCATTTTTCTTGCGCCCTGTGAAAGTGCCAGTGAAACTTTGTCTCATGCCTGCACCTAATAACTGTACACGAACTGTGCACGAACGGGTTGTTTTCAGCCTATTGGGTTAGCTTTTGAGCGAAAGCAGATTCCCCGATTTATTGGAAACGTTAGTAGTTAGAAGTAATGGATAGAAGGGTTGGAGTCGACTCTCGTGCTTTGCAAGCAGGCGCTCGGCGGTCGGCGAGCAACGGCCTAGCCGACTGACACGTTTATCTCAATTTATCCCAATACGGCGACTTGCCTGCCCAAACCGTCCAGGGCTTGCCGACCGCCGACTGCGTTATCATTAGGTTAGGCTGGAGCCGGAGCGCAACCACCCGTCTTGAAAACCGCCGCGATTTTTCGGCGAAAATTCAGCAGAAATCCCGTTGCACAAAATTCTAGCTGTTGCACATTCTGTTGCACAAAATGCAGCCACAGCCGCCCAAATCATCCCATCTCGATGTAGTACTGTGCAGCGTAAGTTGTTGATTTGTATCAGGTGTGAGTACTACCTAACCGATTTCAAGACCGCCGGATTCAACCACTCTCCCACCCCTCCGCTTCCCAGTTTAACTGGCAATCCCCTGGCCCTCCAAGCCCGAAAGGCAGGCGCTCCCGGCCAGCGCATCGGCGTCGAATCTCTCACGCTCGCGCCACGCTCCTGGGCAGTGGAGTTTAAGGGAAAATCCCCGGCGAACAACATCCATTAGCCCGAAATCTTAACTGTACTTCCGTACAGTCTTCAGTGAAGAACAGCCCTCCCACGTGTGCCTCGCTAACTTTAAAGTTACTGGGATAATTATGATAAGGACACTTTAAAGTCTGCCGAGGAGAAAAGACATGAGAAATGATTTCTTAACTCACTTAGTCGCGAAGAATCGCAGGAACAATCTTAAGTGGAGGGTTCCATCCGCGATGCTGGCGGGCATAGCACTTCTCTTTGCCTTTCAGGGATTCAGCCGGGCCGATGATGATCATAAGGCCAACCCGATCACTGACTGTGGGTTCGTTATCAACCACCACGGCCGGTATTTTCTCGCCAACGATTTGAAGATGTGTGCAGACTTCGGAGTTTCCATCATGGTCAGCGGTGTCGAGCTTGAGCTGCGCGGCCATACCATACAGGCCAGCGGCGGCCCAATCAATGCGAAAGGGGTGGGGCCTACCGGCCTTTCCAACATTGAGATTGAAGGCCCTGGAACACTGACCGGGGGATTCATCGGAATCTTGTTTCAAAACGTGCACCGTTCGCGTGTAAACAATCTAGTGGTGGCGGGAAACACTCTCGGAATCGAGGTGGCGGGAGACATCGTGGTGACGGGAAACACTTTCGGAGCCGTGCTTAAGGCCGCCGACTTGAGGAGGGCTCAGACCATCGTGGGCACCGGCTCGACGGATAACGAGTTCCGTGACAACGTGGTCGCGGGCCAGACGGCGGTCGGGGTCGCTGTGGTCGACAGCGACCAAAACCACTTCATCCACAACAATTTGAGCGGCAATAACGGCGTGGGCCTCTTTCTCATCACCGGCAACTACAACATCGTCCGCCACAACACCGTGGATTCAAATGTTGGTATTGGAATCGACGCGTTCGGCTCTGGGAACATTTTTGACGACAACACAGCGCTCGGCAACTCGATAGATCTGCAAGACGGAGACCCGGGTTGCGCGAACATTTGGACCGACAACTCCTTTAATTTCGCCTCTCCTAGTAGTTGCATTCAGTAGCGGGAAATCCAGAGACTCGATTTAGGCGGGTGGCGCACCCTTAACAGCCGAGAAGGTTTTGAGGGTGCCCCATCTGTCGCGCCGCGCGACAGATGGTTTTTTTGATTTAGGTTTTTTCGCCGGAGCCTGCGTGATGTACGCGTGTGACGCTGGAGGGGCCCGCCAGAAGAGGGCCCGAACCTGAAAGTGCCAACAGGAGTCCACAGACCGATTTTCCCGTGACTTCGCGAGTGGGATCACTCAACCCGCCAGCGCCGCGCTTAGCCGGCTCATGTCGGGT
>Ga0137418_10001174_pt1 | contig 24077 bp, 17 predicted proteins | sample CZODoug3_1_2_16f_FD_122242 | JGI IMG/M metagenome (GOLD analysis project Ga0137418, IMG submission 122242) | Vadose zone soil fungal communities from Angelo Coast Range Reserve, California, USA - CZODoug3_1_2_16fungal (Hybrid Assembly) | ecosystem: Environmental > Terrestrial > Soil > Vadose...
GGGACAACTCGTGGTGGGCGTCACGCTCAACGTGCCTGACGTCGGCGGCTCGCGTTTCTTGGGCTTCTCGCCAAACACCAACGTCCTCAGTCGTTTCAGACTTAGCTGCGCCTCGCGTAACGCAAAGAGCAAGCAGAAATAAAACATCAGCACCTTCCCCAGCACCCGCCGATCCTCGGCGGTCAAGGCATCCTTTTCGAGACGCTCGATCAACGCTTCGCCGTGTCACGGAAAGCCCGTCGGAGGAGTGCAAGTTGGTACCGTGGAGTGGCAGGTGCAGGCGTGGACTGGGAACGGGTATGGCCTCTGGAGCGCAATCGTCGTTCTGACCGCACCGCCTTCCCCTGTGTCTGGCTTGGCGGCGTGCTCTACAGCGTCAGGCACCCCGAACGATAGCAGCTCGTTACGGCCGGACGGGCCAAGTCGTCGGATGACGACGTGAAGGTCACGGCGGTGCCCGTCGACCATCCGCCTGAAAAGGACGGAGAATTGTCTCGAGATCGCCCATGGGGATGTCGAGAACTCGCCGCTTGCTCCGACTTACCCATGAACGCGCCGTTTAGGGCGCGAGAATCGAGAGGAGCAACGATATGAAGTTCATGCTGATGATGCATGCCCCGCGGGGGGAAGGGGATTGGGCGGTTTTCAACTGGCCTTCGGAGGATCTCAAGGCGCACATCAATTTCATGAAGCGCTTCAACAAGGAGCTCAGAGACGCCGGAGAGCTCGTGGCCGCCGAGGGGCTGGCGGGCCCAGCGCAGGTCAGGGTGGTGCGAGCCGGGAAAGGCGGCGCACCCGAGGTAACCGATGGCCCCTTCCCGGAGGCGAAGGAGTTTCTGGCGGGCTACTGGATCATCGACTGCGAGAGCCCGAAACGGGCCTACGAGATCGCCGCCCGTGCATCGGCGGCTCCGGGACCGGGCGGCGCGCCGTTGAACATGTCGATCGAGGTGCGAGAGGTGATGAGCGCACCGCCCGTGGAAGTGTGACGGCGACTTCCATGGATTTCACTGGCGAGAACCTGTTGCGCGAGCTGACGCCGCAGGTTCTCGGCGCGGTGGTCCGCCGCTTCGGCGACTTCTCCGCCGCGGAGGACGCGGTCCAGGAAGCGCTGCTCGCGGCGGCCATGCAATGGCCAGAGAAAGGTGTGCCCGACAACCCGCGCGGCTGGTTGATCCAGGTTGCCGCCCGCCGCATGACCGATCACCTGCGCGCCGAGCTGGCCCGGCGGCGCCGCGAAGTCGTCGTGGCGATGCAGATGCCGCCCGACCAGGTGGCGCCCGCAGTCGACAGCGAGGACGACACGGATCAGGACGACACGCTCATCCTGCTGTTCATGTGCTGTCACCCTGCGCTGACGCGTTCGTCGGCGATTGCGCTTACGCTGCGGGCCATCGGGGGCCTCACGACGGCGGAGATCGCCAACGCGTACCTGGTGCCCGAGACCACCATGGCGCAGCGGATCAGCCGGGCCAAGCAGCGCATCAAGACATCCGGCGTGCGATTCCGCATGCCCTCCGACCGGGAGCGGGCAGAACGGTTGGGCGCCGTGCTGCACGTGCTCTACTTGACCTTCAATGAGGGCTACGCGAGCAGCATTGGCGCACACTTGCAGCGCACCGATCTATCGAATGAAGCGATTCGGCTCGCCCGTGTCGTTCACAAGTTCCTTCCGGACGATGGCGAGGTAGCCGGATTGCTTGCGCTGATGCTGCTGACCGATGCCCGGCGCGCGGCTCGGACGGGCCCGGATGGAGAATTGATCCCGCTCGACAAGCAAGATCGAACCCTGTGGGATCGGAACGCCATCTCAGAGGGCGTCGCGCTGGTCACCGACACGTTCTCCAGAGGGTCGATTGGCGCGTATCAACTGCAGGCTGCGATCGCGGCCGTCCACAACGAAGCGACGCGACCCCAGGATACCGACTGGCCGCAGATCCTGGCGTTGTACGGCTTGCTCAAGCGCATGACCGACAATCCGATGGTGACGCTCAATCACGCAATCGCCGCGGCGATGGTGCACGGTCCGTCGACCGGACTCAAGCTGTTAGAAGCGCTTGACGCTGATGAGCGATTGGCCGGCCATTATCGCCTCCATGCCGTTCGTGCCCACCTCCTCGAGATGACACGAGACCATGAGGCCGCCATTGCACATTACCGGGCCGCTGCGGACCGAACGACAAGCATTCCGGAGCGGGACTACCTCACCACACAGGCCGCCCGACTCTCCGCCGAACGTCAACAGAGACAGGTGCCTCCCGGCTGAAACGTCTGTTGGGGATCCTATGAGCGTGACCGTATAATTTGGCCGCCGTTATGAGGGTTTTCTCGATCTTTCTGACCCTCGCGATCGTCGGGGGTGTCCTTGAAGGCGCGCATCCTGCGGCCCGGCAACGCGTCGCGCCTGTCGCACCGCCCGATCCATCTCTCCATCGCGCGCTCGTCGATCGCTACTGCATCACCTGTCACAACGATCGCCTTCGGACCGCGGGCCTCTCGCTCGCGCAGGCCGATGCCGAGCGGCCGGGCGTCTCCGCGGAGGTGTGGGAAAAGGTGATTCGGAAACTGCGAACCGGCGCGATGCCGCCGACCGGTATGCCGCGGCCCGATCCGGCGACGCTCGACGGCTTCGTGACGTATCTCGAGACCTCGATTGATCGCGACGCGGCTACGCGGCCGAACCCGGGGCGACCGGCGCTGCGCCGCCTCAATCGCACTGAATATGCCAACGCGATCCGCGACCTGCTCGCCATCGACATCAACGCGAGGGCGTCGCTCCCGGCAGACGACTCACGGTATGGCTTCGACAACGTCGGCGAAGTGCTGACGCTGTCGCCGCTGCTGGCGGAGCGGTATCTTGCCGTGGCGCGCGAGGTCCGGCGGCTTGCACTGGGCGACTCCACCATCCGTCCGGCCATCGAACAGTACGAAATCTCGAAGAATCTCCTGCAGGACGATCGCGCCGGTGAGGATCTGCCATTCGGCTCGCGCGGCGGCCTGGCCGTCCGCCACGATTTCCCAGCCGATGGCGAGTACGTCTTCCAGGTGCGGTTGCAGCAGAACTCGCGCCAGTACATCCGCGGCATGCAGCAGCCCAGCGATCTCGACGTGCGCATCGACGGCCGCAGCATCCAGCATTTCGTCGTCGGCGGCGAACGCCGAGGCAAGTCGTCGTTCGTCTTCTCGTCCGCGACGATGGGCGAAGTCGCGCAGGAGCAGTACGAGCGGACGGCGGACGAAGTCCTGAACGTGCGCCAGTGGGTCGAGGCGGGGGCGCATCAGGTCAGCGCGTCGTTCCTCGACGACACATCTGTGCCCGAGCGTCCGCTGCAGCAGCGGATGACGATGTACGACTATTCGCAATACAAGGGCGGCACCGCGGGCGTGGCGACGCTCGTCATCGATGGGCCGTACAACGTCAAAGGCCCAGGCGGCAGTGAGAGCCGGCGCCGTATCTTTGTATGTCGCCCGAGCCGAGCGGCCGCTGAGGAACCCTGCGCGCGGCGTATTCTCACGACGCTTGCGCGTCGCGCTTACCGTCGTCCAGTGACGGATGAGGACCTTCGCGCGCTGATGACGTTCTACTCGCGCGGGCGGGCTGAGGGTTTCGAAGCGGGGATCGGCCTTGCGCTCGAGCGGATGCTGGCGGGACCGGAGTTCCTCTTCAGGATCGAGCGCGATCCGATGAACGTGGCGGCGGGCGCGTCGTATCGTGTCGGCGCCTACGACCTGGCCTCGCGTCTCTCATTCTTCCTGTGGAGCAGCATCCCCGACGACACGCTGCTCGACCTGGCCGAGCGCGGCCGGCTGAACGATCCGGCCGTGCTGGAACAGCAGGTCCGGCGCATGCTCGCCGATGCGCGCGCCCACGCGCTCGTGACGAGCTTTGCCGCGCAGTGGCTGCAGATGCGCAACATCGCGTCGGTGACGCCCGACCAGGAGCGGTTCCCGTACTTCGACGACAACCTGCGGGAGGCATTCCGAACGGAAACGGAGCTGTTCTTCGAGAGCCTGCTGGTCGAGAACCGCAGCGTGCTCGATCTGCTGAACGCGGACTACACGTTCGTCAACGAACGGCTCGCGTTGCACTACGGCATTCCCGGCATCTATGGGAGCCACTTCCGCCGCGTGCGCCTGGCCGATGGGCACCGCGGCGGCCTGCTCGGCCAGGGGAGCGTCCTGACCGTGACCTCGTACTCGAACCGGACGTCGCCGGTGATTCGCGGCAAGTGGGTGCTGGAGAACATCCTCAGCACGCCGCCGTCGCCCCCGCCGCCGAACGTGCCGGCGTTGAAGGAGCGCGACGCGGCAGGCAAGGCGCTGTCGATGCGCGCGCAGATGGAGCAGCACCGGGCGAATCCGGCGTGCGCGTCGTGTCATCGGCTGATGGATCCTATCGGCTTCGCGCTCGAGAACTTCGACGGCGTCGGCCGGTGGCGCTCGACGGACGCCAATGCGCCCATCGATCCGGCGGGCGTGCTGCCCGACGGGACGAAATTCAGCGGCCTCCCGGAACTGCGGCGGGTGCTGCAGCAGAAGCAGGGCGAGCAGTTCGTCTGGACGGTGACCGATCGCCTCCTGACCTACGCGCTCGGCCGCGGGGTCGAGTACTACGACGCGCCCACGCTGCGCGCGATCATCCGCGACGCTGCGCCGGGAGGATACACGCTGCCGTCGCTCATTCTCGGCGTGGTGAAAAGCACTCCGTTTCAGATGAGAAGGTCGGAGTCATGATCAATCTGGGCAAGACCATTCCACGGCGCGCGGTGCTGCGCGGGCTCGGCGCCTCCATCGCGCTGCCGCTGCTCGACAGCATGGTTCCGGCGTTCGCGTCCGCACCACCGGAGGCGATCGATCGCCTCGCCATCTTCTTCTCGCCGAACGGCATGAACATGGCACGGTGGACGCCGGCCGGCGAGGGCGCCGGCTTCGAGTGGAGCCCGACGCTGCAGCCGCTCGTGCCCTTCCGCGATCGGCTGCTCGTGCTCAGCGGACTCGACAACAGCATCGGCGACGCGCGGCCGGGCGAAGGCGAAAGCGCGCCGCACGAGCGCGCCGGCGGCGTCTTCCTCACGAGCACGCATCCGGAGCGCGAGGGACACGTCGGCGTCTCGATGGATCAGATCGCGGCGCGGCAGCTGGGCAAAGCCACGCAGCTCGAATCGCTCGAGCTCGGCCTCCACACCAGCGAGCTCGTCGGGTTGTGCGAGAAGAGCTGGAGTTGCGCCTACATGCACACGCTGTCGTGGCGGACGCCGACGACGCCGGTGCCGGTGGAGTATCGCCCGCGCGCGGTGTTCGAAAGGCTGTTCGGCGACAGCGACAGCACCGATGCCGCCGTGCGGCGCGCGCGAATGGAGACGGATCGCAGCATTCTCGACTCGGTCGCCGAAGCGGCGAATCGCCTGATGAAATCGGTAGGCGCGGGCGACCGGGCCCGGCTGGGCGAGTATCTCGATGGCATGCGCGATGTCGAGCGCCGGATTCAGCGCGCCGAGGAGCAGTCGGCGCGGGAGATCCCGACGGTCGAGCGGCCCGGCGGGATTCCCGCGACCTACGAAGAGCACGCGCGGCTGATGATGGATCTCCAGGTCCTGGCGTTCCGCACCGATCTGACGCGTGTCAGCACGTTCATGGTCGGCCCCGAGCAGGACAACCGCACCTATCCGGAGATCGGCGTGCCGGAGGTGCACCACGGGTTGTCGCATCACCAGCACGACGCGACGAAGCTCGCGAAGATCGGGCAGATCGACGCGTTCCACATCACGCTGTTCCGCGCGTATCTGGAGAAGATGCAGGCGGCGCGCGACGGCAACGGCGCGCTGCTCGACTCGGCGACGATTCTCTTCGGCTGCTCGATGAGCGACGGCAACGATCACTTGCTGCAGAACCTGCCGATCATCGTCACCGGCGGCGCCAACGGGCGGCTGAAGGGCGGACGTCATCTCCGGTACGCGAAGGGGACGCCGATCTCGAATCTCTACGTCACGCTGCTCAATACGGTGGGTGTGCCGATGACGGCGTTCGGGAACAGCACAGGGGCACTCAGTCTGTGACCAGGAACCCTTTTCGGGTTTTCGTCTCCGTGGTCTTCGTGTCTGTCGTGGCCTTCGTGGTTCCTGCGTCGCCGGCGGGAAGGAGCGACCTCGCCGATGCCGCCCAGCGTCGCGATATCGCTGCCGTCCGGGTGCTCGTTCGCGCGCACGCCGACGTCAACGCGAAGCAGGGCGACGGCGCAACGGCGCTGCAGTGGGCCGCGCACTGGGACGATCTCGACACCGCCGATCTCCTCATTCGCGCGGGCGCCGACGTGAACGCCGCCAACGATTACGGCGTCACGCCTCTCGCGCTGGCGTGCACCAACCGCAGCATGGCATTCGTCGATAAGCTCCTGGCTGCGCGGGCGAATCCGAACGCCGCACAGATCACAGGCGTCACGCCGCTGATGGAATGCGCACGCACGGGGGCGACCGACGCGGTCAAGTCGCTGCTCGCGAAGGGCGCCTCGGTGGCGGTAACACATACCAGGTCGGGGCAGACGGCTCTCATGTGGGCGATCGAAGGCGGACACGCCGACGTCGTCTCGCTGCTGATCGAGCGTGGCGCCGATGTCCGCACGCCATCGAAAGGCGGATTCACGCCGCTGATGTTTGCGGCGCGCTCGGGCGATCTCGACTCCGCCCGCCTCCTGCTCGATGCCGGTGCGAATGTTGACGCGGGAACACGTGACGCGGGCCCGCCGCTCGTCGTGGCGGCCGCGAGCGGTCGCGAGGCGCTCGCGATCTTCCTCCTCGAGCGCGGCGCCAACCCGAATGCGGCGGACAAGAACGGGATTACCGCTCTCCACAACGCAGCACAGCGCGGGCTGACGTCGCTGGTGGGCACGAGGTACGACGACAGCTACCGCGTGCAGCCGCCGAACATGCTGCAGCTGACGAAGGCGCTGCTCGCACGCGGCGCGAATCCGAATGCGCGGATTGCCGCCAACGATCCGCGCGGGCCCGACGGCACGCCGTTCACGATGAAGGACGCGACGCCGTTCTTCCTCGCCGCCGTCTCGGGCGATGCCGCGCTGATGCGGCTGCTCGGCGCCGGCGGCGCGGACGCGCGTCTCACGGCCGAGAACGACGTCACGCCGCTCATCGCCGCGGCGCGGTCGGCATGCACCGGTTCGTGCGAATTCAAGGCCTCGGGCGCCAACCTCGAGCTCGATCCCGCGACGGAGCAAGCCGCGCTCGAGACGGTGAAGGCAGCGCTCGACTTCGGCGCGGACGTGAGGGCCGCGGATCAGGACGGCTACACCGCCCTGCACATGGCCGCGTTCACCGGTGCGGCGAGCATCGTGAAGTTCCTGGTCGATCGCGGAGCGTCCATTGACGCACGCAACAAACTCGGCGAGACGCCGTGGAGCATGGCCGCGGGCATGAGTCCCGTGCTGCGGTATCGCGGCCAGTACGGCAGCCACGACAGTACCGCGAAGTTGCTTCTCTCCGTCGGCGCGAAGCCGTTTACGCAGGACGAGTTGGACGCTCGCGCCGCCGCGCGCTGAGACGTGATATCGTGCGTCCTCGTGGAGGGCTGACGCCATGCGCACGATTCTGACAGTGGCAGGTCTCGGCGGTCTCCTGGTGCTCGTCGGAGCTGCGCAGGCGGTCGCGCACCATTCGTTCTCCGCCGAATTCGACATCAACCGGCCAATCCAGCTCACGGGAACCGTCACGAAGGTCGAATGGATCAACCCGCACGCCTGGATCCATGTCGACGTCAAGAAGCCGGATGGCACAATCGAGACCTGGCTCGTCGAGACGGGGACGCCGAACACGCTTCTCCGCCGCGGCCTTCGAAGGCAGGATCTGCCGGCTGGTACCGAAGTCAAGGTGACCGGGTATCAGGCGAGGGACGGCACGGCGAAGGCAAACGGCACGAACGTGACGCTGCCGGACGGGCGCGCGCTCTTCATCGGCTCGACAGGACCTGACGCGCCAACAAAATAACTGAGTCGGATCGATGCGAATGCCTCTATCGGCGTTGGTGGTGGCCGTCGGGTTGGTCGCGGCTATCCAGCTCCCGGTGCAGACCCAGGACGGTCGGATTCCGCGAACGTCATGGGACAAGAAACCCAACTTGAACGGCATCTGGCAGACGCTGTCGACCGCGAACTGGGATCTCGAAGACCATGAGGGCGGGCCATCGCCGGTCGTCGTGACGGGCGTATGGGGCGCCCGTCTCCCGGGCATGAGCGTCGTCGAGGGTGGCAAGATCCCGTACAAGCCGGAGGCGCTGGCCAGGCGGGATCAGAATCGGAAGAATGCTCTCCCCGGCAAACCGGGACGAGACCTGAACGCCGACCCGGAACTGAATTGTTTTCTGCCCGGAGTGCCGCGATCGACGTATCTTCCCCATCCATTTCAGATCTTTCAGAGCCCGAATCGGATGTGGATCGTCTACCAGTTCTCGTACGCGCGGCGCGAGATCTTCATGAACGGGAAGAAGGAAGCGCCGATTGAATCGTGGATGGGGTGGTCGAACGCACGCTGGGACGGAGACACGCTTGTCATCGACGTCACCGGCCTCAACGGGCAGACATGGTTCGACCGGGCCGGGAATTTCGCCACCGAGGCGCTGCACGTGGTCGAACGCTACACCATGATCGACAACGATCACATCGTGTACGAAGCCACGATCGAAGATCCGAGCGTCTTCACGCGTCCATGGAAGATCAGCATGCCGCTGTATCGCCGCATCGAAAAAAACGTCCAGCTGCTTCAGTTCAGGTGCGCCGAGTACGTCGAGCAATTCTTCTATGGAGAGCTGGTGTCGCCGCCGCGTAACTGAGGAGGGTCAGATGCGCCATCGTTTTCTGATTGCGGCGGGTTCGCTGGTGGTCGTCGGCGTGATGATGTGGCTGGCTGACGCTGCCGTGGCGGGTCAGGCACCGGGCGGCACGACTACTTTCAAAGTACCCGCGTCGACCTACGCACCTCCAAGAACGCCGTGGGGTGACCCGGATCTGCAAGGGGTGTGGGACAACCATACCACCGTGCCGATGCAACGGCCCGCGAACCTGTCGGGGAAAAAAACATTTACCGATGCCGAACTGGCCGCGCGCGCGCGGACCAGTGGTGATAACGACCCGTTGTGCAATAAGAACGATGAGCGGTGCGCCAAGGCAACGGTTGCTGAACTGGATCGTCTCGACGCATACAACGGATTCTGGACACCCCAGACGTTCGTCTCCGATAACCGGACCGCCCTCATCGAGGATCCGCCGGACGGGAGAATACCGCCCCTGACACCGGAGGCGTTGGCGATACAGCAGGCGTATCTCCGGGCGCATCCTGCAACGGAGCCGTCGGCTGCGGTCATCGAGATCCGCCATTGGGAGGACTACGATCTAGCCGAGCGGTGCATTGCCGCACAAGTGCCGACTACCACCATGGGCTACAACAGCGCGCAATATCTCATGCAGTCGCCTGGATGGGTGATGCTGGCGCACGAGCGGCTCAACACTCGAATCATCCCGCTGGATGGGCGGCCGCATCTCGGCGGCACGATGGGCGGCTGGATCGGCGATTCACGCGGGCACTGGGAGGGGAATACGCTGGTCGTCGAAACGACCGGTTACACGAACAAGCAGAGCGGTGGATCAGTTGGCGCCTTCGCCGACGCCGGGATCCCGTTCGGCAACTTTCATGTGGTCGAGCACTTCGTGCCCGTCGGTCCAAACCGGATCCATTACTACGTCACCATCAGCGACCCGCAGACCTGGACCAGACCCTGGACGTTCATGCAGCCGTGGGAGAAGGATCGCGTGCTGTCGTATAACGACAACGTCGGCGCCACCAAGGCCGAGCCGTACCAGATGTACGAGTACGCGTGTCACGAGGGGAACAATGCGATGGGGAATTCGCTGAGAGGCACCGTGCAGGCCCGTCAGCGAGCGGCGTCGAGGCCCGCGGACGCAGAGTCGACCAAATCTCTCATCGGGAAAACGGAAGCGGACATACGCGCGATGTACGGCAATCCGGTGACGATCGCCGGCCCCCGTTGGCAATACTCGACCGCCAACGGCATCCTCCAGTTTTTCGCCTTCTTCGAGAACGGCAAGGTTGTCCTCGTCCGTCCCGATGACATTCGGCTCACCGAGGTGGTACCAAATCGCTGAGTCGAGCTCTTCTCGAGCGCAGCCTTCTCTTCCCGCAATGAATCCCTGCGTAATCGCGCGGCCGTCGTGTCCCACACGTGGATCGACGGCAGACCCGCGTCGTCCGTCGGGTTGCTTGACCACGTCGGGCGACAGGAGTAACGTCTGCCGCAACTCAGTTGGAGGATAGAAAAACCAGCCGTCAGGGGCCGTCCTCCCCGGTGTCACCATTGAAGCAGCAGCCGACCGAGGTCCTGCTGGCGCGCTTCGTCAAGCTGAATCTTCAAAATCGATTTCTAAGCGCCTGGTAAAGGAGACGGAGGCCCGAGATGAAGTTCTCTCGCAGACACTTCCTGAAGGCAGCCAGCGCGGGCGGCCCCGGCGCCGTCGCGCTCACGACCGTCGGTGCGGCCGTCGGAGGCGTCGTCGGTCTCGACGCGGAGGCGGCGCAGGCACCGCCGTCACCGCTGACGATTCCCGCGCCGATGACGAAGGAAACCGGCACCTTCACCATCAACGGCAAGCCGTACCGCGCCGACTATGAAGCGCGGACCACGTTGTGGGAGGTGATCGCGGTCAAGCTGGGGCTGACCGGCACCAACCGAAGCTGCAATCGCGCGAGCTGCGGCGCCTGCAGCGTGCTGATGGACGGCGTCCCCTTCTACTCATGCCATACGCTGGCGACCGAGGCCGTCGGCAAGAAGATCTTCACGGTGGAAGGTCTCGGCGACGAGAAGAACCTCCATCCGATGCAGCAGGTCGGCTACCGCTATATGGCGGCCGACTGCGGCTACTGCACCGCCGGGTGGGAGGTCACCGCGAAGGCGCTCCTCGACAAGAATCCCAATCCGTCGGTCGAGCAGGTGAAGGCCGCGCTCGCCGGACATATCTGCAGGTGCGCGGCCTACGACGCGATCGTGCGGACGGTCATTGACACCGGCAAGGTGCTGCGAGGGGAGGCGGAGATCGTATGAGCCAGAAACCTCAAAAGCCGAAGGAGAAGATCGTCGCCGGGCCCGCGAAGGCGATCATCATCAACCAGCCGATGGTGCGGAACTACTCCACCGGCGGTGGCCACGGTCCCGAAGACGTGCTGGTGGAGGGGGACGACAAGATCGTCACGAAGAAGTGGCAGGGCTATCCGCCGCAGAATCTCAACATCGTCGGCAAGCCGCTGCCGCCGATGCCGGAAGTCGCGATCCCGAGGTACACCGGCAAGGCCGAGTACGCGACCCGCATCAACTTCCCGAACCAGGTGTGGATCAAGCTGGTCGTCAACCCGCATCCCCGCGCGAAGGTGCGCCGGATGGACGTGTCAAAGGCCGAGAAGATGCCCGGCGTCGCCTACATCCTGACCCCGCAGAATGCGCCGTCCTCCTATCCATTTCCGAAGGAGCTGTTCTTCCAGGGCGAGCTCGTGGCGATGGTCGCGGCCGACACCGAGGATCTCGCCGAAGACGCCATGGAGAAGATCGAGGTCGAGTACGACGTGCTGCCCTTCGCCGCGACGATCGAGCAGATCATGGCGGCCAACGCGCCCGACCTGCGCGACGGCAAGGGCAAGGCGATCCAGGCGATGTCGTCATATGGCGATGTCGAGAAGGGATTCGCCGAAGCCGACATCACCAGGGAATTTACGTACCGGTGGAGCGGCGGGATTCCGGTTCCGATTCAGCCGGGCGGAGGCGTGGCGAAGTGGGAGGGCGACAAGCTGACGTTCTACGGCTTTGGCCAGGGGATCTATCCGCAGCGGACGGGGCTCGCCAAAGCGCTGGCCATCGATGAATCCAGGATTCGATTCATCGACAAATACAACGGCTGCACGCTCGGCGGCGGCATGGCGCTCGCGCGGCTCAATCCGTGGATCGCCTACATCGCGAAGCAGACGGGCAGGCCCGCGAAGTTGATGCTCCAGAAGGATCAGGAGCTCGCGTTCCTGCAGGTCAAGCCGCAGAACATCGTGATGTTCAAGGTCGGCGCCAAGAGGGACGGGAAGATCACCGCGGTCCAGCGCACGTTCCACGTCAACATCGGCGCCAACGACAACCCGCAGGGAGGACAGGGCCAGGGCGGAGGACGCTCGGAGCTGTATACCCACGTGATTCCCAACTGGAAAGAAATCGGGTTCATGTACCGCACGAACACGATGCTGACCGGGCCCTCGCGCAGCAACATGCAGCAGGAGTTCAAGTGGGGCTGGGAACAGATGATGGATGAAATGTCCGAAGCGGTCGGCATGGATCCCGTCAAGTTCCGGCTGTTGAACGTGCAGCATCCGGGAACGGTCCTCAGTCACGAGCAGGGCGGCGTGACGGTCACGCCGATGCCGGAGAGCCTCAACGGGACGCTCACGTACGACTCGTACGCCGTCGTTGAGGTCCTCGAAGAAGGCCAGAAGGTCATTGGCTGGGACAAGCGAAATCCGGTTCCCGGTAGCTCGCCAGGACGCTTCAAGCGCGGCTTCGGCGTCGCCCTCAATCAGCATCACGCGGGACGCGTCGGCTATCACGAAGGCGAGATCGGCTTCGAGCGCGTCACGCGGCGCGGCGGCACACAGGGCGGAGGCGGCGGTGGACGATTCGCGGGCGGCAACGCGAATCCAGCCGCGGCCGGCGGCGGTGGAACCGGCGGCGGTCCGGCCGACGTGTACCACTCGTTCGTGGATCTCAACGCCGACGGCAACGTGGTGCTGCACTTCGCGCAGCCTGACAGCGGTACGAACCACGCGACGTCGATGTCGGCCGAAGTCGCCGAGATTCTCGGCTTCCTCGATCTGAAGCACGTGCGCGTGATCTGGGGCGATTCAGACCTGACGCCGCCGGCGCCCGGCTGGAACAGCGGCCTCACCACGCAGCTGCAGGGCGGCGCGCTCTGCCGCGCGGCCGACAAGCTGCGGCAGGATCTGCTGCAGCGCGCGTCAACCGCGCTGAAGGTCGACGCGGCGACGCTGACGATCAGGGACGGCGTCATCTCGTCGAAGAATAATCCGGCGGCGAAGATCACGCTGGCGGCGCTGGCGAAATCCAACGGCGGGCGGATTCGCTCGGAAGGCGCCTGCGTCCATCCCGGGTCGATCGGGCGGTCGATGAACCGGGGCGTCGGCTGCTGCTTCGCCGAAGTCGAGGTGGATACCTACACCGGCAACTGGCATTTCCTTCGCGCTGCCTACTGCCACGACTCGGGGAACATCATCAACCCGCTGCTCGGCGACGGCGACATGCACGGGTCGCTCGTCCAGAGCTTCGGCCTCGCGACCGACGCCGTTCCATGGGATCGCGAGTTCCCGGGCACCGCTCACTACGCGGTCGGATTTCTGTCATACCGCCTGCCGACGATCATGGACGTCCCGGATCAGACCAACGTCTTCGTCAACAGCCTCGAGCCGCGGTGGTTCTTCGGGACGAAAGGCTTTGCGGAGACCGCGATCGGCGCGCCGCCCGGCGCGCTCGCCAACGCGATCTACAACGCGTGCGGCGTGCGCATCCGGGAACATCCGATCACCCGCGACAAGATCATGGCGGGACTGAAGGCGTTGAAAGCCAGAGGGGGGCAGACCGCATGAAACCGGTATCCATCTACAAGCCGGTCAGCGTCGAGCAGGCGATTCAGATCCTGTCGCTGCACGGAACCGAGGCTGGTGTCTATGCGGGCGGCACCGATCTGCTGATCCGTCTGAAGAACCGTCTCAAGCAGGCGCCGACCTACCTCGTCGACATCAAGAAGATCGAGAACCTGCGCTACATCAAGGAAGACGGCCAGGGCGGCGTGCAGATCGGCGCACTCACCAAACTCGCCGAGGTCGCCGACTCTCCCCTGCTCGCGCAGAAGTACCCGATGCTCGTCCAGGCGGTGCAGAAGATCTCGTCGCCGGAGCTGCGCAACGCGTCGACGGTCGGCGGCGACATCCTGCAGGAAGTCTGGTGCCAGTATCTGCGCGGCGGCTACTCGTGCTATCGCAACGGCGGCTACATCTGCTACGGCGCCATCGGCGACAACAGCTACTATCACTCCGCGATGGGTGGGCGCCTGTGCTATGCCGTTTACCCCGGCGACATCGCGACCGCGCTCATCCCGTATGACGCGAAGGTGACCCTCGCCACGCCGTTCGGACCGAAGGCGCTGACCGTCGAGCAGCTCGTGCCCGGCGACGTCATGGTCGACGGCCGCCTGCAGTCGCACGTCGTCCGCTTCAACGAGATCCTCACCGAGGTCACGATTCCTGCGCCGAGGCCAGGCTTCACGGCGTCGTTCGAGAAGATCCGGCCACGCGAAGTCTGGGATTTCGCGATGGCGTCGCTTGCGATAGGCCTGCAGATGCAGGGCAACACCATCCAGGACGCACGCGTCGTCTTCGGCGGCATCGCGGGCAAACCATATCGTGAACACGCGGTCGAAAATTTCCTGAAAGGAAAGACAGTCAGCCCGCAGTTGACCGCGCAGGCGCAGGCGATGGCGCTGGCCAATTCGGCGCCGCTCAAATACAACGCGGAAAAGATCGACATGGCCAAGGGTCTGCTCGCGTCGGGACTGGAAAAGCTCGCGATGGCATAAGGGGACCATGATGGATAGGCTCGCGACCGGATCGGCGTTGCTCGTGTGCGTGCTGCTCGCGCCAATCTCCGCCTTCGCACAGGCGTCCATCGTCGGCGCCGTCAAAGACTCCTCCGGCGCCGTGCTGCCTGGCGTGACCGTCGAGGCCGCGAGCCCGGCGCTGATCGAGAAAGTCCGATCCGCGGTGAGCGACGGCACCGGCCGCTACCGCATCGAAAACCTGCAGCCGGGCCCATACACCGTGACCTTCACGCTTCCCGGCTTCAGCATCGTCAAGCGCGAAGGGATCGAGCTGACCGGCTCGTTCGTGGCGACCGTCAATGGCGAGATGAAAGTCGGCACGCTCGAGGAAACCATCACGGTCACCGGCGAGACGCCGATTGTCGACGTGCAGAGCACGGCGCGTCAGCGCGTGCTCGACAAGCAGGTGCTCGACGCGCTGCCGTCCGGGCGCACGATGGCGGCGCTGGGCGGACTCACCCCCGGCGTGACCGCGAGCAATCAGGACGTCGGCGGCCAGCTGGGTGACGGCGTCAGCGCGGGCGGATTGCGGGTGCGCGGCGTGGGCGACTCGCGGATGCTGATGGGCGGCGTGACGACCAACACCAGCTATCGCGTGCTCACCGGCGCGTACAACCTGGCTGCGTACCAGGAGGTGGTGGTCGACACTGGCGGCATCGGCGCGGAACAGGAAGAAGGCGGCGTTCGCGTCAATATCATCCCGCGCGACGGCGGCAATACCTTCAGCGGGACCTCCTTCTTCGCGTTCGCCAACAAGTCGACGGCGGGACACAACCTCACCCAGTCGCTGAAGGATCGCGGACTGCGCACACCCGATTCGCTGAAGCAGATTCTCGACATCAATCCCGGCTTCGGCGGCCCCATCAAGCGCGACAAGATCTGGTTCAACGGCGCCGTTCGCTACGCCCGCGCCTGGAACTACGTCCCGACGTTCTTCAACAAGAACGCCGGCAACGCGAACGTGTGGACCTATGAGGAGGATCTGGCGCGCGGCGCGGCGTCGAACGAGGGCACGATCAGGAACTTCACGGGACGGCTCACGTGGCAGGCGACGCAGAAGCACAAGTTCGGCGTCACGTACGACCCGTCCTATTCATGCGAGTGCCCGCGCCAACTGACCGCGCGCTCCTCGCCGGAAGCGAACGCCATCAATTACGTCATCACGTATCCGAATCGCAACATCGTGGCGCAGTGGACGGCCCCGGTGACCAGCCGGATCCTGCTCGAGTCGAGCATCGTCAGCCGCCACAGCACCGCGGCGCGCGCGATCGCGAGCAACGGCAAGGCGACCTCGCTGCCGCGTGATGGAGGGGTCGTGGATGCCGTGAATCCGTACTTCTCGGCGAGTCCCGTTCCGTTGGTGCTCGTGCTGGAACAATCGACCGGCTTCAGCTATCGCGGAGGCCCCAATGCGCGCATCAGCACGAACAACCTGCTCTACTGGCGCTCGGCTGCCTCGTACATCACGGGCACGCATGCCTTCAAGGTCGGCGCGATTCTCGGCCGCGTCCCGAACGACGACTACACGTTCACGCTCGACTCGCCGATGGAGTTCCGGTTCAACAACGGCGTGCCCAACCGCATCACGCTCAACGCCACGCCGTTCCGCGAGGTGACCAACCTCGACGCCGACCATTCCGTATTCGTGCAGGATCGGTGGACGGCGAAGCGGCTGACGCTGACCGGCGGGCTGCGCTACAGCTTCCTCCGCATCCGCTATCCCGACACGGTGATCGGTCCCGGCGCCTTCACGCCGAACCGCAACATCGTCATTGCCGGCACGAACGGCGCCACGTGGCACGACCTGTCGCCCCGAAGCAGCCTGGCGTACGACATGTTCGGCAACGGCAAGACTGCGGTGAAGGTCAGCCTGAACCACTATCTCGGCGCGCAGGATCGCAGCACGGTCTTCGGCGCCGATGCGTCGCCCGTTGGACGTCTGATCACCAGCACGACGCGCGCATGGAACGACGCCAACCGCAACTTCGCGCCCGACTGCGATCTCGTCAATCCTGCGGCCAACGGCGAGTGCGGCGCGATGGCGAACACCGCCTTCGGCAGCACGCAGGCGGGGCGCGCCTACGATACGGACACGCTGCGCGGCTGGAACAAACGCGTGGGCAACTGGCAGTTCGCGGCGGGCGTGCAGCATGAAATCCTGCCGCGCATCTCCATGGATGTCAGCTACTGGCGGACCTGGTTCGACAACATGGCCGTGATCGACAGCCGCGCCCTGAACGCGACGGATTACGACGAGTTCAGCCTCACGGCGCCGCGCGATCCGCGTCTGCCCGGCGGGGGCGGATACGCCATCACCGGCTTCTCCGATCTCAAGCCGGCGAAGTTCGGCGTCCCGGGCGACGAGTACGTCACCTTTGCGAAGAACTACGGCACGCAGTACGAGCATTGGAACGGCGTTGACATCACCGTCAACGCGCGGGCGTGGCGCGGTCTGCTGGTGCAGGGCGGGACGAGCACCGAGCGCAAGAGCACCAACAACTGCGACGTGGCAGCGAAGGCTCCCGAGGTCGGCATCGCGGGCACGACCGTCCTCAACGCGGGCACCGGCGCCACCACGGTGGGCATCACCTCGACGCTGCCGGCGTCGATGCCGCTCGAGTTCTGCCACGTCCCCGGCACGTTCCTGACGCAGGTCAAGCTGCTCGGCGCCTACACGATGCCGCGCATCGACGTGCAGGTGAGCGCCTCGGTCCAGAGCCTGCCGGGACCCGAGATCACCGCGCAGTACGTGGCGACCAGCGCCGAGGTCGCGCGCTCACTCGGCCGCCCGCTGTCGGGAAACACGCCCAACGTGACGGTGAATCTCGTCAGGCCGCGGTCGATGTACGCCGATCGGATCAACCAGCTCGATCTGCGCATCAGCAAGATCCTGCGGTTCGGCCGCAACCGCACGACCGCGGGGATCGACATCTACAACGCGCTCAACTCGAGCTCCGTGCTCTCGCTGAACAACGCCTTCGCGTCGTGGCAGCAGCCCCAGAGCATCCTGCCGGCGCGCTTCGTGAAACTGGTCCTGCAGCAGGACTTCTGAAACACCTCGTTCGAAGAGGAACCTATGAGACCGGCGAAATACCAGGTCGCCTTTGGAGGCGTCGCCGCGGCAATCGCGCTGGGGAGCATCGTTGCCGTGCAGACGGCCAACCCCACAGTCGCGAACTCGTCGCGCCTGGTCTCCGTGCAGCACTACGAAGTGGTCGGCGACGGCGAGGTGTGCACGTGGGAAACGGCCGCAGCGGACAGAGAGCCGCTGCCGGGGTGGGTCGACTCGCTGAGGCAAGGCAACGTCTTCGCGGCGCTCCAGCGCGGAGGCAGACGACGGGAGGATGAAGGACCGCCGGCGCCGGTGAACAAGTCGATCAGCGCTGTCCGAACCGTCCGCGACACGCGTCCGACCTACAGCGCCATCGCGCTGGATCTCAACACGGACGAAGTGATCCTGCAGGACAACAACCTGTTCGAGTTCCGCGTGTTCAACCGGCTGGACAACACGCCGCCCGACGCCGACGAGACGATGCCGAAACGCGTCGTGCAGGGGCCGCTCACGGAGCTCGAATTCAACAATGGCCTTTATGTCGACCCGAAGAACGGCGACGTCTATTCGGTCGAATCCGACATCGGCGACCGAATGGTCGTCTTCTCGCGCGAGTCCAATGGCAACGTGGCGCCGAAGCGCATCCTGCAGACGCCGCATCGCGTCTACAACATCGCGGCCGACGAAACAGCGCAGGAGCTGTTCGTCACCGTCGAGTACCCGCCGCAGGTCGTCGTCTATCGGAAGAACGCGTCAGGCGACGAGAAACCGATCCGTACGCTCGAAGGTGACGGCAGCGGGCTCGATGCGCCGCACGGCATAGCCGTGGACGAGAAGAATCGCCTTCTGTACGTCAACACGTGGGGCCATCACAGCAACTTCAGGGTTCCCGGGACGGGCGCGTACTTTCCTCCGGCGATCAAGGTCTACTCGCTCGATGCGAACGGACCGACCGCTCCGCTTCGCGTCATGTCCGGCGACAAGACGCAGCTGAACTGGCCCGCCGCGATGAAGTTGAATCCGGAGACCGGAGAGCTCTACGTGGCCAATGACATCGGCGCGGCAGTGCTGGTCTTCAAGAACGTCGCGACCGTTCAGGGCAACGTGGCGCCGGCGCGCGTCCTCAAAGGATCAAAGACGGGCCTGCGCAATCCGACCGGCGTCTTCGTGGACACCAGGCATCAGGAGCTCTGGGTGTCGAACCTCGGAAGCGCGTCGGCCTCCGCATTCCCGCTGATGGCGAATGGCGACGTGGCGCCGCTGCGGACGATCCGAAGCGCGCCGCTCGGCACGCGGTCGCTGAACTTCGGCCGGACCGCCGCGATCACCTACGACCAGCGCCGCGAGCAGCTCCTCGTGCCCAACTGCGTCAACCATCCGCAGATCGCCGCCTTTGCGCGGATGTCGGCGATCAACTCGCCGTACGTCCGATCGATCGAAGGTCAGCGCTCCCTGCTTGGACGCACGATGCACGATCTCGCGTACGACCAGGTTCATGACGAGATCGTGGTGACGAGCCCCCTGGCGCAGGCCATTCTCACCTTCCGCGGCTCGGCCAACGGAGAGGAGAGACCGATCCGCGTCATTCAGGGGCCGCACACGGGTATCTGGGGGCTCGGCGCGACCGGAAAGGTTGGCATCGACGCAACCAACGGCGAGATTCTCCTGGCGACGCCGGCGCAGGACATTCGCGTGTTCTCCCGCCTCGCCAACGGCGATATTCCTCCTGTTCGCATCATCAAGGGACCCGACACGCAGATCGACAACGGCCAGCAGCGGACCGGCGGCGGCAACGTGCCGGCCATCCGCGTCGATCCCGTCCACAACCTGCTGCTGATTCCAAGCGGCGGCAACAACGGTGGCGGCGGGAAGGTTCTCGTGTTCGACCGGACGGCGAGCGGCAACGTGAAGCCGAGGGCCGTCATTGCAGGCCCCGTGCGGATGGGGAATCAATTCGAGGTGTACGGCCCGACGCAGGTCATGGTCACGCACAGCCGGGACACGCTTGAAATCTGGAAGATTCCCGACCACGGAGTGAGCACGGACCCGCCGATGCTGAGAATCGGCGCTCCGCTCGGAAGACAGGCCGCCGATACCGGAATCGCGCTCGACCCCGCGCACAAAGAGGTCATCGTCGCGACGTCAGGCGGCAACTCCATCCTGACGTTTTCCGTTCCGGAAGTGTTCGATCGGCCGGCGGCGAGCTCGAACACGCGATAGGCAGCGCCGGAAGGGTCCTTACGCGCGAGGCGCCCTGGTCCCTTCCGCCACGAACCTGATCGCGTCTGGCAGCTCGTGCAGCGAGACGATGGCGCCGGTCGGTTCGAGCATGGCGAGGCGCTTGCCCTCGTCATAGTCGTTGAACATCAGCATCGAGTTGACGCCAACGTTCCTGGCCAGCTCGATGCCGTCTTCCGTGTCGACGAGACACAGCACGTGTTCCGGCTGAACGCCCGCGCTGTCGATCGCTTTCCGCAGCGGCGCCGCCTTCACCCCACCGGCGTTGCCTCTCGACCACACGCCTGAGAAATACGGCGCGAGCGAGAACTTCTCGAGGAAGCGGTTCGCAGCAGTTGCGGAGAGCGACGAGGCGATGAGCAGCGTGATGTCCATCGCCTGGAGTGCGGCAAGCGCCGGCGCGACATCCTCATACAGCTGCGCACGCTCGATGGCCTGCAGCTCCAGCCGTTCGGCAATCGCGGCATTCGACGGGTTCAATGCGCTGCCGGCCTGCTCCATCAAGTCGAGCAGATACCAGTAGGCCTCACTGCCCGATTCGCCGATCGGCAGTTCGGATTCGAACACGCGCCGCGCGATCTCGTTGAACTCCTCGGCGGGAAATTCGGCGAGGCAGCCGACCGGCTCGACGAGCACGGCCTTGACGGCGCGCATCAGGACCGCGGATGGACGTTCGGACGATACTGCTTGTGGCACGACACGCACGACGCGTTGATGGGTGCGTCGAGCGCCGTGAGTGCGTTCAGGTCCTTCGCACGCGCCGCGCGGTACGCGGCGGCGCCGGCGTCCACCAGCATCTTCGCGTCCGTCATCCACTCGCCCTGGTCTCGCGCGCGGCCGCGCATCATGAGCACGTTGCCGGATTCACCGAGCAGGACGGCGCTGCGCTGAAGCGCCATCCATTCCTTCTCCTCCTTCGGCCCGCCGCGCGCAATCGACAGCAGCAGATCGTTGGCGGCCGGATAGACCATGCTGGTCATCACGTCAGCCATCGTCCCGACGGGCTGAGCGGCGTCCTGTGCCTGCATCACCACCGCGCCTGTCGCCGTGAGCATCACTGCGACGAACAGCCATCCGAGGATACGCATGGCGCCTCCCTCGCTGAGCGAGTTTCCAGAATGGCGTGAATGCTAACACGTTGACACGAACACGTTGGCGGCTGTTGACACGTTGGCGGCTTGACAACGTCCGGATGCGGACGTAAGGTGCGCCTGCATTGTGCCCGCGGTGACACGGAACCTCCTTCTGGCGCAGAACAACACCTTCGGCCCCGCGCCATCGCGCTCCCCCGGGCCTGCCTCGACGAAGCACCGACGGCGCGAAGTCGGGTTGATCGTCGCGTTGTTCGCGATTCTCGCCGGTGCCGCCTTTGTCGTCTCGCTGGACGCCTTTCTCGACCAGAGTCGCCAGGCGCTGTCGGTGCCGCCGCCGGAACCGATCAACGTCAGTCAACTGCTGATTCGTCCGTTCCTGATTCGTGCCGGACTCGCGGCGCTGCTCGTCCTTCCACTCGTCACCGCGCGCGCGAAGCGCTTCTCGCATGCGCTCAAGACGTACCTCCTGATGCTGCTGGCGCCGGCGATTCTCTGCGCCGTGCTCTTCGCGTTCGGACGGCCTGAATGGGGACCCCTCATCAGCGGCTTCCTCGGACTGCTGCTGATCGGAGCGGCGTTCATCGCCGTCGGCGTGCTCGTCGCGAGTCTCTGCACGAACACGCTGCCGGCAGGTATCGCCACGTTCGCCCTGGCGCTTGTCCTCGCGACAACGCCATGGCTGACGCCTGTGCTCGATGATTTTGCGAAAGGTGTGATCGACGCACGGTATCTCATGGCGTCGGTCCTGTTCACCGCGCTCGGACTGTTTCTCGCGCAGCAGACGCGTGTCCGGTCAAAGGCAGGGAACGGCGACAGGTTCTTCGCCGGCATCGCATGGTTCGCGGCCGCGCAGGTCGCGTTCATCGGCGCCTTGATCGCGATCAGCCTGCTTCCGCCCACACTGAACCGGCGCTGGGATGTGACCTCGACCCACGTGTTTCAGCTTGCTCCAGAGACACGTACGACGCTGCGCTCACTGGATGCGCCGGTCCAGGTCCGCGTTCCTGTGCAGGCAGCACAGGCGCCGGTCGTTCGCGAGCGTCTGGAGGAATATGCGGAGGCGTCCAGATTCATCAGGATCGATGAGCAAACCGACGTTCAGGATGCCGGGATTGCCGTCGTCGAGTACCGTGGGCGCACCGAACGGATCAAGACGGCGAGCGAACAGGATCTCACCAACGCGCTCGTGAGGCTTCGCGAGGGACGCACGAGGAAAATCTATTTCACGGGCGGCCATGCGGAACGCGAAGCGGCCAGCAGCGAGCGCGCCGGCTACAGCAACGTCGCCGCGCTGCTCCAGAGCGAGAACTTCCTCGTCGACAAGATCAACATTGCCGTCCGCGAAGTGATTCCGTCCGATGCCAGCCTCGTCATCGTGGCTGGCCCCAGAGCCGATTTCTTTCGCGCCGAGATCGAGGCACTCGACCGGTATGTCGACGGCGGCGGCGCCGCATTGTTCCTCGTCGATCCGTTCGAAGACCTCAAGCGGTACATCACCGAGAGCGGCACCGCGCTGTTCATGATGGATCCCGCGACCGTCTCGAACGCCGGCGAGCTGCGGAATCTCAGCGCCTTCATCCATCAGCATGGCGCGGAGCTCGGCAACGACGTCGTGGTCGATACCGGACCGACGGGACAGTTTCTCGGTACCGACGCGTCCGTGCCCGTGGCCGCCGGTTATCCCCCGCACCCGATCACGAAAGGCCTCACCTCGCTGACGGCGTATCCGATGGCGCGCTCGGTCGATCCGGTGTCGCAGGAGGGCGTGAGCGCAGCCTCGATCATCCGCACGGGCGATCAGGCGTGGGCCGAAACCAATCTCGAGCAGCTCGGGGCGGGCCATCCGTCGATGGACCCCGCGCGCGGCGACCGTCCCGGGCCCGTCTCGCTCGGCGTCGCGATTTCGGCCCCGAAGTCGCGCCTTGTCGTCATCGGCGACTCCGATTTCGTCGCGAACTACTCTGCGAACGTGCCCGGCAACGCCGAGATGTTCCTCGCGATTGTGCGCTGGCTGGTTCAGGAGAAGGTGGTGACGATTCCGCCGCGCCTGCCGCAGGAGCGGACACTCGCAATGACGACCCTCCAGCGGCGGATGCTGGCGTTTCTCGCGTTCGTGCTGCTTCCCGGCGCTGCGGCGGCTATTGCGTTTCGCGCGCGGCCCGCTGATTGAAGAGCAGCCTCGACCTGTACAATGCGCTGAACCAAGGAGTTCCGATGACTACCAGGTTTCGTCATGCCGTTGCTGCGGGCGTCATTGCGCTGTCGCTTGCAACCGTGAACGCACAACAGGCGGCCGCTCCCGAGGTGTTCTGCAACACGATGCAGGCGGGCGCGCTCTGCCCCACCGGCACGGTCAGCGTGCTGAAGCTGTCGGGACCGAAGGTCCAACAGTGGCTCGACCTCGTCGAGACGTACAACGACACGGTGGAAGGCGCGACGAAAAAGCTGAAGGCCGACGCCAGGAGCCTCCTGACGCCGGCCCAGATGGCGGAGCTCGATCGCTGGCTCGATAAGGGCTTGAATCCGGAAGTCAATCGGATTCTCGCCTCGCGCACGCGCTAGAAGTCGAGCCCATTCAACCGCTCTCCCGTACATCGACCCGGGCGAGACCAGATTGATCGGTAGCGACGCGACCAAGCGCCTGTCAAGCCGACGCTTGACCGTCCTGCACGGCAGGAGTAACGTCTGCCGCAACTCAGTTGGAGGATCGGAAAACCGGCAATTTACTCTAAGTTAGGAGGCCAGCGATGCGTCGACTCGCAAAGGGTGTGTTCGCGCTCGCTTTGCTCGTCTGTGCTCCTGCTGCGGCGGATGCACAAGGCTCGATTGTGGGCCTGGTGAAGGATGCGTCAGGGGCCGTCCTCCCCGGTGTCACCATTGAAGCTGCCAGTCCCGCCCTGATCGAGAAGGTGCGGTCGGTCGTCACCGACGGCAGCGGCCATTACCGTATCGAGAACCTTCGGCCCGGCACCTATAC